>Ga0114930_10004167_pt1 | contig 12311 bp, 11 predicted proteins | sample AnhtaG_FD_87300 | JGI IMG/M metagenome (GOLD analysis project Ga0114930, IMG submission 87300) | Deep subsurface microbial communities from Anholt, Denmark to uncover new lineages of life (NeLLi) - Anholt_01485 metaG | ecosystem: Environmental > Aquatic > Marine > Oceanic > Sediment | place... | reverse complement strand
TAGAGCTTTAGTGCTCTTTGTCGTTCTGAATCTGGGCTATGCTCTTTTAAACCCGTTGGCATTTCTGGGACAGATTTCGCTCTATAACCTGCTCTATCCAGGACGGTTGCGCCTGCCATATGGCAGCGACCCCAAACGATCATATAACCTGACCATCACCCAAATGGAGGCCATGCTTGCTTCGCACGAGATTCATAGAACAAGTAAGACGGGTGATGAGTACCGGGTGTTGATCTTAGGTGATTCCTCTGTCTGGGGTTTTTTACTCGAACCAGATCAAACCCTATCAGCGAGGATTAATACTTCTGATTATCGTACATCTAGCGGTAGAAGAGTCCGCGCTTTCAACCTGGGGTATCCCACAATGTCGGTTACCAAGGACCTCCTGCTTTTGGAGCGCGGTTTGCGTTATCAGCCTGACCTTATTATTTGGTTCGTGACGCTTGAATCGCTTCCAACCTGGAAACAACTCGACTCACCCATTACTCAAAGAAATCCTGGACCGACACGGGTGTTGATCCAACGCCATGATATTCGACTCGACCCTCAAGACGAGAAATTCTTGGACTTATCCTTTTGGGATCGGACCATCATTGGGCAGCGCAGGCAGCTTGCTGACCTGGTCCGTCTCCAGTTGTATGGCCCGATGTGGGCTTCCACGTCCGTTGACCATCATATCCCAGAAACATATAATCGACTCGTAGTTGATCTTCCTGCCGACGATACTTTCCAGGGATTAGGACCTGGTGATTTGACGGCTGACGACTTAGCATTCGATGTAATGGCAGCCGGATTTGAGCAGGCAGGAGATGTTCCGGTGCTGCTGGTCAATGAACCGATCTTCATCAGCCAGGGAATGAACAGCGATATTCACTACAATTCATATTACCCACGTTGGGCGTATGATGAGTACCGACATATGCTGGCGGAGCAATGCGTAGAGGAGGGGTGGGAAATTCTGGATCTTTGGGACGTACTATCATCAAATGAATTCACTGAGAGCGCTATTCATTACTCGCCCGCAGGTGTTGAGCAGGTATCTAACTTGCTCGGTGTGGCCATCCTGCAACGTGCCAATCGCATTCCATGAGGAGAGATAGAAGTTCGTGAGTGAAGCGAAATTTACTACTCGAAACCTATCCAGACGGACTCGGGCATATTTAACTTGGCTACTGACCTTTGCGCTGCTAGGGTGGGTTATTGCTGGTTGTGCTGGTTTACAGGCTGAGATCCAGGGAAGTACCGAACCACCTCCGAGCCCAACCATTCATGACAGTGCCATCGGCGAGACCCTCTCCACACCAACCGCGAGAGTTACTTTGGCTCCAGATGCCTGGAAGGGCATGCCAGTCATTCCGGAGGTTAGTGAGACAGCGCGCGAGATATACCAACATGGTTTTATGAGTGGCCATAACCCTCATGCGTTTTCCAAGGTCGGCGACTGCCAGAATGTCCCCTCGATGTTCATGGGGGTATTCGATGATCCACGTCAATTTTCACTGGGAGATGAGTACGGCTATCTTCAGGACACAATCGATTGGTTCGCTGGTTCGTTTTCCCGAGAGAGTCAGGCTGTTCGACGTGGATATAACGCCGCTTCGATCCTTTCGCCTTTCTGGGCTAATCCAGATGAGTGTAATTCTGGAGAAACCCCATTAGAGTGCGAGTATAGGATTAATAAACCGATCATTGCCATCATCAGCTTGGAAACCTGGTGGGAGAAGGAGCCAGGAAGTTACGAGGAGTATCTGCGAGAGATCATCGAGGTCACGATAGACCACAGTGTGGTGCCGATCTTAACCACCAAAGCAGATAATTTGGAGGGCGACCACCGTATCAATATCGCGATCTTTATGCTAGCCCAGGAGTACGATATTCCGCTGTGGAATTTCTGGAAGGCTGCCCAACCCCTGCCGGCTCACGGTCTAATGGACGATGGATTTCACTTAACCTTTGCTGGTAATTATTATGACGACCCAGAGCGAATGAAATCCGCTTGGCCTTGGCGGAACCTGACCGCATTGCAAGCGCTAGATGCTGTGTGGACCAGTATTTCGGCACCCAGACAGCAACCCTAGGCTTCTAACCAGCTAATGATTTTCCGCGGTGTCGGTGTAATGGATGTAAAGTAATCCCGGGTCATGATGGAAGAATCCGCAAGACAAATGACTATAAACAACGAGCTTACTCGCTACATCGCCGGTGAGATCCTGAAAGACTCGACACGGGTTGTGATGAATGATGAGCCGCTGATCTCGAGTGGGTTAATTGACTCGTTCAGCCTGGTCGATCTTGCCCTCTACGTGGAAGATACTTTCGGTGTTCGGATCGAGGACACGGAATTGACCTCTGTGATGTTCGATACGGTGGAGCAATTGGTTGAGTTGATCTCCCGACGTCGAGCCGGTGAAGCTGAATGACCACTTTGCTTGATGTTCTAGCTCGTTCCTACGAGGAGACTCCGGACCGTATCGCGATTCACCTGTTGGAAGGGGATGTAGACCAATCGATTTCATATCGGGTATTACTCCATGGAGCGGGGGGATATGCCGAAGCGTTGGCGCAAGCTGGCGTAGGCACGGGCGAGCCGGTAGTGATCATCCTTCAGCATGGCCGAACCCTGATTGAAGCTTTCTTTGGGGTCATACTACATGGGGCTGTTCCATCGATCATGCCTTTTCTTTCCGAGAAGATGTCCCCTGACCGCTACCGCGAGTCGCTCTCATCTCTGATGGAAATAACCCGACCTGCGGCAATCATCACATATCCTGAATTCGTTCCCCAAGCTCATCGAGCAGTCCACTCTGCTAATCTTGACTGTACTATCCTGCTTCCCAGCGGTGTGACCCCGATCTCGGAATTGATGTTTGAATATTTACCAGGTGCAAAGCGCTCAGCAGAAGATTTGGTCCTGTTGCAACACTCCTCGGGCACAACCGGTCTGCAAAAGGGTGTAGCGCTGTCCCATAGGTCGGTCCTCAACCAGGTTTATGGTTATGCAGATGCCATCCACATGACCCAGGAGGACATAGTAGTAAACTGGTTGCCGCTTTATCATGATATGGGTTTGATCGCCGGTTTTCTCATGCCCATCCTCTTGCGGGCGAAACTGGTTTTAATGTCGCCATTTGATTGGGTACGTGCACCTCACCGGTTGTTGCAAGCGGTTTCACGTTACCGTGGGACTCTATCTTGGCTGCCCAACTTTGCCTACAACTTCTGCGCACAGAAGGTCGGCGTCCGTAACATGGAAGGAGTGGACCTCTCTAGCTGGCGAGCGGTAATCAACTGCTCTGAACCGATGCGGTGGAGAAGCCACGAACTTTTCCTTGAGAGATTTGAAGGCTATGGTTTACGCAGAGATGCCCTAGCTACCTGTTACGCCATGGCCGAAAACGTCTTTGCCGTCACGCAGGGAGGAATAGACCGCCCAGTGGTGGTGGATGAAGTTGATCGACAGGCAATGCAGGAACAAGTTGCTCGACCTGCTCAACATGGATCGGATAGAATAATGAACCTTTCTGCCGGTCGACCGATCTCGATCACGGAAGTGCGGATCCTCGATGCGGATCGGCGAGATCTTCCAGAGCGTCACATCGGTGAGATCGCGATAAAAGGCACCTGCATGTTGAGTGGCTACTACAAACGCGACGACCTCACAGAGCAAGCATTTCATGAGGGTTGGTATCTGACGGGAGATCTGGGCTACCTGGTTAACGGCGAGCTATTTGTGACAGGCCGTTTGAATGATTTGATCATTGTTGGAGGTAAGAATATTTATCCCCAGGATCTGGAGGAACTAGCCGGCGAGGTCTCTGGAGTACATCCAGGTCGGCTCATCGCTTTTGGAGTATTCAATGAAACGTTAGGTACCGAGGAGATCGTTATCGTTGCCGAGGTGGACACTGATGATCCGCAGGAACGCCGTCGGATCGCTGAAGAGATACGACAAGAAATCGCCCATGGTTCCGATGTCACCTTGCGTTATAGTTGGATTGTTGACCGCAAATGGTTAATCAAAACCAGTAGCGGCAAGTTGGCTCGGCGAGCCAATCGTGAGAAGTTCTTGGCCGAGGCAAAGTTGATGTGATTTTGACGAGTCACGGCTATTGTCTTTGCCGATAGAATCTCCTCCTCAGAACGCGCTGCGCATAGCCATTGTGGAACAAGAGCGTGACTATCTTTGAGTAAAGTCGTGAAAAATAGTGGTAATGATCTACTACCTTCCGCGTTGAACGCGCGAGCGATCTTGCGCAGGTATGGCATTCGTCCCAACCCGCGTCTAGGTCAAAACTTCCTGATCGACTCCGGAGCTCTGGACAAGGTAATAGCAGCAGCTGGATTTGCCGGCGATGAGATCGTCTTGGAGGTTGGTGCTGGGTTGGGAGCACTTACCAGGCGGTTGGCGAGGGAGGTCCGTCAGGTCATCGCGGTTGAATTTGATCGCCGACTTATACCGGTCCTTGAACAAATGGTGGAAAACCTGGGAAATGTACAGCTAATTGCTGGTGACATCCTCAGCCTTGATCTAGAGAAGCTCATAAGTGAGCAACCTTATTGGGTAGTCGCCAATATCCCCTACAATATCACCTCAGTATTAATCCGACGGTTAATGGAATCGCCTCGTCCAGCGGAACTGGTTGTGCTTACTGTGCAGCGAGAGGTAGCCGAACGAATCATCGCCAAACCCGGTGCGATGAATCTACTTGCGATCAGCGTCCAATTATATGGAGAGCCCAACATCGTAGCGCGAATCCCTGCAAGGGCTTTCTATCCCAAACCCAAGGTCGATTCAGCGGTTTTACGAGTGGATGTTCATCCTGAACCCAAGGTGTCCCGGATGCTTATACCACAGTTATTCCGGTTGGCGCGAGCCGGATTTGGACAGAAACGGAAGCAATTGCGTAATGCTCTGGCTGGAAGACTAAACGTGGCACCGGCTCAGATCGAAGTCTGGTTGGAAGAAGCAGCTATTCGACCTCAATCTCGGGCGCAGGAACTCAGCCTGGATGAGTGGGCATGTCTAGCACAGGTTGTTGTGGAATCACAGGAGCATCCTAAGGATTAATTCGAGAGGTTTAACCGCCGGATTGTCGTTGTGCGGGTTTAAGGTTCCGGTGCAGTAGAAGCAATTGCCAGACTCGTACAGCGGCTTCGATCTGGATGCGCAATGTCATTTTGGAGGTTCCGATCCGCCGTTCTTTAAAATATATTGGCATTTCGAGGATCCGATAACCTAGTCGTTGCGCGACCAAGGCCATCTCGACTTGAAAAACATAGCCATTAGATCGTATACTATCGAGCGGCATACCGATAAGTGTATTGCGTCGCCAAAGGCGATAACCCCCGGTGGTGTCGAGTACACTTAGGCCAAGAATGGCTCGAGCGTATGCATTGCCGAACCAGGATAGAAAAACACGGCCGATCCCCCAATGTTCATCGAGTTGACCACCTTTTACATAACGAGAGCCGAACACGGCATCGGCTTGCTCAAGGTTCTCTATGAAATTGGGCAGGTAAGAAGGGGAGTGGGAGAAATCAGCGTCCATTTGGGCCACAGCCTCTGCACCACTCTCAAGGGCTTTTTTAAAACCGGTTATGTAAGCTGAGCCCAGACCGAGTTTCCCTGTTCTGTGGATGACGGATATCCGATTAGGTTGACGGGAAGCCAACTCCTCTGCGATCTCACCAGTCCCATCCGGAGAAGCATCATCTACTATCAGGATCTTTAGGTTGGGTATCGGGAGCGTCCACAACTCTGCAGAAAGCGCGGGTAGATTTTTAGCTTCGTTATAGGTGGGAATTACAACCGTAAATTGACCCATCGAGTATAGCCAGTTAGATCTCAGTCTATCGGTTTTTTATCGATTCGGAATTCGCAAGCGTCGTCGCCGACCGCGATGCAAGATATCTCTTGAACGCGGAAACTTTGGCCACCTGAGACCCAACGCAGACTTTCCTCAAGCAAACCAACGGCTACGTAACACACCGGTGAATCGGCCTGTCTTCCCCAGCAAACAGGGCATCGATAGATGCGATAAATAAAGGTGTCTTCTTCCTCTTCGGCAATGTTCTGTTGATCGCTTATGTGGGAAAAGATACGAGCTAAGACTGGTAGACCGATCGCGATCTTGGTGGGTAGGGGGAGTACTTTGAATGCTAGGTCGCTGACCCCAGCTAGGGCACCGAAGCTGCGGAGTACTTTATTGAAGGTGGTCCAGCCAGCGCGACGCGCCAATCCATGTCCGCTGCGCGGACCGTATAGTTCATCTAAAGCAGCGTTGATTGCCGAGAATTCAGCAAAGTCGATACCCGGTTTTATATCATCAGCCGGGTAGTTGTCAATCCAAGACTTGAGACCAGCTAGGTTGAGGATGGCGCTGACCCCGTTCTTGCCCATCACATCTTCTAAAGCCTGCAAGTAAATGCGACCGGCTTTGCTTGGGTAGTGATAACCGCTCTTGTCGATGGAAGTCACCCTGCCGCTCCAGGATCATTTCATATCAATGTCAGCAGGTCGTCAACCGCACGGCGCATGTCGAGGAATAGTAAGCCTAGTTTGGCTTGTTCTCGGGCTAGCACCGTAAGGACTGCCTCCTCCCCAACTGACATTAGAATCACAAAACCGTTTTTACCTCGGATATAAACTTGGTCGAGATTTCCCCGACCCAATTCACTTGAAATACGTTCGCCGAGGGATAGCATCGCTGCCGACATGGCTGAGACGCGGTCTTCCTCCACGTTGCTTGGTAAGGCGGATGCAATTGTTAAACCGTCTACACTCACTATAGCTGAAGCCTCTACATCGGGAGAGGAGGCTTGTAAATCGCGCAGACGGTCAACCATGAGCTCAGTGCGTGATTTGGCCAAGTTGAACTCCTAGCGACCAGAGGCATTGTCGGAAAATGCTACGTAGGGCTGCGGTAATGTAGCATAGCGAAATAGGGATGTCAAGCAGACCCTACAGGGAAAGGTCTTAATCACCACTAAACAATAAGCTAGCTGGAATTTGTCGGGGAGGCGGCTCAATGAAGGGTAAGAACCCTCCATATTTTGAGAAAATACACCTGATCTAATGAGCTTGTCAGTCAACGATGGCGAGATCGCTCTTATTCAGTAGTCGTTGGGGTGTATGAATAAGTCCCCGCAGAGCTATTGCACTCAAAACAATCAGGAATATCACCCCGCTAATAAAAATCACCCCCAACAAACCAGATGAGGATTCCGATAGCAGACTTTCACCAGATAAAGTGCCGATAGCGATTCCTATCGCCGCTGCGTTCCATAACGCATGTATACCAACTGCTGTGAAATACCCCAATCCAAGCCGTGACCACCTTCGCTCTCCAGCAGCTTGAGCGAGTCCCCAACAGGCTACGCCAGCGGTGAAAGCGTGTATCAGGGTGGCGCCTATGCGAGCGATCATAGTTGTAGCCCATAAAGAGCCGGGTTGTGTGAGGAAGAGCGCTTCGAATAAGCCGTAACCTGCTCCTCCTAGCACGCCGCCTATAAATGCTGCTGCTGGCGTTTGACGACGTCTGAGAAGTGGCCATATGACCAGTGTTTTCACAGCTTCCTCGATAATAGGAACGACCAGGACGATGTAGCCCAGGATCAGCAAGATCAACCGCGGCTCATCAATTAACCACATAATGCTCTCTTCATCCAATGTGGTAGACAATGGGTCGGTAATGGTTTGAATCAACGCCTGACCTGTTTCATTATTCAACATGGTCAGGACAAGGATTAACACCACTGGAATGATGAAAATGATTTCGAGTATCAAGGAGAATAGTGGAGCTGCCCACAATCCAGCTAGAAATTGTCCCCAAATTCGGCGTGGAGAAAGCGAGGGACCGTTCCGGCGGGCGATCGTCACCACGACGAACACCGGCACAGAGGCTGTCAGTATATGAGCCAGTGGGCTGATCAGTCTGGGGAGTAAATTTCGGGTATAAGCCAGGTGACCAAGGGTTAAGCTAAACGGAATCAAGATGGCAGCCATAAGCCATGAGGATGAAACCGGACGAGGGGAGGGAGGTTGCCGACCAAGAAGTGCTTGAAAACTCAGGATGCAAGTCGGCAAGGCACATAGACCGATAAAGGCTATAGAGACGGCGGTTGTTTCGGCTAAATGCAATCCTACGCTATCTCCGATCAACTGGGTAAAGGCTGCGGTTATGAATATACCGCTAGCAACAACCAAACATAGAACAATACCGCCCAAAGAAACGATGAATAGGGCTATATCGAGTGGGTCACGGGAGTTATTTGCTTGGTTCATCGCACCTCGATCGTTACCGATATGATCAATGCTTCTGGAGGAGTCAGCAGGTCGTCAACTGGTTCCCGGCCATTGAGCCCTTGGAGAAGATCGAGGCCTTGGATCACGCGACCGAAGACGGTCCGGCTGTTGTTTAACTCAGGGAGGGGTGTCAGCGTGATGAAGAACTGGCTGCCGTTTGTCCATGGTCCGAAACTGGTCAACGCAACCATTCCTGCTTCGTCGAAGGTAAGGGCGTCATCAATTTCGGTCACGAAGTTATAACCTGGTCCACCAAACCCGGTGGCGCTTGGGTCTCCACTCTCTACCAATATGCCAGGTATGACTCGGTGGAAAAGGTTGCCATCAAACCAGCCTTCGCGAGCTAAAAAGACGAAGCTATTCACAGCCAGCGGGGCGAAATCAGGATACAGCTGGATGACGACATCACCGGATTGCATGTGCAAATAAGCGGAGTAAAGCATCCCATCTTCAAGTGACATAGGGGGGTAAGTTTCGTGCTGCTGTTCGACTAATAGCTCAAGTCGAATGGAAGCTTCCAGGTTGGTCAAATTCGGTTCTAATCGAAATAGGAGACCGTTAAAGAAAATATATGGGGTCCCGGGAATGCCCGCAGCTATTGATCCTAGGAAGGCGTCCTGCATTGTCTGCAGATAAAGCCTGTTCTCAAGGTCATTTCGGAATTGTTGCCCATCTAATCCAAGGTCCGAAGAGACGTTTATCAACCATTCTTGGAAGTCCTCAGGTGAGAGTGAAACCCATTCGATAAAGCGGGCGAAGAGCTGGTCATGCATGGCCCAGAAAGATCCCTGAGCCCCGGCTGCCTCCGCTGCTTGCCCAGCTAGTGAGGCTTTGTCATGAATTTGTAGTAGTGGAAAATGGCGAAAAATCACCCTCAGGTCTTCTGGATACCATTCTTCGAGTTGCGCCAACACGGACGCAAGTTGAGCACAATAGGGTCATTGGTAGTCGGAGTACACCACCAGAGTAACAAGAGCGTCCTGTGGTCCTCGGCTCCAGTCGTCACCCGAGATTGGAGGAAGGGGGACTAAAGTGGGAGACGGGGGAGTGGGGATTGAAGTGGGTGGTATAAGTGACGAGGTGGAGGTCGGTCCAAGCCGGACACTTGTGCGGGTGGGAACGGGTTGTGGGGAGGGAGCTACCGTGCCCTGAGAAGCACAAGCGGCGATCAATAGGGTAAGAAGCAACGCGGAAAGCAGAAAAGGAGATGTTTTATCAAATCGGTTGAGTCCCCAAGTTATCCTCCCCTTTAATTCTCGCTTGTGCGGTATAAGCCGTTTGAAGGTCTTCACTCTCTCACCTTTGGACCATACCATTCTATCGGGAACACTTGACCAGTGACATATCGTGATTCATCGGAAGCCAGGAAAACGCAGAGACCTATGTGGTCCTCAGCCTTTAACATCCGCGATTTATCTTCTTTAATTTGGGCACGGAGTGCTGTATCCACCTTACCAGGCGCGATAGCATTGACCCTGATGTTATCATATTTGCCCTCTTCGGCGCATGCTTTAGTGTACCCATTTCCCCGAACTTGCTGGCGCAGTATGCTGAAAGCAGAGGGTACCCTTGTAGCCCACCCAGGGAGGAGACATTGATGATTGATCCCCCACCGGCATCTCGCATCGGTCGCCAAACGTGTTTGGTACAGAGAAATGTACCTATCAAGTTGACAGCCAAGATTGCCTCAAATGATCGCTTAGGGGTTCCCCATACTGGACGTATTCCGCCAATGCCGGCGTTGTTAACCAGGATATTTACTTGACCATAAGCTTCTATAGTTCCAGCGATCATGGATTTGACCTGGACTTCATCGGTCACATCGCACAGGATTGGTAGGGCAGACTGATCTCGCCCATGAATCTCGTCAGTGACCTCTTGGAGTTCATCCCATGTGCGTGAGGCGACTACAACTTGGGCACCCTGCTCAGTAAAACCCGAGGCAATTGCTCGACCAATGCCACGCCCTCCACCGGTGATGATGGCAACCTTCTCCTTTAATCTCATGGCGTTCACCTGTTGCAGATAGCTAGATTGTAGCAGGATTTGGTCGAAGCAGTCTCAGATCCTGGGTTAATTTGCCGCAAACCGATGAGGTAGCCAAAGGGGCGAGTTCATCTCTCATTCATCCCTTGATTCCCTTTGGTCGATACGGTATCCTTATAGTTCAATAGGGAGTGGTTGGGTCCCGGTGGGCTCCCCGGTCTTCAAAACCGGTGGCGGGCCGTTCAGCGGGCCGTGGTGGGTTCGACTCCCATCCACTCCCGCCTTACTATTATTAAGGTTGGATATGGTTTCAGAGGATCATGATGGTGCTCCTAATCTAGTAGAACGTCTATTGCCGGAAGTACGGCGGGTCATGGCGGTTAACGACGTTACCGCAGGTGGACCGAAGCAGGGTTTTGCTGCTCGTTTCCGTGGTCGTTTGTATCGAGACTCAATAGAGGCGTACGATCGCCTTAAGCCGATTTTCGCCCATGAGGATACAACATTGCTATTTCGGTCTAAGGGTGAGGAACACATTATCCTGGCCGTCCCTGGTCTAATCCAACCGAAGAGGTCAAATCCATGGGTTAATCTGGGTTTGTTCTTGTTGACGCTGTTGAGTATGTTGCTCTCAGGTGTGATGTATGGCTACCAAGGTCCTGTCGGCACAAATCTGGGTCAATTATTTCTCAACCTCTTGCGTCATCTAGATAGGGGTATTCCGTTCGCGATCAGTCTGCTGAGCATCTTGGCTGCTCATGAGTTTGGACACTATCTCGCCGCCCGGTATCACAATACAGAGGTAAGCCTACCGTTTTTTCTACCATTTCCCGGAAGTCCGTTTGGGACACTAGGGGCTTTTATCCAACTAAAGGAGCCCCCCCGCAATCGTCGGGTTCTGCTGGACATTGGACTGACCGGCCCACTCGCTGGATTGATTGTGGCGATTCCCATTCTGCTGCTTGGACTTTCGCTCTCCGAAGTAGGCGTCTTACCACTGAATGCCGAAGAGGCTTATGGGCAGATATTGGAAGGAAACTCTCTAATTTACCTTGGTATAAAGTTTCTTGTTACCCGGAGAATATTGCCAGCCCCAGTGGATTTTGGAGGTGTTAACCCGGTGCTGTACTGGGTGCGATACATTTTCCTCGGTCTCCCTGTGCCTTATGGCGGACTGGATGTGTTCATGCATCCTATGGCGTGGGCAGGTTGGGCTGGTCTTTTAGTTACAGCTCTCAATCTGATACCTGCCGGTCAATTTGATGGTGGCCATATAATCTATGTCTTATTCGGTCGTCGCGCTGCCCGGCTATTACCGTTTATCGTGGTGGCTTTGGTCGTCATGGGGGTTGCCTGGCCTGGCTGGTATCTCTGGGCAGGGTTGATCTTCTTCTTGGGGAGAACATACGCCCAACCATTGGACGATATCACCCCGCTCGACCGGCGACGTAAGGCGCTGGCAATCGTCGGATTGATTATCTTTCTGCTGATCTTTATCCCTGTGCCCATGCGTAGTCTCTAGATGTGTCAGGCTGCATCGTGGACATTTGAATCCGTTTTTCTCTCATAACACCACATACTCTTGGTTGCCTCCTGTATAATAAAATTTACGTGAAACTAGCTAAGCCATAGGAGATTATCTGTTCTCTAGCCATGAGGAGTAGAACCTCTTGGCTACATCTTTTCCGGCGATAGTAGAAAACCTGTATTACGGTATGCTTGGTCCCTGTCGATTGGGTATCTAGGATCACTTAGGGGCTCCTTCATAGAGTATGTTGGGTGCGGAAACGATTTGATATTTTGTCCGTCTGGTAGCGTTATTGAGTTCTGGTATACTAACTGTAACCCCTGAAGAAATACTTCCTCCCGCCGCGTTGCAGGGACCACACACAAGCAGATCTTCTGCGGTCGTAAAGAAAATGCCGGCTTATACTTGCTGCCACATTGGGCTGAAGGTACGTCGGCCTATCGAATACGGAGTTATTTGTGACTGATGCACACCCATGCCCGGGTAAGGTGG
>Ga0114930_10004163_pt1 | contig 12318 bp, 11 predicted proteins | sample AnhtaG_FD_87300 | JGI IMG/M metagenome (GOLD analysis project Ga0114930, IMG submission 87300) | Deep subsurface microbial communities from Anholt, Denmark to uncover new lineages of life (NeLLi) - Anholt_01485 metaG | ecosystem: Environmental > Aquatic > Marine > Oceanic > Sediment | place... | reverse complement strand
TGGATGATAACACATGAATGGATGGTAAAGTATACACCACAGACAGAATGGATAGAGCGAAGGGGTATACTGGTCTGGCTTGCTGAAGTGTTTACTTCACTGGGCGCTGGTCTGTACTTAGTATCATTATTCTTTGATAGCCTTTTGGGCATGTTTATAGCCTGGCTTATTATAGTAGTATTAAAGATTCCATTGCATCTTGCATACTTTGGGAAACCGCTAAGGTTCTGGCGAACAATACCGCCCTTTACTAATGCATGGAAAACTTCATGGTTTACCAGAGGTATCACTTTTTCAGTTTTATTCACTAGTTTTGGTTTTATACAGCTCGCCCTTTCCTACTGGCTACCGGGGACAGGCTGGGAGATTGCGCTTAAGGTTTTAGCCGGAATAACCGCCTTTCTGGTCGGAATATACAGCGGTTTTATTATGAACTATTGTAGGAGCATTCCATTCTGGAATTCGGCTTTACTACCTCTGGTGTTTATCTTTGCCGGCCTTGCCGATGGGTTCGCCTTAATCATGGCCATTGGTTTGGCTGGTGGCGGGGTTAATATTATGGCAGCCGAGGCAGGCAGTCGTGTGATGCTAATCACTAGTGCTTTAATCATGGCTACATATCTATGGAGCGCCACCTATACCTCGTCAACGGCAAAGCAATCGGTGATAGAACTAACCCGAGGTTATCTTGCGCTCGTCTTCTGGATAGGCATAGTTGCCTTGGGCATAATTATACCAATAGCCGTATCGGTCTCCAGCTATTTCGCCGGTGAGGTCTCTATTCCGTTATTAATTGCTGCTATTGCTTGCCACACAATAGGTGCTTTTGCTCTTAAATACTGCTTACTAAAAGCTGGTATACATAACCCCATACTCCCGGCAACAACTTCTGCTTACCATTAAGCAGGTATATAACTATTTCGATTGGTCTAAAGGAGATGGAAAAGATGGGCGAAAAGAAAATCGTAAAAACCACCTGTAAGAGTTGTCACGGAGGTTGTGGTGTTCTGGTTACCGTTGAGGATGGAGTTATTACCCATATTGAGGGAAACCCTGAGACTCCAACCAAAGGCACGATGTGCTCAAAGGGATTATCCAGTATACAACATGTTGACAATCCACATCGCCTTAAATATCCATTGAAGAGGATTGGTAAGAAAGGCGAAGGAAAATGGCAGAGAATAGGCTGGGACGAGGCACTTGATACCATTGCCGAAAAGATAAAGGATTCTGTTGAGAAATACGGACCGTCCTCTATAGGTATATCTCAGGGGACCGGCAGGGGATGTAATAGATATACCCACCGATTAGCCAGGTCTATAGGAACAGCCAATACTATAACCCCAGGTTATGTCTGCCATAGTCCGAGGATGACCATATATGGGCAGGTAACCGGCTATGGTAGGCTATATGCTGACTATCACGGCTGGGGAGGGGAATTCCCCAAGACACAAATAGTTTTGGCGAAGCAACTGGAAATAAGCAGCGCCGATGGTGAACTGGCATATTTCTTCCTGAACTCCTTGAACCATGTAAAGAATCTAATTGCAGTTGACCCTAGGTCAACTGCCTTTACCTCAAGAGCAACCCTCTGGCTACAAATTAGACCCGGGACTGATGCTGCCCTACTTCTAGGCATGATGAATGTAATCATAAACGAAGGATTATATGACAAAGAGTTTGTTGAGAATTGGACCTATGGTTTTGATAAACTGAAAGAAAGGGTGCAGGAATACCCCCCACAAAGGGTAGCTGAAATTACTTGGATTCCTGAAGAGAAGATTATTCAGGCTGCCCGGATGTTTGCTATAGATACCCCAGGAACTATTCAAGTCGGCAGCTCCATTGAGCGGCAAGCTAATTGCGGCCAAACCATGAGGGCAGTAGTATGCCTGCTGGGGATAACCGGCAACATTGAAAGACCGGGCAGCATGATGAGTTGGGCTCTGCCAGAGACAGGATTGATAGAGAACTTCTACCTTGAAATTCCACTAACTGATGAAATGCGAAAGGGAATAAGAGGTGGTGAGGTATATAAACTTGGTGCGGCTCGCACTGCCCATTCTGATACCGTTGTCAAGGAGATAGTCGAGGACCATCCAGAAAGAATAAGGGTGTGGTTTGCTATAGCCGGGCAACAATTAGTCCATCTGGCAGCTACAAAGAATGTGGTGAAGACGTTTGAAAGCGAAAACTTTTTCCATGTCCAGCTCGACCAATTTATGGGACCCCAGGCAGAATATGCCGACATAGTATTGCCAGCAGCCCATTGGCTGGAGATGGACGATATTTATGATATGCATCCTCGCTTCATGATTGAAGCCCATAATAAGTGTGTTGACCCCCCGGGTGAAGCTTGGCCAGATAATAAGATAGTTCTGGAGCTGGGTAAAAGGGTTGCTCCTAAGTATTGGCCGTGGAAAGATGTTGAAGAGATGCTGGACTATCAATTAAGACACGGGAACATAACCTGGAAAGAATTCAGCGAAAAGGTCGTTGTGGCCAGGATGGGAAAGGAACAACTCTACTATAAATATAAGACAGATTACTGGAGAAAAGGGGGTGGTTTCGATACCCCAACGGGGAAGGTGGAATTATATGGAACAGTGGTAGAGGGTATGGGGTATGACCCTCTACCTTACTTCGTGGAGCCAGGTGAAAGCCCCTATTCCACACTGGAGCTGGCTAAGGAATACCCCCTCGTCCTTACTAGCGGGTATCGTCAACCCCAATACTTCCTTAGCCAATACAGAAATATTCCCTGGCTAAGGAGCTTCGGAGTCTATCCACTTGTTCAAATTCACCCTGAGACGGGGAAGAAATTGGGGATCAAGGATGGCGATTGGATTTGGATTGAGTCACCAAGAGGTAGGATAATGCAGGTAGCAAGGCTATTTCCTGGGGTTGACCGCCGTGTTGTTATGGCTACAGCTAACTGCTTCTATCCTGAGGAACCTGGTCCGCTTCACGGGCTTTTGATATCCAGCCCTAATGTTCTCACTTCTGATGAGCACTTTGACCCAATGTTTGGTTCCCCAGACCTTACCTGCTTACTGTGCAAAGTGTACAAAGTGGAGAAGAAGGATATGAAAGAGGTTCCTAAGGGGAAATTCAGGCTTCAGGGATATGAGGGAGACATCGGAACCGTCCCCTATGGGAGTCAGGGGAAAAGACCCAGGTAACAGATTTCTGCTACAATTTCTAGTCGCTCTTACACCTCTGGCATATAGCTGGCAAGAAATAGTGGGGTAGATAAAGTGGGGAATAATCATAAATTCGATGTCATTATTGTTGGGGCTGGTCCTGCCGGGACAACAGCAGCTTATGTTTTAGCCAGAGCCGGGGTGAACGTTCTCTTGCTGGAGCGAGGGACATATCCTGGGACCAAGAATGTTTTTGGTGGCATCTTGTATACCACCGTCTTGAACAGGCTTATACCCAACTTTTGGGAAGAAGCACCTGTGGAACGCCATATCAAAGGCGTGCAGATATTTCTTATATCGGGAAATAATGCTGTTTCCATCGGGGTGCAGAGTGAGGAGTATAACAAACCGCCCTATAATAATAGTTTCAGTGTATCCCGGGTTAAGTTTGACCAGTGGTATGCACAGAAGGCGGAGGAGGCTGGTGCACTTCTAGTTACTAGTACTGTTGTTGATGATTTATTATGGGAGAATGGTAAGATAGTTGGAGTGAAAGTTCGAGGAGGGGAAGGCGATATTAATGCGGATATTGTCATAGCTGCCGATGGTGTGAATTCCCTTTTAGCCGAAAAAGCTGGGTTGAGGAGTCATTTTGCCCCACGCCAGGTAGCTCTGGGAATGAAAGAGGTCATTGAACTGCCCAGGGAAGTAATTGAAGAACGATTTAATATTAATGACAACGAGGGAGTAGAGCTAAAGTATATTGCTGGAGATGCTACTGAGGGTATCTGGGGAGGGGGAAATATCTATACCAATTTAGAAAGCATCTCGGTAGTTACTTGGGTAGCTTTGAAGCCCCTTATAGAGCGCAGGCTGAAGGCGACAGAGCTGATGGAGCACTTCAAAAACCATCCTTTTGTTAGGAATTATATTAAGGGCGGAAAGACCATAGAGTACCAGGCTCACCTGGCTCCCGACGGGGGCTATGATTTTACCCCCAAGTATTATACCGACGGTCTGCTGGTGGTGGGCGATGCTGCTCGCTTCCTTAATGCCTCCATACACTATGAAGGAACAAACTTTGCCATGGCTTCTGGTGAGGCGGCAGCGAAGACAGTGTTGGAGGCTAGAAAGAAAGGCGATTATTCAGCGAAGGGGCTGTCCTATTATCAGAAGCTGCTAAATGAAAGCTTTGTTATGAAAGACCTGAAAAGATATCGGAAACTGAACCGCTTCGCTGAAGCCAATCCTGAATTCTTTGATGCTTACTTTGGAGCTATAACCCAGATGGCGGTTGACTACTTTACGATAAATGAGCTACCCAAAAGGCGACAGGAACTTCAAATGCTCAAAAGGTTCCGGTCAACATTACGTGACCTTTATGCCAGCGGGTCTGGCGGAACATACCACCATAACCGGCTGGCAAGGGTGTTGTATAGAACCTTTCCGCTGGTTAGGTTTCTCTGGCAATGTTTGAAGGGGGTGATATCTTTTATATGAAGATTGATGATAAGTTAGCGCTGAATTTATTTCATGTTGATAAAGATGCGCATATAAAAGTAAATGAAGAAATATGCCGTAAATGTCCCCACCAAATATGTACCTATGTGTGCCCCGTAGAGAATTATACACTTGATGGCGATAAAGTAGTTTTCTCATGGGAAGGTTGTCTTGAATGCGGAACTTGCAATATTGCTTGTGACCAGGGGGCGATAACCTGGGATTATCCCAGGGGAGGATTTGGCATTCTCTACAGGTTGGGTTAAAATGAAAATGCCCGTTCTTAACCTATCGAGCCGTCCTCAAACCATAATATCTATAGGTTCTCATTCATGCTCGCTGTTTTACTATATAGCGAGTCGAGACAAATAGTGAGTCCAAGTTATCCTATAATTCCCAGATTAGTTCTTATAAAGTTGAGACCTAACATCACCTTTCTGCCACAGGCTTAATTTTAATTTGCCGTTTTGTATTCACCTAATAAGGGGGAGCCAGCAGGTGAATAAAGTGACCCTCTTCTGTCTAGGTCTAGGGCTAACCAGTAAGAAAAAGTATTCGGTAGTCGATAGGTTATTAGGCTTCTTAACCTTAGTCCCGCCGATTTTCTGGTTCTTGACTCCTATAAATGCGGCCAGTGCTGGGGTTCTAAGCATAGGAGGCTATCCACCTTGGGACAAGTGTATCCTCGGTTTGCTTACTGTGGCTCTTGCTGGCTGGGGAATAAACACCCTCAATCATTATGTAGACCGTGAGCGGGACAAGGCAATCTGGCCGGGACGTGTCATCCCCACCGGGAGAGTTAAGGCAAGCAGTGCCCTGGCCTCTGCTGTGTTACTGCTTATCTGTGCTCTCTTATTCTCCTGGTTTTTCTTTAACCCGGTGAACTTCTTAACTCTGCTTTTAGCCATTGTTTTAGGTTCCCTTTACTCAGCTTACCTTCGCGATAAAGTCGGCTATCTCTCACTCCCCCCCATTGTGGGGCTAATTTATCTAGGTGGTTGGGCAGCTTTCTCTCCAGAAACACTGTTTAGCAGCTTGCTTCCCTGGTATCTTTATCTCCTTGGTGTTGCCTGGCAGGCTGCCCACATTATGACCTATTATCCCTTACACATCACTTACGATATTAATGGCAAACCAGTTATGAACACGCCCGCTCTCTTCTTTACGCCTTCACCACAGGTTGCGATAGGTATCGGAACGGGCTTTGTTGGCTTGACCTTATTATTAAGCGTTCTGCTGTCTTTTCTAGCTCCACTGAGTCCTCTTTACCTTGTCTTAGTTCTAGCCGCAGGCATTTATGCTCTAAGTAGCGGGCTAGGACTCTTAAAGGATACCTTAAATAGGGAAAAGGGGCTTAAAGCCTTTGCTTCACTATCAATATTCAGACTGACAATCTCAGTAGCCATACTTCTTGATATTTTTGTCTATTGTCGCTAGACTTCACAATTTAGAGGAAAATGGGTACAGTCGATAACTACCCTTAGGGTTAATGATGGTTAAGGTTGATAGACTCTGTTTTTCCTATCAAAGGGAATCTCCGACATTCCTCAACTTCAGTTGGAGTATTGCTCAGGGTGAAAGATGGTCAGTAATTGGCCCCTCTGGCTGTGGTAAGACTACGCTTCTATATTTGTTAGCCGGTTTGTATCTTCCTGCGTCAGGCGAGATAAATATTGACGGCAGACCGTTACCGGGGCCTCGCATGTCGACCGGTTTAATTTTGCAAGATTACGGGCTTCTACCTTGGACAACTGCCTTTGACAACATATCCCTAGGATTAAAGATTCGCCGTTTAGATAGCCGGAAGGTAGCTCAAGTTACAAGAGAATGGCTCTCCAGACTAAATATTGATGCTGTATCCGACCACTACCCGGCTGAGCTCAGTGGAGGACAACGACAGCGAGTGGCTATTGCGCGCACGCTGGCTCTTGAGCCGGACCTTTTACTTATGGATGAGCCCTTTGCCTCTTTAGATGCTTTGACCCGGGAGGATTTGCAGATTTTAACCATCAGGCTATGGCAAGATGTGCCCTCTACCATAATACTGGTAACCCACAATATTGAAGAGGCAGTATTTTTAGGCAAAAGGATTATGGTATTAAAACATCCGCCCAATACAGAACCTGTTATTATTGAGAACCCTAGCTCAGGGTATCCTGAATATCGAGATACGCCCCATTTTACTGAAAAATGCAAGGAGGTGAGGAGACTAGTTGAGTGTAATGCAAGGAGCCAAGGGCGCGGGAAGGCTGAACTATCATGAGACGAGGTATGAGCTGGAAACCGATAGTGGTAAGCCTCTTGGTTCTATTTCTCATCTGGGCAGTGGCAGCGTTGGTGGTCAATTTACCTATATTACCTACTCCGTGGGTAGTGGTATCCACCTTTGTCCTCGACCTGCCCCACGGGCTTGGCTGGCATATCCTAATGAGCGGGTGGCGTATAGTAGTCAGCCTATTAATCGCTACTGCCGTTGGCCTTCCTCTAGGGCTGGTATTGGGACAAAGCAAGCGTTTAAGTAGGCTTTTCCGTCCCTTTATATATACTACCTACCCTATCCCCAAGATTACACTTCTTCCCATCATCATTCTCTTTTTGGGCATTGGTGAAGTGGGTAAAATTTTTCTTCTTAGCCTTATTTTATTCTACCAGGTTTTGATTATAGTTCGGGACGCCTCAGCCGGTGTGCAACCGGAGTTAATCCATTCAGTCCGTTCTTTAGGGGCTAATAGGATGCAATTACTGCGCTATGTTTATTTTCCTGCTTGCCTACCGGCTATTCTTACTTCCTTGCGAATTAGCACTGGTATTGTCATTGCCGTTCTTTATGTGGCGGAATCGTTTGCTACTAAATCGGGGTTGGGCTACCTTATAATGGATGCATGGCAAGCTCTTGCCTACCCCCAGATGTATTCTGCCATTTTAGCCTTATGCTTATTAGGCTTGGTATTGTATTTCAGTTTTGACTTGATAGAAAAGCGCTTTTGCCGCTGGGTAGCAATCGGAGAGCATTACAAGGAGGCAGGGTATGTTTAAGAGACTAAGCTTAGCTTTATTTCTGGTAGTTATAATAGTGCTGGCCGGGTGCGCCTCTAAGCCAGTGGAAAAGGGTAGTTTGAGAATCGGCTCACTCCCTCGAATTTTTGACCTAATTGCCTATGTTGCACAACAGGAAGGGATATTTGAGAAGCAGGATATAGTGGTTGAAATAGTTCCTTTTCGTAGCACTGTGGAGATGAATTCCGCTTTACTTGCCGGGGAGTTGGACGGAATTATTCAGGATGTTTTTGGGGCAGTAAACCTGAATAAGGAGAGGGAAACAGTAAAACTTGTCGGCTGGAGTGTTATGCCCCGGATGTTTGAGGTTGTTGCCTCACCGGGAAGTAATATTACTTATGTTGCCGATTTAAAACATAGGGAAGTAGCCGTTGGTATTGGTACTATAATGGATTATGCTCTTGACCGATTACTCATGGCAGAGGGGCTAGACGATGAAGATATAATTAAGGTAAATGTGCCCAGTATGCCTCTTCGTTTGGAGATATTGAGCCAGGGAAAAGTAGCTGCGGCGATACTTACACCACCTCTGTCTGATTTGGCGGTTCTTAATGGTGGCAGGGTCATAGTAGATGATACCAGACAGCCTTTTGCCGGTCCAGGGCTGGTTTTCTCCACAGATGCGCTAAGGGATAAATCTGAGGCTATTGACCGTTGTATTCAAGCCTGGCAGCAAGCAGTAGAGCTAATAAATACTCAGCCAGAGAAATACCATAGTCTTCTCACTGAGGTAGCTAGAGTCCCAGAGGCAGTAAGCAGGCGTATGGAGGTGCCCACTTTTCCCAAATTACGGTTACCCACCGAGGCGGAGGTAGATTCAGTAGTTAGTTGGATGATAGGCAAGGAGCTGGTGAGCAAGCCCATCACTTTTGCGGAAGTAGTGGACACAACGCACTTAAGATAACGAGGTGAAGGACACCACGATGGGCCAGAGGATACCCCTCCCCCAGGAACCTATAGCCGAAATAGACGCCGTGAATCAGTATGATAAAGGCGCTAAGTGTTATATGATGCCAGAGTATAAATATTTCGTGTGGAAGATTCTGCGTAAGGGGATAAGGAGTGGAAGGGTATTAGATATCGGTACCGGGTCTGGTTTACTCGCAATCGAGCTCTGCAAGGTAAAGGGCAGTCATTTTGATATTATCGCCATTGATATATCTGAGAACATGATAAGAAAAGCCATAGAAAATGCCAAGTGGGCTGGAGTTGGGGACAGGATAAGATTTCTAGTGTCTACGGCGGCGGCTCTCCCTTTCCCTGATGACTCCTTTGACTTTGTAATCAGCTATGCTTCGCTGCATCACTGGCTTGAGCCGGTAGCGGTATTTAATGAAGTGGAGAGGGTGGTTAAGGAAACAGGAGGCCTCATTATTAGGGATAACAAGCGACTTTATCAAAATCCCTTTTGGAAATGTGTTATCTGGTTTATATCTCGGTTTATGAATAAGCGGCACCGAGAAAATTGGCCTAAGGCTATTTTGGCTAGCTATACTATCTCAGAAGTCAACGAACTCATCAGCAAGTCTCGATTGAGGGATTGCCGAGTAAGTAGTGACCTCCTGTTTATTGACCTATGTATTGAATCACGATAAAAATTGAGTGCTTAACGGTGATAATTGAGGGTCGCAGAGCCGTTGGGGGTTCTGAGATAAAGGCGTGGCGCGCCATATAGATTGTCCTGAAATACCTCTCTTTGAAATTTTTATCAAGCAGTGTATACAATTGAACTTTTGCTTGAAATGTTACCTGATTGCACAACCTGACGTTTTGTCGACTGAAGGTATAGCTCCGTTTTCATAGAGTTTTTACTTCGTGGGCTTTTTCAGGGTACGTTTCGCCTTTATTTGGAAGCCTTTGGTCACGGCTACCGGAATGACCACGGATGCTGCTAGCAGCCCCACTAATGCTGATGGACTGAGAGCAACGAGCCCGCCTACCGTAACCCAGAGCATAGCGGAGAGCCCGCTGCCTATTCCGACCATGACCGCCTTGCCCATTAGTTGACGGGGCACCGGCTTTACCTTTACCAGCTTAGCATGCTTTAATGTGGCGATTACATCGGTGCCCAGTTTAGCGTCAATCCCCAATCTGGAGCAGAGTTTATCCAGGGTGGCTACCTGGCCACTGGCCAGTAGCTCGCTGCTCTGCATGACTAAATCTCTCACTCTATCCACGTATTCCTTCCGCACTTCTTTGGCGGATTTCTTGCAAGTGTAACAGTATCCGTGCTTGAGGCGCGTTCCGCATATGGGACACCTATCCTTTATGATACGTCCCCTGGCGGCTTTAACGATACTTCCCATAACCCTCCCCCTGGTGGTGGGTTCGAGTCGCTCTGCAGCGAGATCATGGAGACTCGGCAACGACCTGACGGGCGTATTGACTGGCATCGTAGTGCCTGCCGGTAGACCGGGGACAATCAGTGACTTTAGCAACATAAGAATAACCGCGATTGTGCCTCCACTTATCACTATCCCTGCCGCGCCTGCTGGTGTGTTCAGCGGATTACCGTGGATTCTGAGATTCTTCGTTTCGCTCCAGGCTTTTTGTTGGTTACCCGCGGTGTATTCAAGCGTTATCATCGCACGGTATGTCCCTGTAACTAGGAGTCGGTCACCGAGTCTTAGCACCTCTCTGGTGCTTAGCGTTATTTGCTTCCGGTAGTCCTCGCCAGCGGCGATGCGGAAGTCACCCAAGCTGTGACTCAGGGTCTGGATGGTTTGCCCGGCGAACGTTACCACCACTGATATCTTCTCCAAGGCCACATCCCTGGTTACATCGAAAATATGAAGGTCGACCGTCATGTCTCGCTCTGGGTCGATGTCAATGGTTTCCAGTTCGGTGATGTCACTGCCGTTCATGGCGAACCGGAGGGAGAAATCTCCGTTTGCCGCCACGGCGGTGTGCGTTGCCTGAAGTAGTATCACCATTAGCATCGTAAATATCAGGAGTTTAACCGTGTTTCTTAGCATTGTCTTGTTTGATAGTATACACCCTCTGAACAAATTTGGAGAATTCAGAGATGATGACTTTAACGAATGTCAGAATAGCGTCGGAACAGGCATTCATGAAGTAACAATCAGCCAGATTGTGACCTCTGACATAGCCTGTCGGCAACACTTGCTCGAAAAGTGAAGGCGTGCTGCCTCTCAGTCATACTACCACTGGGTACTACTTCAACTGCTATATTTAAAACTCAGTATTGTATAATTAAGAAAGTCCATAAATGACCAGAATAGACCATTGAGTAAGGCTAGGTAATAGAGAATGACTTCACAAAGACCAAATGGTATCTACCATAAAAACAATCTAAGTGGGTATCTTAGTAACTGGCGTCTCGTAATGGATAGTATCTCGAAAGTACAACCCCCCATTAGTATCCCGCAGGAGTTTGTTTCTTTAAGCGATAATACTTACGACTTATCTTTAATGCTTTGCTATTTAGATGATAATTACTTGATCAACTTTTGAAGGAGGCTAAAGTGAAATCTCATTGGGACAACGAGGCAGACGTGGTTGTAGTAGGTTACGGTTTATCTGGTGCGGTGGCAGCAATTGAGGCACATGACCAGGGTGCAAAAGTGATAATTATTGAAAAGAGTCAGTATCCTGGTGGATTATCAATACTCAGCGGTGGTGTAATGGTATGTACTAATAACCTTGAGTCAACTATTGAATATCTCACTGTAACCTCTGGAGGAAGAGTTGACTCCGAACTAATTCATACCTTTGCACAAGGATTGGTAGGGAATGAAGAGTATCTTAGAAAATTAGGTACGATTAATAATGCGAAGCTTCAATTGGAAGCAAGACGTGAACCGCATGGCTATCCTTTTAAAGGTCGTGATGCCTTTTATCAGGTCAGATTCCAGGAGATACCTGGTTTTAATGGTTTCCCTTGGGTGCAACATATGCACAAGTCTGGTGTTCGGTTAATGAAGGTGATTTTTGACAATGTTGAAAAGCGTCAAATTAAAGTTATTTTATCTCTTCCAGCTACCAGATTAATAACGGATTCTGAAAATAATGTTATAGGCATTATGGCGAGGGATGGTACCAGAGAGGTTTCCTTTAAAGCCCGCAAGGCGATAATTCTGGCTTGTGGTGGTTTTGAGCAGAATCCGTCCCTGCAAAACCAATATCTTCAGGGTAAACCGTTCTACTCTGTGGCTCCACTCACTCATACCGGAGATGGCATTCTTATGGCCCAAAAGGTTGGAGCAGCTTTGTGGCACATGTGGCACTTGCATGGTTCGTACGGTTTCAAATTTCCAGAAGTACCAATCGCTTTCAGGAATGCTCTTGCCGGACCACGGAATTCAAATCATATCGTGCCGTGGATAGTGGTTGATAAATTTGGCTCCAGGTACATGAATGAATGTCCACCAGCACCCTCGGACACCCCACACAGGGCAATGGAGCTTTTCGACGCAGATATACCCGGCTACCCACGCATTCCCTCTTATATGGTGTTAGACGGGGCAGGAATAACCCGCGGCCCCATAGCTCATCCCATTGCAATCGGAGGGATAGTTTACGATTGGAGTAAAGATAATGTAAAGGAAATAGACAAGGGCTGGATAATAAAAGGTGCCACTGTTCAAGAATTAGCGAT
>Ga0114930_10004162_pt1 | contig 12319 bp, 10 predicted proteins | sample AnhtaG_FD_87300 | JGI IMG/M metagenome (GOLD analysis project Ga0114930, IMG submission 87300) | Deep subsurface microbial communities from Anholt, Denmark to uncover new lineages of life (NeLLi) - Anholt_01485 metaG | ecosystem: Environmental > Aquatic > Marine > Oceanic > Sediment | place... | reverse complement strand
TCTTTTTTTCTTCGCATCCTCTTTTGAACGAATAATTAAGCGGGTGATTAAACGTTGCGTTCCACCTAATGTAAACACTTCAGGTAGAATAATGTTGAATCCACTTTGAATTAGCAAATCTTTTGGGTATTTTAAAAATTCCATTACCTCGCTCGAAGTAAGTTTTATCTCATGTTGAATGTTTTCTAAAAAGGCTTTTTTAATTGGTGGAAATATCTTTGACGCTGCTCCTAGAGCTCTTAAAATTATTTCCAAATATTGCTCATCACCTTCAAAGATTTTTGAATAAATCTCCTTTTTTAGTTCATGTCCTTCCCAGAGCTCATTTAAAGGTATAGTTTTAGTTCCACTATGAGATGACAGGGAAATTTTTAATGACCAACCATCTTCTAGTTTTTCTGGATATTTTAATTCAAAACTTAATGCAAAATCATCTCTTAATTGAAATCCTAAAGCAGATTGAGTCCAATTCTGAATTAATGCCGGTAAAATAGATTCATAAAATTCGTCAACTTTAAAGCTATTATCCTTTTTAATAAGTGTTTTAAGAAATTTATAATCCCAATTTAATCTAAAATCTGGATCTACTTCTTTTTTTATTTCAGTGCTATAATATTCATCAAAAGTTTGAAATTTGCTTTTCTTTAAGGTAGAACGTATCAAATAATCTCCAACACTATCCAAAAATATTGAAAAAAGGTAAGAAGGATGCCAAAGACCATTCGTAATAATTACCCCCTTATCATGAATATTATTTATAGGAAGACAAAAAGCTGACCAAGAACTATGATTCAAAATAGATTTAAAACGATCATTATCATATTGAGATTTTAAAATTAACCGCCATTGACTATTATACATCTTTTCCATAGTCGGCTCTATTACAGGGACAAATTGACCTTTATTTAATAGTTCAAATACTAATTTTGTTAGAAGAGCCCATGTTTTAATGGAATTACTATAATGTATTCTACTTCGATCCAAATTTTCAATTATTTCCAATTGGTAAAGTAATTTTGTAGCAGGTAAAATTGGCATGATTTTTCCAATATGTGATATAACTTCAAAATGTTTCTTTGAATAGATTTCATTTTTTTCTGTTTTTGATTTGTAAGAAGGAATCGCAAGGTTAATTTTGCATGTTAGAAGTTTTTTTAGTGGTATACTTGGAAATGTAAGTTTGATATGCTCATTGAGCTTTTTATCTGATTGATTCGAAGGAATCCACAAAATAAAAAAGCTACTCTTTATAGGAGGTTGTTCTCCCCTAGAGATTAATTCAAAATTACTTGATGGATGATTCCAATACGTTGCGGGAATATAAAGTAATTGAAGTTTATTAACTACACTCATATATTAATTTCGCTCAAAATCAATGAGATATTTCTATTTTAATATAAAATATTAATTAATTAATGGTGGAAACCTTTTTTTCATAGATAATTCTTTTTTGATAATTTCATTTAGTGATTTCTAAAAGTTATAAATTTCCTGTAACTCTTTTTTTCTCATCAATATCAATGAGTTCTTGCGCATAGGCTCTATATAATTTTTTATATACCCTTACATTCTGCTTGATTGGCTCTTTTACATCAGTGAATCTTATCATATTAGTTATTGCATTACCTAAGCTATCATATCTCTTGGAATTGTAAAAAACCAATATTGCAGCACCTAAAGCAGCAGCGTCTTTTACTTCTGGGATTAAAATCTTTTTTGAGGTAACATCTGCAAGAATTTGTGCCCATAATGGGCTGTTCATTGTGCCCCCATCAGCTCTTACTTCGGATACTTTTCTTCCTCCTATAGCCTCTAAGATTTCAAGACACATTTGAGCACCTAAGCAAGCAGATTCCATGATGGTACGTATAAAGTGAGCTCTTGTATGATTCCATCCTAATCCGTGAATAGTACCTTTTCTGAACATGTATAAAGGTATGAAAAGTAAACCTTCACTACCCGTTGGTATAGTTGATGCTTCATTTGCTAACATATCATAAACATTTTTTTTTTCTTCAGAACTTTGGTTAACTTGTAATTGAGAAAAATTATCTTTAAACCATTTTAGGGTAGAACCTGCTCCAAACATAGCACCTTCAATATGCCACTTTTTTTTAATAACAGAGGGATATGAAAAAATTGGAGCATCTTCAGATGGTTTTATCCGTTTATCAGTAACATAATCAACAAAGGCACCCGTTCCAACGGTAACCTTTGCTTGATGTGTTTTTATTACCCCTAATCCTAATGCAGCACATTGCTGATCTCCTCCCCCCATAAATATTGGAATGTTTTGATTTAATCCTAATTGATTTGCAGCTACATTAGATAATTCTCCAATAACTTCTCCATAGAAATAGACATCAGGCCATAAGTCAATGGGGATTTCATAATGTTCCGCTAAATTCTCATCCCATTTTAACGTGTTATAATTTAAGATTCCCATTACTCCATTTGTAGGATCAGTTGCCATTACGTTGCATAATCTATTATAAATATAGGTATCTGCATGTGCAATTTTTGATATCTTTTTGAAAATCTCTGGCTTATTTTTTCTAATCCAGAGAATTTTTGGAATTGTTCTTCTTGTTCCTTCTTCTTTAGTCCAATCTTTTGCACTAGTCTCTTCTCTCCCATCCATCCAGGTTAAAGCAGGATGTAAGATACCTCCTTTTCTGTCCAAAAATGTTACAGTCTGTCTTTGAAATGAAGCTCCAATTCCTACTATGTCATTGATGTTAATTTTTTTTACCACATCATTACAAGTTTTTTTTATTGCATTCCACCATATCAAAGGATCTTGTTCTGATATTCCCTTAGGTTGGTTAGGAATAGTATATTCTTCATAGGATTTTGCTATTAGCTTCCCATTAATATCAAATATAAAGGTTCTAGCTCTTGTTGTTCCAACATCAAAAACACATGCTAATTCACTCATATTCTGCTCATTTATAATGGTTAAAATGGTTATAAAATAAAAAATTAATTCTAAAGGTATTTTTAGATTTATAATGATATCACATTTGATAATTTAAAAATATAATTCTAAAGAAGAGCCAAAGGAGAGCTTTATGGAACATTTTATGTAATAATCAAATCAAATAAAAAAAAATAGAAGAAGTAGAAAAGTGAAAGGAAGTAAAGTAATTACTAATATAGAGCAGTTAACACAAGAATGATTAACAAGTATTTTCAAAAGATTAATTATTTAGCATTTCTGAATTTTGGGACATAAGTATATATGTCTATATTACCATAAGATTATTAGTGTTAAAAATGGGAATAAAAATAAATTTAAACGAGGAAAAAGAGAAGCAATTTCGGGAAAAAGCGATGAGAAAGTTTGGATATCGAAAAGGATCACTTTCAAAGGCAATCAATGAGGCCATAGATATGTGGTTAATTCATGAGCAAAATCCAATTAAGAAATTAAATAATCCAACTTCAACAATTTATGGTTTATTAAAAGAATTGAAGACAACCAGCACAGAACTCCAACATTCAGGAATATCGTTCTTTCAAAAAACTAAAAATCAGGTAGGATGATATTCATTGATTTTTATAGATGCGAATATTTTTTTAGAAGTAATGCTTCAGCAGGAAAAAGCAGAAGTATGTAAAAATTTACTTCAATACGTTGAAAAATCACCTAGATGTGCCTGGATCAATATTTTTCATATATTTTCGATGGTATTAATTGTCCAACATAAAACAAATCAAATATCTAAATCAAAAAAACTAATAGAATCCCTAGGATCGTATGAAGGTCTTCAAATTTACATACCCACTTTAGAAACAATCATTCGTACTATAGATATTCAGATAGAATTAAATCTGGATTTTGATGATAGTCTTGTTATCGCTACAATGACAGATCTTAATATTTCAAATATAGTCACATTTGATAAACATTTTGATAATATTAAAGGGATAGAGGTTTTGACTCCAGTAAGAGCGTTAAATATTTTGGAAAGAAAATAAATGATGTGATAATATCGTAGCCAGAACTGAGCTCTGATATTCCGATTTATTGCTTAGGAATAGCATTATTCTATCTTGCTAAATTTTAACTTTAACTTTTAATAACACTAATTAAATAAAGAATTTTAATCACATTTAATAATTTAACAATATAATTCTCAAACCTTTTTAAAAAAGAGCTTTTAGAAGGATTATAATCATGAAAGATCTCGCGAAAAAATTGTTTGAAAAGACCTGGAATTTCAAAAACAGAGACAATATTATCAATAAATTACAGGATACTGAATATGATGTTTTAATCATTGGTGGAGGAATCACTGGAGCAGGAATTGCACGAGAAGCTGCGATGAGGGGATTACAAGTAGGTTTAGTTGAGATGCAAGATTTTGCTTCAGGTACTTCTTCCAGAAGCTCAAAATTAGCTCATGGGGGGCTTAGATATCTTGCTTATGGAGAATTAGATTTAGTTAAAGAGGCAACAACTGAGAGAAACTGGATGAGAGCACATATTCCTCATTTAATTAGACCCGTACCATTTTTGTGGGTTAATTGGAAAGATGATACCGGAAGCAAACAGTCTATAGAATCAGCTTTAAAACTTTATGATTCCCTAAGTGATGAATCACAAGAACTTAAAAACTTCAAAAAGTATCAATGGTTTTCAGCAGAAGAGCTGCAAAAGTTAGAACCCGAAATTAAAGATAAAGTGGGTGAAGGAGGTGCAATATATTATGATAACAATGTGGATGATGCTCGATTGACGATCGAGACCTTAAAAGAAGCCGTGATCAGGGGAGCTGATGTTATTAGCTATTGCAAAGTAATAGAGTTCATTATGGAAGAAGATAAGATCACTGGGATTAAATGCCAAGATCTGGAGAATAATAAAGATTTTAATATTAAAGGAACCTTAATTGTAAATGCTACAGGGATTTGGAGTGATAATCTACTTAATAATTATCGAAATTCAAGAATGCTTATTAAATTGGAAACCTTTTAAGAAAGAAATTAAAGACAAAGCTCTTTTGAAATACCGTAGCCTTGTAACTTCCGCTGCTAAAGGAGCAATCCTTAAATTTTAGTTTAATGTCTACATTTAATTCTTTCAAATTTTTAAGTTATTATAAAACTAAAACGATGCTTTAGCATCATAAGTATTCTTTTGTGTTTTTACTATATCCCATTCTTTTCTAAGGAGGAATTTTTGAACAAATTCATTTGCGTTTTTTGGTAATTCTTTTCTAAATTCAATATACCGTGGAACCATAAAATACGCAAGGCTTTGCTTTAAAAAGTCATAAAATTCTTTAGGAGTAATTTCAGCTCCTTTTTTGATTACAGTCGTTATTTTTAATTCTTTTTCAGAGGAATTCTCATTCTTAACTTCAAATACAGCGCTTCCAACTATAAGTGGATGTGAATTTGCGACTATTTCGATGTCTATAGCAAAAAATGTATGCTCTCCTCTAATAATCATATCTGATTTCCTTCCTAAATAATAAATGAATCCTTCATGATCTGAATAACCAAAATCACCTGTGTAAACCCACCTTTCTTTTCCTTTTCTTGTTATTATTCCTTTTTTTAAGTTATAATATTCAAGTTCAAAAGGAAGTCTCAGTCTTGCACAAATTTCACCAATATGATCCCGTCCTGGGAGTATTTCATTGCCTTCTGAATTAACGATTTTAATCTCAAATCCTCGTGCTGATTTTCCTATGGACCCTAGTTTTCCCCCTTTAAAACCTTCAGTATTAATTGTAAGTCCAATACCCTCAACTAGAGACCACATTTCGATTATTCGTATCCCAAATCTTCTTTCAAAAATTTCCCATACGTTTTTTAAAGCACCAGCACCAAAAGCATATCTAATTGAATGATTTCTATCTATTTCTTTTGGTGGTTGATTTACTAGTGCTGTTAAATATGCACCATAATAGCAAAAACAATTAGGTTTATAAAGATCTATGTCATCCCAAAAGGTTGAAACGTCAAATTCTTCTGCTATTATTATCGATCCATCAAGAAATATTACAGGAATTACCACATAATATCTCGCAAATCCTTGAAATAATGGTAAGGGACAATATAATTTAATAATATTGTAATTAAATCCTAAAATTTCCCATTCTTTCCCAACACTAATTCCCGACAAAGTATAATAATTTCTGTACAAAACTCCTTTGGGTTCACCCGTAGTTCCTGAAGTGTATGAGATTTCAAGGGGATGGTAACTACTTACATTAATCTTTGGATTTTCGAAATTTTCTGAGAAGAGTTCTTCAAAATTAACACATTTTTCATCGAATTTATAATCATCTGGTGTATTTCGAATAAATATTCTCTTAATTTCGGGAAGGTTCTCTCTAATCTCTTTAAAATTAGTATAATATTTATAATCGATTATTAGTATCTCAGTATCACTGTTTTTCAAAACGAATTCTAATAAATCTTTTTTTAACAAATAACTAACAGGTACAAAAACATAACCAGCTTTTGCTACAGCGAACCAACAAATCAGAGATTCTGGACAATTAGGAAATATTAAAGAAATTTTAGGATTATTTAATTCTAATTTTTTTTTTAATTTTAAAAGCGTATTAGCTATTCGATTTGAAATTACATTTACATCGTGATATGAATAAATCATATCTCTATAATAGATAAATGGCTTATCTTTATTCAATGATGCTTTACTTTCTATTATTTTTGGGATTGTAGCATCTTCAATGTCATATACTTTTGTAAGTTCACTTAGATTATAGATCTTACGAATTTCCAAACGCTCTCCTATTAAATCTATCAGGACTTCTTCTCTATCTCCAAAAGGAAAATCATAATCTCTAGAAATTTTACTGGGGATATAAACCCAAAAACTATCATATCTACGATTGCCTGATTTCCTTTTCAAAATTCTTCCTTTTCCTGTTTTCATTTTATCTTTTTTAACTTAATTATGTGCTATTGTAAATAAATAATCCTAAAGTAAAAAATATAACATTAATTAAATTTTTTTTAAAATATCACTTTAAAGGTATTTGATTATATTCTTGCTTTATCATAGGAAATTTGTCGAGATTATAGTGTGGAAAATAAAGAGAAAAAGTATATTCGCTCTGAAACAATGGTGATGATGCAATTTCTCGATATCTAAGCTTATGAGCGATTTTATTTGCTAAATTTCTTTGCTCAAAATCTTTTATAAATAATTGTGCCCCAACTCCCGCTGAATTCCCTATTTGGAAAATGTTATCTTGATCAACTTCAGGGAATAAACCTATAAAAGAGGCACTTTCTTTATTAATATAAGTTCCAAAACCACCTGCTAAAAGAACTTGCTCAATATCATTTTCTGTTTTATTTTCCATTTTAAGTAATAAATTAGCTGCAGATAAGAATGCTCCTTTTGCTAATTGAAGTTGATTAATATCCTTCTGAGAAATGGTAATTTCCCTAACATTATTATAATAAGTACTTGTTTGAAAGGATTCATTATCATATTCTTTACTATATATGATATAATGATATCCATCTTCTTTTTTCACAACTCTTCGGTGATTAATTACTTTTACCGATTTACTATTAAATTTTCCCGCACGAGTAATAATTTTTGACTTCAACATTTCGGCTACAATATCAATAAGTCCCGAACCACACAATCCAATTGGAGTTTGGCTTCCTATTACACCTATTGAAGGTTCTAGTGTTTCTCTATCTATTATAACTGATTCTATTGCACCCTCTGAAGCTCGCATACCATGCGAAATATGAGCACCTTCCAAAGCTGAACCTGCAGCACATGAACCTGCAACAAGTCCTTCATTATTTCCCATTACAAGTTCTCCATTAGTCCCAATATCAATCAATAGAGAATATTTTTTGTATGTATTAATTTTAGATGAGATAATACCTCCAATTGTGTCTGTTCCTACATAACCTGCAACCACAGGAGGAGAATACACATTTACATTTGGATTACATTTGATACCAAGAGTACCAGCACTTAAATTGATTGGAACTTTAAATACTGGGTTGTAAGGTGAAACTGCTAAAAACTCAGTGGGTATTCCAAAAACCATATGGTGCATTGCAGTATTACCCACAATAGAAATATCTCTAACTTCTGAAACAGAAATGTTTGCTTTATTACAACAATCCTCGAGTATTTGATTAACAGCATTAATTATTAATTCCTTAGCTTTATCCATTGCATTATTTTTTACAATATAAGTAATTCTTGAAATTATATCTTCACCGATCATAACTTGAGGATTCAGCATAGCAGATATAGCTGCAATCTCACCCGTTTTTAAATAAATTAGATATCCAACAATAGTAGTAGTTCCAATATCAACAGCTAATCCAAATATCTTGTCAGTAACATCTCCAGCATCAATATCATAAAGAACCCATAGTTCTTCCAATGATAATTTTCGGAAAAAGGCAGTAATTTTACCATTTTGTTTTCTCATAATGTGTGGAAGCTTTATGATAACATTATAAAGAGAGTCATTTAAATAGAATAATATGGGATTTTTGAATATTTTAAAGTTATCGCTTTTTTCTATTATAGCCTCTTCTAAACGAGACAAATCATTCTTTGGATCGATTGAATCTGCATTTTCAACTTCATATAATTGGGAAGCAACAATCGGTTGAATTTTAATATTATCATTGATTCCAAGAGATTCTAAATCTGAGTCGACTAGGATTCTAGGTCCTTTTGGAATTAATGAATCAGTAAGATATACTCTTAAATCTCCTAAAATTTTTGTTTGACATGCCAACCTGTAACCTTCTAATACTTTTTCATTCCCTAAAATTTGCATTTCTTTTTCGGATGGTTCTGAAATTTTAGGATTAGAATCCAAAATATGAATGGTGCATTTTCCACATGTTCCTTCGCCTCCGCAAAAAGCACCTATTGGAAAGTTTAATGCCAAAATGGCTTCATAAATCGATAAACCTTTATCCACACTTAATCGCTTGGAAATAGGTTCTAAAATAAGACTAAATCTCTTTTTCTCTATATCAGTGCACCTCTTGGATTGGAAATCCCTTATTAACTTAGAAATATGTTCGTTTTTAAAATATTTGAAAAAAACAATAAAAAACAAAAACGTATCAAATAAATTTAATTTCTTAACCACTTTTCTATAATATCAACACCATGTAAAGCATCTATGGCATAAGCATCTGCGTTGGTTTCTTCCGCGATTTCTTGTGATACAGCTGCACCTCCTAGAATTACTTTTACTTTATTTTTTAATTCTCCAGTTTTTAATAAAGTCATTACTTCTTTAATTTTGGGTTCTGCTGAAGAAAGAAGAAAAGATATACCAATAACTTTAACATCTGGTAAATAGGCGAATTCTTCAAATTTTTTAGGTTCTACATCTACACCAAGATCGATAACATCCATACCATATGATTTCATTATAATACTTGCAATATTTTTACCCAAACTATGAATATCTCCTTTTATAGTCCCGATAACAACTTTTCCAGAGTAATTTCGAGATTTAGTTAATCTTTTCTGCTCTTCCTCATCGATAGATATGATTACTCCTTCAAGAGCTTCTGCTGCTAATATAAGTCCCATTTCTCCTGATTCTTCTAATCCTACCAAAACACCTTTTTTAATTATATCAACCATTGAGACCCTCATATTTATGGCTTCTTTAATTGCTCCCTTCATTGAATAAAAATCAAGTATATTAACAGCTTCTATGATTTTATTAATATAATTTTCATCACTTCTCGTTTCACTTTCATATTCTAAACTTATGTTTTTCATAGGGTAGACTGACCTCTCAAATTTTCTTACGATATATTATATTAAACTATTAAAACAATACCATGCCAAACAACAAATGGCACTGATTCTTCTGGATGTTCGGGATTAATTACAAACGGTGCCTTTTCACCACATCTAACCGCTGTAGCAAAACTATCCACTCCACATGCCTCTAATGCTGGTCGAGCTCTTAAATATTGTCGGCACATTTGATTATCGAGTACAGGACAGGGTGGTATCTTTTTTTGTTGCATTAAGTCTTTAAAATATTCGGGAGAAAAAAATCCGCAACCAACACAAGGCCCACCTTTAAATCCCATAGCAAGATAATATCCCATGTATGTTGCTTCTCCTTCTATCATTCCGACCATCTGACTTAATAAATTTACATCTCCTTGAACACCTAGAAGAATGCTAGGAAAAACATGGTTTTTTATCGGTGGGTAGAATGAAATTAAAATAGCATGTTTATAACTATTAACAATTTCTCTCATCTCTTCGGTAGTTGGAGAATGTGGAGGACAATTTAAACTCGTTCCAAAACCAAAACACACTGGAATTTGACATTTCCACCGTACACGTGGATCTATTACAATTTTATCTGTTGTTATTAATTTAGCATGACCACTAGCTTTAATCTTTGCCTTTGTAATAATATCATTTATGATCTTATTAGATCGTTCAATGAGCTCATTAAGAACTTTCTCATCAGGTTTAAATTTTATTGGAGATGGTGGTCTATCTTTCTTTTTTGGTAATAATCTTCGCCATTTGAAAGATATTTTCGACCATTCTTTCTCAACTTCAGGGATTAATATCTGTCCCATAAGATTTCAACTTATTCCGTGTTTTTTATTTACTTAAATATTCATTTATTCATTAAAAAAATATGTTCATTTACTGACGTAAAACATAATCTACCGTAGTAAAAACCTTAAATAATTTATTATTTATAAAGGTACCCAATTTTTCACTAATGTAAAATTTAACTTGAGTAGTAAACAACTATATTATTATATTAATTATAATGTGGAAAATCTAATCTATAATTCCCTCAAAGGTTATATTCGAATTATAAAATCGCCATTTTCTTATTAATTTCTTCTCTAAAAAGTGCAGATATTAAAATTAACTATTAATTAGTTTTGGAAATTTATTTTGCTTTACTAATTCTTTTTGAATTATATCATCTAATAGGTCTTCTCGTTCACTCCCTGAGAGAACTTCTAATTTCCTGATGTTTAATGGATCCACTTTTTCTCTCAAAAGAGAGATTTCAGAAATCGTGGGTGGTTCAGTTTCTTTCAACTTATCTGGGATGATTAATTCAAATCCTGTTGAATCTTTAAGAGTTTCAAGGTTAACACCAGGATGAAGTGATCCTAATCTCATGCTTTTAGTATCATCATCAAAATCTAAATAAGCAAGATTAGTAATAACGCACTGAGGTCCTGATCCCCCACATATAGAAGGTTTCCCTTCGGGAAATCCTACACCAGAGATAAAATCAAGTTTTTCAGTAGGAACAAAGGTTCTTGTATCATGTCGAGGCGTATAGAGGAAAGATCCCCGCTTATAAAACATACTAAAATCTAAGATTCCAGCAGCACCAGGGAGTCTTATTTTTGGTTTCTTCCAATCTCCTATGCATATGTTATTAGAATTCCCATATTGGTCAATCTGAGCTGGGCGAAAAAATTCTATAGTTGTAAGTTTGTCTGATGGTAATGATTCTAAGGTGCACTCAACACTATCTTGAAATCGATAGGCTCTTGCAGTATTCATTTCAAGATAAAGTAAACTCACCTGACGTGGTTCCATTACAAACGTGTTTCCCATAATATAATGATATATTGCATCGGAAGCATGAGTTACTTTAGCTAATGTGAATGCTGCCCATACCATGGGAGTTGCAACTCCTACAATCATCACATCATCATTTCTAACTTCTCTCGCCATTAAAACAGTCATCAATTCGTCTATAGTGTAATCTTTCGAATATTCACTCATTATCTTCCCCTCCTACAATAGAATATTAAGAATAGTTTGCACTCCACCTGCTTCTTCTAAATATTGAGCACTATTTTTATTTGTTATGAATTTCTTTTTATATACTTCAAAATCCATCTTAGGATATTTTAATAATAAATAATAAAAGAAAATTCTTTGAATAAAAGAATACTTTCAGATATAAAACCTTTAAGAAATATATAGAATCTTATACATGAAAATGATGATGGGATAAAGTTAACGAAATGGGGTATAAAAAAAGCAAGGATTATCGTAAAAAAACTTAATAATTGAAAGTGTTTCCTTACTGTTTTATAAGTAAATCAATCTAATGACTCATATTTAAGAATAAAAGGAAAAAAAACAACTAGTTTTTTATATTTATTTTTTAAGTTATTATAAATGTTTCAATTTAAAAATACGCCCGGCCTCTGTGCTTGGTGTGGCTCTGAAGATATAGAATATAAAAATCTTAACCCAATTTTCGATGGGGATTTTATTAAATTTAAGTTTATATGTAATAGTTGTGGA
>Ga0114930_10004161_pt1 | contig 12319 bp, 6 predicted proteins | sample AnhtaG_FD_87300 | JGI IMG/M metagenome (GOLD analysis project Ga0114930, IMG submission 87300) | Deep subsurface microbial communities from Anholt, Denmark to uncover new lineages of life (NeLLi) - Anholt_01485 metaG | ecosystem: Environmental > Aquatic > Marine > Oceanic > Sediment | place... | reverse complement strand
TCCCCCCACTCGTTCCAGTTGTCCAGGAGGAGCATGCGACTACCTAGTTGACTCTCCGGCAAGGTCGCGATGTAGTCCGCGGCCTTCCGAAGCAGGGTCTCGAAATCGTTCGGCGGTATCTTCCAGATGGTCCCCTCATCGTGCCAACCGCTCCACGCCTGCGACACCGTGACCACCTGCGGAATGATGCCCGCTTCCTGCGTCTGGCTGATCTGCTCCATCTGCGAGGCGATGGCCTCTTCCGGTGTGGGGTTGTCGTGAATGTACCACACGTAAGCGAAGGTGTAGTCGAGAGCAAGCCCCTTCATCAGTTCGAGGTGCTTGGGGTCGTGTCCCCGGTATTCGCCGAGAAGGTAAAGCCCGTCGAAGCCCTCGTCTGTGCAAGCCTGTCGCATCTTCGCGAAGGCACTCACCACACTCTCGACGCCGCCCAGGTCGTCGATGAGGAATTCCGGGCGATAGATGAACAGGACGGGTTTGTTGTCGACCTTCAGATAGCTGGGGTGCTTGAAGTAGTTCTCCATCCAAAAGGGAAACAAGTTCTCCATGAGGTCCCGTTCGTCTGCTACGCCCGCCACGCCGCGCCGCTGGTTTTCCCACATGATGGTGAACTTCATCACGTCGACAAAACGCGAGTTAAACAAGGCGTCATGAATGGCGCTTCCGAAATGCATTTCCACGGGGCCGCCCTGGCTGGCGCGGTACCAGCAGTAGATGAAGAAATCGATGCCGTGCTCGACGGCCCACTTCGTTTCCCAATCCGAGACCTGCGGGTTCTCCTGCGCGTAGAAACCGAGTGCGGGCGTGCGTTCCGGGTGCTTCGTCAACTGCGACCACATGCCAAACCGGTCCGCCTCCCACAGCGGACAATGGTGCGCGCCCACCAGCAACTTCGACTCGACGGGTTCCGGCTCGGGGATGTACTCGAGCTTGCGCATTTCGAGGGGCGGCAGGAACCGGATGGGAAGTGCAGCCCCGATGTCGGCAACCTCGAGCCGAATCTCAACCGGATCCGCACTCGAGGCCTCGATCTGCCAGGCGAACTCCGTGCTGTCCATGCCGGCGATGACCGTCGAGCCCGGGCCCGGCGCGGACAGAATGCGCACGTGTTTCGGTACGATAAGCTTCGGGGTCACTTCGAGCGGCGTTTCGCCGCAGTTCTCGATGACGGCCGCAACCGGGGAAGGTCGTTGTGCGCGGCTCAAGGGTTTCACGGGTAAGAAGCGCCGGATGCGGATTGAGGAAGGGGGTTGCTCGTCCTGTCCGTGCATGTCGGTCTGGGCCACGTCCGCCCCAAACGCCGTCACCAGAACCAGAAACGCCATGAACCCTTCTCTTGTCGAGCACATGCTTCGATCCTTTCGTGCAAGGTCCAGGCTTCAGATTGTACCGCTTGCGAATGGTGGGTTCACCGTTTCTGAGTAGAATGGCAGATTGCCCGACATTTCCCATATGAACCTACCCGTGACCACCACGGACTGACTCCCAGTGATTCTAGTCCGCTTCTCCGATGCATTCAACAGCGATTCTGTCACCATGGTCTGTCCGAAGGGCCGTTTATGATCAGGAAGTACCCATCCTGGGGAGCGAGAAGTGCTGTTCGCGTGAATTGGGACAGACGTCCCCATTAGCTTTTGAGTCTTTTCCAGTCCTGCGAACACCGCCTTGGTCACGTCGGCGCTATCAGCGGCGGACCAGGTCTCCTGATGCGGCGAAGGATACTGTCGAACAGCGGCTGCGGAGTGGCGACCTCGGCCAGTTGAAGCGTGGCGTGCCGTTCATGAGTGACGACCCTCGCATCAATCTTGACCAACTCCCGCTTCGCAGGACGTACTAACCCTTGTGGGTCACGGCTCGTCCATGTGTGCGACTGCTCTCGACCTAAACCAAGCCCGTAACAGACTGCCAGGAAATGGCTTCTTAAATCCTTGACCGTTCTGGTTGTGTCTTGTAAGGCCCCACGAAGTGCAGACTGGATTGGCGACACATCAAGCGGTCGATTCCAAGAGCACCTCGCCGGGGCTCTTGGTGTTCGGCGACGTGGATGATAGTATCAGGCTGGCCGTGAGCGAGGGCGCCGCCGCGAAGCGGTGAAGTGCCCGTGCCGCATTCGCTGAACAGTCTCGCCGTTTGAACGTTGGTTTCGGGGCTTGAGGTGTCGACATCGTGAAACAAGAAAAGACACTCATTCTGCCGGGCGCACTGACAATCGTCCTGCTTGCGCTTCCCATATGCTGGAGCCATGCGGAAACCGAGGAGGATTCCCGCGTGATTGCAACTGAGAACGAGACTTGCCTAATTCAGTTTGACGGCCGTACCGGAGGGCTTCAAAATATCGTCAATCGCGTCGTAGGTGACGCATGCCTGAAGAACGGTCGTGCCGGAACTATGCCGTTTCGCATCTATGCGGACCTCACCGAGGAATTCAATATCGCGCTCAACGACAAATTCCAGTTGGTCTTTGCTGAGCCCGAATCCATAACCAGCACCGTCCTTAGGCCTGAGAACTGCGAACTCGTGGAAGCCCAAGAAGATGACGGCTTGCTGTTGCGCTATCGCGGCGACGAGCTGGAAATCCAGCTCGAGGTCAAATGGGCCCGCCAGACGGGGGCGTCGGACTGGTCGCTGGGAATCACCAACCGCGGCGACACGGTGCGCGACGTGCTGTCGTGTTTTCCCTATTTCGAAGGTGTGCGCCTTGGGCCGGACGCCTCAACGAACCTGGCCACCGCCATGGATCAGGCGGGGGTGACCGTGCCGGCGTGGGAACGGCCCGGCGGAGTCCTGGGTGAAAGCAACCAGCTATCGATGCAGTGGCATGCCATCTGGGATCCCGATACCCGGAGTGCCTTGGCCCTCATCTTCATGGATTCCGACGTCCATCCGAAGCGACTGGTCTTGCAGGAGCCGGCCATTGCGCTGCACCATTTTCCGCCCGTGCGGCTTGCGCCTGGTGAAACACTCGAGCTCCCGCCTGTGCGCGTCATCGTTTACGAAGGCGATTGGCGGCCGGCGGCCCGGATGTATCGTGCATGGTATGACGCGGCCTACACGAGCGTCGAGCCGCCCGAGCGGTTCCGTCAATCGAATGGGCACACGGGACGTCATTTCAAGAAAGGCGGCCCGGGCATCACGGCGGACTACGGTATCCAATACGCCTTGGAGAGTTTCCGCGAACTGCCCCAGGCCCGCATTCGGTCCCCGCTCGATAATTGGGAATACGCGTTTTACAGCCACCGCTGCATGATCCCCGGCGTCCACACCGACGGCGACAACATCGTGCGCGATGATATGGGCGGTGCGGAAGCCATGCGAGAAGGGATCGCCGGTTCCCAACGGCTCGGCTTGCACACCACCTTGTACGTGGAAGGCTACATCGTCAGCAAGGAAAGCGACCTGGCGAAAACGGGCAGGGCGGAGCGCTGGGCGGTGATGCAAAAGGACGGCTCCCGCACCGGTCCGTGTGTCAAACAAGGTTTCCACCACATGTGCCCCGGTTGCGTCGAGTGGCAGGACCATCTTGCGGATTCGGTGGGACGGCTCCTGCGCGAGACCGGCGCCGATGGCGTCCGCTTGGATTCGCTCGGTTTCTACTATCTGCCCTGCTACAACCCCGCGCATCATCATGAGGATCCTTTCGGCTACAACGAATGGCTGAAACAGCTACTGGCAAAGGTGCGGACGGCAGCCCTTGCGGCCAACCCTGATGTCTTGCTGCTCACTGAGGGTTCGGCCGACTGGTTCGGCCAGTGGTTTCACGGCGCACTGACCAGCCGCTGCCCGCGCGACCTATCAATGATGCGTCTGGCCGTTGGGCCGTTCCGCCCCTACGTCTACGCCTCGGGAGCCTTGTGGGGATCACTATCGGGGTTTGCCGGCGGCGGGTGCGGGGCGAAGGAGGCCGGCGGCCTCGACTGGAACTGGTTGCTCGCCCGCGCCCCGGCGCACGAGGCGTTGGTCTGGGGAGACGTTGCCGACACGGATCCGCTGTCGTCTGACCCGGAGATTGTGAGCCGCCGGTTCGAGGGCAAGGGTTACTGGGCCGTCGTTGCGGCCCGTCCGGCGTGTCAGGATCCGTTGATGTGGCCCCGAGGCAGCACCATTTCCGACAAGCGCGGTTCCTACACGTTGACGTTGCCGGGCCTGAGTTTGCAGGTAGAGGATGCTGTTTTCTGTGATATTGAGACGCTTGCTTGGGTGCCTCTCGATCTCGAGCGTGACGGGGACGATTTGCGCTTGCACCTCGACACGAACTGGGCGCTGGTCCTACTCCGCCGGCTGGGCGGACCGCCAGTCGTGGGTTTTGATCCCTTATCCCCCCAGCGGCCGGGAGCCACCATGTCTTTTCGCGTTGGGTTTATTTCGTCTCCGTCGGACCATCCCGTTCCACATTCGCCTGTCTCTGTCACGGCGCTGGGGCTTGCCGTTTCCCCGCCCGAGGTCGCCGTTCCCGGCGAGGTCATGCTCCGGATTCCGTCGGAAACGTTGCCGGGATCCTATGCCGTCTCTGTCGGCGGCGAGGACATATTGGGGATAAAGCGGTTCCTCGTGGTCGAATAGCCATCAGCGATCTGGTGGCGCACTCACCATGACTCCTGGCCTGCCCAAGAGCGTTCATGGAGCGCAAGTGGTCATCACCGCATTGCCGAAACTGGGAGCACTCCCTTCCGCGAAGGAGTGCTTCTCCTTCATTATGAGCCAGGGTCCTGCCGTATGTGCGTCAGATTCTCTCTAAGGGCACGGCTGGAGATTCTTGGAAACATTGGGCTTAGATTGTTTGTTGACTGGTTTGGTGTCACGATGTAAGGGCACTGGAAGTCCCCGCTGAGTGCGCCGCCTGTTCCCGCGCCCCGAACCGGCACAAGTCTACCAGGAGCGCTTCACTTCTCAACCGCCATTTACCCCGCTGCACTTCTCGACCGACGTTTACAGGCAGTCTCCTCAGTCGCCGTAGTCTATGCATCGAACTATCCCCTCAAGTATTTCACCAACCGTATCGCCGGGCAACTCGTGGAGGTGCGGTTCGCTGCGAGCGTTTCGGATGAGCCGGCGTACTGGGAGCCGACGCCTGAGGATATCCTCGCCATGCAGAAGGCGGGCCTAATCCTGCTCAACGGCGCCTCGTACGAACAATGGCTGAAGAAAGTCTCGCTGCCCGAGTCGCGGCTCGTGGATACGGCGGCAGGGCTTGCCAAGAAGCTCATTGCTCTGGAGGAACACGTCGTACACAGCCATGGGCCGGAAGGCAAGCACGAACACGGCGAAATGGCCTTCACCACGTGGATGGACATGACGCTGGCCACGGAGCAGGCCCGGGCGATCAAGGACGCATTGGCCCGGCGTTTCCCACAGCACAAGGCGCAGTTCGCTACTGGGTTTGAGCAACTCTCACGGGATCTGGAAGCCCTGGATTCGGCCATTCTGGCCGCCATCGGGTCGAGTCAGGCGTGCCCCGTTGTCTTCTCACATCCGGTCTATCAGTACTTCCAACGACGCTACCGTGTGAATGGCAAGAGCGTCCACTGGGAGCCCGATGAGATGCCCGACGAAGCCATGTGGGAAGAGTTCAGATTGCTACTACAGGATCACCCGGCGAAGTCGATGCTGTGGGAAGGAGAACCGCTGCCTGCGGTCGTCAAGAAACTCGGAGAGTTGGGCCTCGAGAGCGCGGTCATTGATCCCTGCGGCAACACGCCGGAGGATGGCGACTTCTTGACCGTCATGAAAGCGAATATCGACTCGGTGAAGCAAGTGTACGGCAATCCGTAGGGGTCAGTTTGGGTCCACGCACACTAAGGTCGGCCAAGAACCTGGACGTTTCCTGGGTTTAGCGCTTCGCCCAGCAAGCCCCACTCGGGCCGCTCGCCCAAGCCCATCGTCACGGTTCAAGCGGCCCCACAAGAGCGCCAGTTGGTATACCTGCTGGGACGTGGTAGAATAAGTGATATGGTGCTGTGAGTCGGCGCGGGTCTCTGTGGCAAAGGAGGGCTTCCCGTGTTGCGTTCATTTCTTCATCCCGCTAGTTGTCTCGCTCTGGCGGCATTCAGCCTGGGGCTGCTGGGCTGCGCTCCGAAGGTCGCCGTCCCTGACGTCGTGGGGATGACCGAGCCCGAGGCCAAAACCACTATCACTAGCGCCGGCCTGACCGTTGGGACGATTCTCCAAGAGGCCAGCACTACGGTTCCGGCGGGACAGGTGATTCGCCAGGATCCGAGTGCGAGCACTCGGGTTACGCGTGGGTCGGTTGTCGATCTGGTGGTCTCGTCAGGGCCGCCTTCTGTGACCGTGCCCAATGTGGCCGGCATGACCCAAAGCAATGCCGAGGCCTCACTGACCGATGTTGGTTTGAGCGTCGGCTTTGTGACCACGGCGTACAGCGAGACGGTGCCGGCCGGCCAAGTGATCTCTCAAGATCCGGCTGCTGGCACAGTTGTCAACCTCGGTACTGTCGTCGATCTGGTAGTCTCACTCGGGCCCCCTGGCGGCGAGGGCGAAGGTGAAGGCGAAGGTGAGGGCGAGGGCGAAGGGGAAGGCGAAGGGGAAGGCGAGGGGACGATTCAGGGTTGGGTGGAAAGCACAGCAGGACACGCCTTACCGGGTGTCGAAGTGACTGTCGTCGGCCATGGCGCCACACACACGGATAGCTTCGGCCTCTATCGGGTCGACAGTGTGCCGGCGGGCGACGACATGGTTGTTCAGTTCACAAAGGCTGGATACACACCGGATGCCGTCCTTGTAGACGTGGGGGCTGGCGAGCTTGCGACAGTGAATGCCGTGCTCAAGCCTTTGGCTGGTGCGGTCATACTCAATGCAGACACGGGCGGGACCATCGCGGATGCCCATGGCAACACAATCACGATCCCGGCTGGAGAGCTGGTGGATTCGCTGGGGGAAGCCGTGCACGGTGACGTGGAGGTACGAATCACGCCCATCGACATCAACGACGCAGCCGACCTCGCTGCATTTCCCGGCAACTTCCTGGGCATTTCTTCTGGCAAACAGAATGACCTCGTGCGATTGGAGACGTTCGCCTTGGCGGACTTCTCTGTCACCCAAGACGGCGACTCCCTGGAGTTGGCTCCGGGTGCAGCGGCCGAGACTGAGCTCGCCCTCCCGGACGGCACGACATTGGCCGAAGACGATGAGGTGCCGCTGTGGAGTTTCGACCTTGAAGGGGGCGTATGGATCGAGGAAGGCTCAGCCTTGGTGGGTGCGGCCAGCACAGCGAGCGGGTTGGCCTGTTCTGCCAGCGTCAGCCATCTTTCCTGGTGGAACGTGGACAGGCCGATCGAGGAGAAGCACTGCGTTTCGGGCAGGATTGTGGACGAAGGCGGGGACCCGATTGCGGGGGCCACTGTGGCGGCCGTCGGCCTCTCGTATCAGGGCGGCAGTTTTGCCGCGTCCGGGCCTGACGGCGCGTTCTGCGTGGACGTTAAGAAAGGCGCCACGGTTCAGCTTGACGTTGTTCTCCCCGGGGGCAGCATGGTAGTGAGATCCCTTGTCCTCACGGTGCCCGATTCTCCTGCCTCCTGCGCAGCAGGCGGATGCTTCCAGGCGGGCGATATCGTTGTGGTTCTCAGTTCCTGTGTCAGCGGCTATGTCCGCACGGAGATGGGCACGCCGGTGCCTGAGGCGGACGTCTACTGCTCGGGGGGGGCTCAGGCAGTCACGGACGAAAGCGGGTATTTCTGTCTGGCCGCGCTGCCTCTCACGGAAGTCGTCGTGTTCACGCCGGGATGGGCACCGTTGTCCGTGGAGACACTGGGCAGCGGAGACTGTGGGACGGGCAACTGCCCGGCCGTACTGATCGCGGTGGAGTACCCGCAGGATGGGGATACCGTAGGCCTCGCGCTTGCCTACCTGGCCAACGATGCGGCGACGAAGGCCTGCGAAGCGGTGCTGGGTTCCAGCGCTTGGTTCTTCGCGTCCGACCTCACCAAAGGCCGCGATCTCACGGCCATCGCAACGGATATGTGCGAAGTCGACACCGAGTCACCAGTGATTATCGAGGGTCCTATGGCCGACCCCCTGGGCATCCAGCCGGGAACCGGGGCGTTGGATCCCGGCGCCCCGGGAGCACTAGACACCCCCGCAGAGATCGCCGGGATGGTCCGGTTGTTCGATGTACACGTGGAGGGTGGTTACAGCGTTATTGAGCCCGACACCTTTGGCACCTTCGTACAAGATCCAACGGGGCTGTCTGGGGTCGTCTGGGGCGATGTACTGACGTTCTCGTGGCCGGGTGGTTTCGACATTGGGGCCTTTTCAGAGGCGCTCGCAATTCCGGACGAACTGGCGCTTACGTCCCCCGTATTCGAGGGGACGGACTGCGAGCAGCGGTTCACACTCGATCTGGGCCAAGACCTGGACTTGGCGTGGGATGCTTCCAGGCCCGGCGACTTCGTGGTCGTCACGCTGAGCGTTCTGCCTCTCAAGACCGCGGGCGGACAAGGCGAGTTCGCTACCCTTCGATGCTTTCTGGTTGACGATGGGCATCACACAATTCCGCAGCATATGTTGGCGCAGCTCCCGCCCCCGACCGGCGGGAGTCTGGCCTTCCTGGCGGCACGGTGCAACGTGGTTCGGTTGCCGGTGCCTTTGGAAGTCACCGGTGAGACCGGATACGTATTCCTGGCGGCGGGAAGCCGGGAGTTCGCTTGGGCGGAAACGGAGTAGATGAGAATCTTGGTTTGCAGAGCCTACTGGATCCTGCTTCGGGCTCATGTTCCGTAGAACAGTTCGGCTCAACACTATCGGTCCGATTCAGTGCTATCAGAGCAAGGAATACTTTCAACACCGACCATCATGAAGGAGCGATCCATGAGGCATGGTATGCGAGTTGTCCTTTGCGCCGCGACAATTGTCGCTCTTGGAGGATGTGGTTGGTGGGGAAGTGGCGAAGCCGATCCCAAGACGATAGAGCCCCGCGTGAAAGAAGCCACGTCGCCCGCGCCTCAGTCGCCCCTGCCTCAGTCGCCCCTGCCTCAGTCGCCCCCGCCTGAGCCGGTCACCGAGAAGGAGCAGTCTGCTTCGGTTCCGGACAAGCCCCTCCAGTCTGTTTCCTCGGCTTCGCGCGTCTCGTTGCCGCCCGACTTCCCCGAGGATGTTCCGATCTACACGGAAGCCGTTATCAGGTCCTTGGGTCGGGCCCCGCAGGGCCGCGGCCTGCATCTGTCCTATGATGTCAAAGACCCACTGGATGTGGTCGCCGAGTTTTATCAGGAAATGGGCCAGAAGGCAGGATGGACGGTGTTCGATGAGTCCAGCGGCGGGGACTCCCATGCGCGCCTTCGCCTGGAGAAAAATCAGCGACAGGCCTATGTAGCGCTCAGCAGCGAAGGGGAAAAGACCCGTTGTACCGTCACCGTGAGCCGGTAAGGCTCCCTGCTTGGCTCAGAGTCTACTACTGAGGCGGTTGCGCTGCGTCCTCTTCCAGAGGCGTCTCTTCCTCGGTCGGCGGGACCGGAAGCATCTCTAGCTCGCCGGTTTCGGGTGAGGGGGCCGGAGGGCGGCCCTCGAGCTGCAAGAATTCCGGAGGCGGACGAGGGGTCTGTATGTCGGGGTTCGCGGGAGTGCCTGGCGGGGTCGGCGCACTGACGTCAGGCATCTCCGGTTTCGGTGGAAGCTCCGGTGGCGGCGGCTGTGGTGTCGCGAACTCCCCTACCTCCCTCAGTTCCACGTCGGGCGCGGGCGTGTACGCGAAACGCTCGATATCAAGCTCAGGATTGAGTTCGATGTTCTTGAAGTGTGTGTACCCGGCAGGCTGGTCGCTGTCAGTGAGATACTCAATCTTGAGCAAAGCGCCCGTCTCTTTGTCGAAAAACAAACGCTGGCTGGGCATGGCCCTTCCATCCTCAGATCGCGAAGGATAGGACGCACTCAGCAGGTAGGCTGCCCGGCCGTCGATTTCTTCATCAGGCAGACGCTGCAAGTCCCATCGCTGTTCCGTGTACTCCTTCAGCGGATGCTCCCCGAGCCCGCCGGGGTTGGCGAAAGTCCCGAGCTCTTGGGGCATCGCCTTGATCGCCGCGGGTGGGCGCGGCTCCTCGGTCTCTTGGGCCGGCGCGGTTTCTTGGTAGACGAATTCGCCGTCAAACACGTGCAGCAGTCGTATCGTCGGTGTCTGCGGCGCGCCGCTTTCCTGAGTCGCCGAAGAGGCCTCAGCCGGCACGCCATCTTCAGAGACCCACTTCTGCTTGAAGACGAGATCGGCACGGACCAAGCCTAAGTCTTCAAACCGAATGTACTCGTACGTGCCCGTTCCCTCGATCACGATGGGCGTTGCCGCATCGGCTGAAGGGGTCGTGCGCATCTCCACACGCGCCCTCAGGGAGTCTACTTGCCCCCATCGGCTCTCGATGTCGGATAGTGCCTCTCTTGTCGCGTCATCGACGTCTAACGGCGGCGGGCCCTCGCTCGGCGCTTGTTCCCTGTCGGCAGCTTGGACTTTCTCGTCTGCGAGTTGGGTAGTGACGTCGGGCTTCGGTTCCGGTTCCGGGGGCTTCCCTGGTGAACAGGAAAGGGCCATCAAGGCAAACAAGATGGCAAGCGAAGAGGTAGTTGTGGTCCTCATAGGCAACTCCAGCATCCGAGCCTCTAACCAGGCTCAAGAAACGAAAACGCGTCTCATCTCGCGTCACCGTCTGGCGCCACGATAGAAAACGACTGGAGCAGGCCTCCAAACCCGCTCCAGTCGATCGGTACCCTTGATCCCGGCAAGAGCCTGGTGCTCTTACTCCTCGGGCTCGTGTATCACGATGCTGCCGCCTCCCAAGGCGGTCGTCGGATCGGCATCAAGCGGCGCACCCATCATGTTGTCGTAGATCACCTCGTCGACCCCGTTTACCTCCTCGGTGATGCGAATCCGGAACGTATCCGGCGCGTCCCCGCCCACCAGGTCGCCGTCGAGCGCGGTCAGGATGAAGTCGTAGCTGCCCTCACCGTTGATCCGGCCGACGCCCTGGAAGGTCGCCTTGGCGCCTGCGACAACCAGCCATTCGTAGGCCTCAGAGTGGAATTTCAGGTCGCCTGCCTTGAAGTGGAACTGGGTATTGCCCGCAGGCTCGTTTCTCGGCGGGATGTACTTCGCTACGAACCCGACGTTCGCCTTGCCGGTCAGCGTCGGATCCGCCGGATAGGCGCCCGGAGGGGACAGGATCCAGCCGCCGCCCGTCACGAAACCGCCGGACGGATCGTAGACCGGCAAGAAGATGCTCTCCGGTGCGCTTACATTGCCCGCCTCATCATAGCCGCGGACGCTGACCGTCAAGATATCCGACTCGGCAAAGCCGGGATCCGTCACGGAGACATCCACCGAGAGACCCGGCGCCGCGATGGGATCCATCGGAAGCCACGTCAGGCCGCCGTCCGTACTGTACTCGGCCGAGACGACGTCCGTGCACAGGTCCGTAATCGTAGCCGTAATGGTGACCGGACTGTTGGCCGCCACCGGGTTTGGTGCGGCGGTCGTATTCGCCACCACCGGCGGCGTCACGTCGATGACCGTTACCACCACCGTGCAACTGCTGCTGTTGCCGTTGACGTCCGTAGCCGTGACAACCACGGGCCAGTCCTTGGCCGGGTCGCCTTCCAGGCCAATGATTGTACCGGCGACCGGGTCCTGGACCACGCTCGCGACGCCGCATGCATCATCGGCCACGGTGCCGGACACGAGGTCGGGCACGGTCGCGGTGCACGAATTGTCGGCTTCGAGCGTCACGTCCGGCGGACAGGTGATCTCCGGAGGAACTTCATCCAAGACGGTCACGGTTGCCTCCACCGACGTACTGTTGCCACTCGTATCCACCGCCGTCACGACCACGGTGTTTGGACCGACGTCGCCGCAGGTGAACTCGCTCGGCGCCACAGCCAGCGTGAAGTCGCAGTTGTCCGATGCGCTCTCGTACACGTCCGTCGCGGCGATCATCGCGTAACCCGTTGCATCGAGCAGCACCGTGATGGACTTCGTGACCAAGGCCGGCGGAATCAGGTCAACCACAGTCACCGTAGCGTACTCGGTGGTCTCGTTCTGACTTTGGTCCGCCGCCGTAATCGCGACGGTGTTCTCGCCAAGGTTGCCGCACGAGAACGCGCTCGGCTCAACGCTGGTCGATACGACCGTGCAGTTGTCCGTGATTTCGGTCGTCACGTCCTCGACCGTTATGGATGCCTCTCCGGCGACATCCAACTCCGCCGTGATGTCCTGGGGCACCACTTCGGGTGCCGTTACGTCGGCCACCGTCACCACGGCCTCGCACTCCGCACTGTTGCCGCTGCTGTCCTCGACCGTGAGGGTAACCAACTGCGGGCCGAGGTCACT
>Ga0114930_10004159_pt1 | contig 12324 bp, 9 predicted proteins | sample AnhtaG_FD_87300 | JGI IMG/M metagenome (GOLD analysis project Ga0114930, IMG submission 87300) | Deep subsurface microbial communities from Anholt, Denmark to uncover new lineages of life (NeLLi) - Anholt_01485 metaG | ecosystem: Environmental > Aquatic > Marine > Oceanic > Sediment | place... | reverse complement strand
CGGTCCTGTTCAAGCTGTTCACCAAGGTGCTGGCGCAGCGGCGCGGCTGGATGGCGACCTTCATGTCGAAGTGGTCCAAGGACTGGCCCGGCCAGTCCGGCCACATCCACCTTTCGCTCAAGGACAAGAAGGGCAACGCGGTGTTTTTCGACCCCAAGGGCAAGCACCGCATGAGCAAGGCGATGCGCCACTTCGTCGCCGGGCAGCAGAAGCTGATGCCCGAGCTCCTGGCGATGGTGGCGCAGACCGTCAACGCCTACGCGCGGCTGATCCCCGGCTTCTGGGCGCCCACGGACGCCACCTGGGGCGTGGAGAACCGCACCACGGCCTTGCGCGTGATCCCCGGCTCGGCCAAGTCGCAGCGCGTGGAGTACCGCATCGCCGCCGCCGACGCGAACCCCTATATCATCCTCGCCGCCGCGCTCGGCTCGGGCCTTTGGGGCATCGAGCACGAGCTGGAACCGGAGAAGATGGTCGAGGGCAACTCCTACGCGGTGAAGCATCCCGCGCGGCTCGCCCTGCCGCGCACTCTGTGGGACTCGGCGCAGGCGCTGAAGAAATCCGAGGCGGCGCGCGAGCTGTTCGGCGACGCGTTCGTCGAGCACTACGCCGCGACCCGGGAGTGGGAGGAGCGCGAATACCGCCGCGCCATCACCGACTGGCAGATGCAACGCTATTTCGAGATAATCTGAGCCGAACCCCCGATCCCTGGAGAAACGGAATGACCGACGCCAGCAAGCTGGTCGGCAACTGGAACTATCCCACGCAGGTGCGCTTCGGCGCCGGGCGCGTCAAGGAGCTGCCCCAGGCCTGCAAGCAGCTCGGCATGAAGCGCCCGCTGCTGGTGACCGACATGGGCCTCAAGTCCAACGCGATGGTCTTGAACGCCGTCAAGGCGAACGAGGCCGCGGGCCTGCCCACCGGGCTCTACGGCGAGGTGCGCGGCAATCCCGTGGGCAAGAACCTGACCGACGGCATCGCCGCGTTCAAGGCGGGCCGGCACGACGGCGTGATCGCCTTCGGCGGCGGCTCGGCCCTCGATACCGGCAAGTCGGTCGCCTTCGTGGGCGGGCAATCCCGGCCCTGGCTCGATTTCGCGGACTACGAGACCGCGATGAAGGTCGCGGTCACGGCCGGCCTGCCGCCGGTGGTGACCGTCGCCACCACCTCGGGCACCGGCTCGGAGGTCGGCCGCGCCGCGGTGTTCACCGACGAGGCCAGCAAGACCAAGCGCATCATTTTCCACCCCGCGATGATGCCCAGGATCGTGATCGACGATCCCGAGCTGACCGTGGGCCTGCCGCCCAAGGTGACCGCGGCCACCGGCATGGACGCGCTGGCGCATTGCCTCGAGGCCTACTGCATGGACGCCTATCACCCGATGGCCGACGGCGTCGCGGCCGAGGGCATCCGGCTGATCAAGGAATTCCTGCCCGTGGCGTTCCGCGACGGCAAGAACCTGGAGGCGCGCGCCCACATGCTGTGCGCCGCCACCATGGGCGCGACGGCGTTCCAGAAGGGCCTGGGCTCGATCCACGCCCTCGCCCACCCCGTGGGCTCGCTCTACGACACGCATCACGGCCTCACCAACGCCGTGTTCATGCCTTACGTGCTGGCGTTCAACCGCAAGGCGATCGAGGACAAGGCGGCGCGGCTCGCGGCCTATCTCGGCCTCAAGTCCGCCTCGTTCCAGGGCTTCCTCGATTGGGTGGTCGAGCTGCGCCGGACGCTGGAAATCCCGCACACGCTAGAGGCCCTGGGCATCCCGCTGAACGAGATGGACCGCTTGGCCGCGATGTCGGCCAAGGATCCGTGCGCCGCGGAAAACCCGATCAAGATGGGACCGGCGGAGATGCGCAAGGTGCTGGACGCCGCGGCCGCGGGCCGGCTGTAAGTCCCTGATTTTCGCCGCACTGCGGTAAAGTATCCACCGTCCGCCGGTTTGACTCCCGTTCAGGCGAAGCCTACCCTTTGCGGCGTTCGCCGGTCTTGAACGAAGCCGCGCCCATATGGGGCGGATCGCGACAGGGTCAGGGGCGGGCGGCGATTCAAGCCGCGCTGCTATGCACGGACCGGCGACGGGTTGGGAATGACATAGGTAAGTCGCAGCGCGCCCGGACGCGCCGGCGTTCGGCTCTCCACGCGGAGCCGGGACGCGGTGGTTTCCGGGCAGCGTCGGCGCATATCGAACCCGAGGAGAGAGTCGCACATGCCCAAGCACAGCCAATCCGCCGCGGAGCAGATGCCGTTTGCCGTGCCCGATTTCGACCGCCTGTCCCGGATGTATTCGGGCGGCGCCGAAACGCTGCTGCAATCCGGCAACGCCGTGATGAAAGCGGTCGGGGAGCTCAACGCCGAGATCCTGGGCTTCACCAGGCAGCGCCTGGATGCCGGCATCGCCGTCAGCCAGTCGCTGGCGAAGTGCAAGTCCATGCAGTCGGCGTTCGAGATCCAGATGGATTTCGCGCGCACCGAGGCGCAGATCTACCTGGACGAAGCGCGCAAGCTGATGGAGATGGCGGCGCAGGCCGCCAACGAAGGCGTCAAGCCGCTGCGCGAGCACGCCCACAAGACCAACGGCCACGGCAACGGCCAGACCGACGGCCACGGCCGCGCGCACGCCAAGGCGAAAGAGCAGGAATAGCGCTCTCGCTCCGGTTCGATGGCGCCGCGGCGGCGGGGTGCTTGGCCCCGCCGCTGCCGCGCCTTTTTTGTTGAGCGGTCCTAGCCGCCGCGCGGTTTCAGCCACGCCGGCAGCCGGACCAAAAGGCCCCGCCAGCCGCGCGGCTGCGGATCGAGATTGAGCCCGACCCGCGTCACCTCTCCCGCCACCTTGTCCAGCACCACCAGCTCGATGGCGCCGACGCGCGCCCGCTCGCCGCGCCCCGGCCCCGGCCCCAGGCGCTTCTCCAGCGCCTGGACCAGCGTCAGCGCCTCGTCGCCCGGCTCCAGCGCGATGCCGTAGGCCTGGCTCAGCTCGCGCATGGTCTGCGCGGCGTCGATCACGAAGTCGCCCGCGCCCTCCGGCAGCACCGAGGCGGTCGAGGCGAAGCGGCGCGAGAACCAGCGGTCGACCGCCAGGTTGTGCTCGGGCGGGGTCAGCACCAGCGCGAGGTCGCCCGCCTCCAGCCGCTCCAGTGCCTCGGGCGCGTGCACGCTGTCGCCGCGCAGCACCGAGACGATGCGCGTGCCCGGCGGCAGGCGCAGCTCCGCCAGGTTCCAGTCGGTCGCGCGGCTGCGCGGCTTCACCTCGTAGGCGATCAGGTCGCGGTCCATGCGGTGGATCAGGTCCACGTCCAGGCGCGGCGCGGGCTCGGGCTCGGGCGGCAGGGCCACGCCCAGGCGCCTGGCCGCGAGCGGCATGGACCAGCCCTGCGCGGCCAGCGACACCAGCACCACCACGAAGGTGATCTTGAAGTACAGCCGCTCGGGATCGAGGCTCGAGAGGTAGGGGAACAGCGCCAGGAAAATCGGCACCGCCCCGCGCAGGCCCACCCACGACACGAACGCCTGCTCGCGCAGGGTGAAGCCGAACGGCGCCAGGCACGCGAACACCGCGAGCGGCCGCGCCAGCAGCGTCAGCACCACCGCCACCACCAGCGCGAACGGCGCCGCCGCCCACAACTGGCTGGGCGTGACCAGAAGACCCAGCAGCAGGAACAGGCCGATCTGCCCCAGCCACGTCATGCCGTCGAAGAAGCGGCCGACGAGCTGGAACGCGCGCACGCGCCGGTTGCCGAACACGATGCCCGCCGCGTAGACCGACAGGAACCCGCTGCCGTGCAGCATCTGCGCGCCGCCGAACGCCAGCATCGCCAGCGCGAAGGCGAGGATCGGATAGAGCCCGGCGGACATCTCGAGCCGGTTCATCAGCCACACCAGGGCGCAGCCGCAGGCGAGTCCCACGGCCAAGCCCACGCCCATCTGCTGGGCGAAGTCCGCCAGCACGCCGGGGCCGAGCGTGTCGATGTTGAGCCGCAGCAAATCCACGAACACGACGGTCAGGAACACGCCCATCGGGTCGTTGGCGCCCGACTCGACCTCGAGCGTCGCCTTCAGCCGGTCGCTGAGGCCGATGCCGTGCTGGCCGAGCAGCCCGAACACCGCCGCGGCGTCGGTCGAGGCCACCATCGAGCCGATCAGCCAGGCGCGCCGCCATTCCGCGCCGAAGCCCAGCATCAGGACCGCCGCCACCACCCCCGCGGTCAGCACCACCCCCAAGGTCGCCAGCGCCAGCGACGGCCCCCAGGCCGCCCTGATCGCCGAATCCGGCGTGCGCAGGCCGCCGTCGAACAGGATCACCGCGAGCGCGATGCTGCCGATCAGGAACGCCAGGTTGGCGTCGTCGAAGGCGATGCCGCCGGGCCCGTCCTCGCCCGCCAGCATGCCCAGCACCAGGAACACCAGCAGCAGCGGCGCGCCGGCGCGCCGCGACAGGAGGCCCGCGACGATGCTGGCGAGCAGCAGCAGCGCCGCCGCCACCAGCCAGTGGAACTCGAAGTGCATTCCGGCTTTTTAACACATCGCCGCAGCGCCGCAGCGGGAAACCGTTCTAGAAGCTGAAGTTCGGCGGCTCCCAGCCCGCGAGCCAGTCCTTGAGCGGCATGATCGTCGGCTCCTTGCCGTTGTCGTAGAACGACGAGTCGACCGCCCACAGTTCGCCGCTGCCGGTGTCGGCCATCACCGGGGTCACGTGCGGCAGCACCTTGCCGAACAGCGTGCCGCGCCAAGCCACGCTCTGCGCCTTGTGGCGCTTGATCAGGCCGTCCTGCTCCAGCAGCACCAGGTAGGTGGTGGTGTTGACCGCCTCGTCCACGCAGTCCTGCTGGCCCGGCAGCGCGATGGAGTTCAGCGTGCCGCCCTTGTCGTTGAGCGTTCCGGCGCGCTTGCCCGCCAGAACCTCGAGCAGCGCCACGGCCTTGGCGATGCGCGCGCGCTCGTCGGCGGCGTCCTTGGCCTCGCCCTTGAACTGGTCGCGGACCTCCTGCCATTCCTCGGGCGCTAGCTTCACGGCGGTGCGGCTGGCGCAGCCGTAGTCGTGGCAGACGGTGAAGCTTTCCAGGGTCGGCTTCGGGTTGCCGCGTTCCTCGATCCACCCGTAGGAGGTCACGGACGAGGCGCTGGGCGTGCCGCAGGCCGCCAGCACCGCCGCGGCCGATCCCAGCACCGCCATCCGGACTCCCGCCATGATCGAAACCATTGCGCCCGCCGCCCCTCTAGGGCGCGATCTTACATGAGCGGAAATACCCCGTCCAAGCGCCGCGCATCCGGCCTAGCCGGCGGGCCTAGCCGCGCCCGGCGGACCGCCGTTCCGTCAGGCCCAGGACGGCCGCGAGCGCCAGGAACAGGACGGCCCCGCCGCCCCAGATCGTCACGCTGCCCGGCATGTCCAGCATCGGCACGGTGGCGTAGAGAATCGCCAGGAGGGTCCACACGCCCCCCACCACGGCGATCAGCCCGGTGTCTTCCGACATGGTTCACATCTCCTTCAATGGCCGCCGCCCGCGCCGGCGATCGGCAGCGCGCGCATCAGCGCGACCGCGGCATAGGTCGCGGCATACATGGCGGCGACCAGCGTCAGCACGCTGAGCGGCCCGGTCCAGGCGGACTGGCGCATCACGAGCGCGGCCGGCGCGGCTTGCGCGGCCGGGGGCCGCGGCGCTTCCGCGCCCGCCGGGGCCGCCCCTGCGGCGAGCGAGCGCGCCAGCACCAGCACATAGGCCAGCAGCGCCGCGGCGGCGATGGCGGCGCCGGCGCCCACGAACCGCGACAATGCCTGCCACGAAGCGGGCGCGGCGCCGTCGTACGCCACGTCGAGCACCCGGCGCGGCATCCCCTGCACCCCGGCGGCGACGCCGGCGATGCCGAACGCCGCCACGCCGGCGGTCAGCACGTAGGGCAGGGCCGCGAGCAGCCGGCGGCCCGCCGGCGCGCGGCCGCACAAGGGCGGGATCAGCCGGGCGAGCGCGCCCAACAGCGAAAGCGTCACGGTGCCGATGGTCAGGAAATGGAAGTAGCCGGGCACGAAGAACGTGTCGCTGAGCAGCGGCGCCAGCCGCTCCTGGATCAGCACGAACGCCAGCACGCCGCCGAACGCGAGGTTGACGACCGCCATGCCGATCGCGCTCATGGCGGGCTCTGCCCACGGCAAGGTGCCGAGCCAGCCGAACGGTCCCCGGGCGCCCCGGGCGCGGGCATAAGCCTCGAGCGAAACCACGATCACCAGGAACACCGCGACCGTCGGCATGCCGATGAACAGCGACAGCAACGAGCCGAACACCCGCACCGCCGGCGCCAGGCCGGGTTCGAGGAACATGTGGTAGAGCGAGGTCGGCGGGACGAACACCAGGTAGCACGCGAAGGCGAGCTTGGAGAACCGGTCGCCGAAGATCGAAACCACGCCGGTCATCTCGCGCACCAGCGCATACCAGACCAGCACCACACCCATCAGCGGCAAGTAGTGCAGGTTGTGGAACAGCAGGTGCCAGGCGCCCGAATGGTCGCCCGGCGCGTCGACCGCGCCGACCGCCCACAGCGCCGCCGGCAGGAACGCGTTGGCGATGCCGATGCCGCTGACCATCACCAATCCGGCCCAGGCCGCGACGCCGAAGCCGAGCGCGGACCAGGCGCGCCCGCCCCGCTCGGCCTTGCCCGCGAGGGCGGTGGCGATCAGGCACAGGGCGACCAGGAACAGGCCCGCGCCCAGCAGCAGATAGCCGAGATAGAAAACCGCGGCGGCCGCGCGCTCCTCGCCCACGACTTCCGGCGATCCGTCGTAGAGCATGGGCGTTCCGGCCCAGGTCCCGGCGAGGCTTGCCGCCAGGCCGGCGGTCATGAACGCGAAGCCGGACCAGCCCAGCCAGGACTGGGCCAACGCCGGCACGTCGCGGCAATGGACCGCGGCGATCGCCAGCATCGCCACCGCCTGGGCGAAGTAGAGCCAATAGAAGAACGCGGCGACCCCGTGGCCAGTCATCGCGCGGTAGCCGGTCACCGGGTCGGCCTGCGCGAAGCCCGCGCGCAAGAACGCGGTAAACGCCCCAAATCCGACGCCGAGCGCGAGCGCCAAAAGCGCCACGGCGGTCATGCCGATCAGCAGCGCGCGGTCCCTGCGCGGCAGCGCGCGCAATCCGTTGCTGAGCCTGTTCGTTTCCATGGCGACCCTCACGCGACCAAGATCTTGGCGGCCATCCGGTCGTGTCCGGCGCCGCAATAGACCGTGCAATAGACCAGGTATTCGCCCGCGCGCTTGAACGTGAGGTCGCGCTCCGACACGACCCCCCGGCGCAGGCGGATGACGTGGCTGCCCGAGCCGAGTTGGATCGAGGCGCCGTGGCTCATGTCCGTAGCCATCATGCGGAACCGGTAGGCGCGTCCGGCCTCGAGCCGCAGCACGCCCGGCTCGAAGAACCACTGCTGGGCCAGCAAGTACACCTCGACCGGCGCGTCCATGGGCATGGCGGCGCCGTGGCCGGCATGCGCCGATTCCTCGGCTCGCGGCGCCACGCTGCCGTCGGCAAGCCGGAACTTGGCGACGAACGCCTCGGTCTGCCGGCGAAACTCCTCGACGCCGGGGCCGGAAATCGCGCCGTGGCCGGCGTGCTCGGCCTCGGCCGGCGGCGGCGCCCCGTGTCCGGCGTGCGGATCGGCGCCCGAACGCTCGTCGTCGTGGCCCCCGAAGATGTTGAGCGGCGCGAGGCCTAGCCCGGCCCACAAGCCGTACAGGCTGACCACGCCGAAGCTGGCCGCCGCTATGACGCCCCGCCGCGTGCTGAGCGAACCGCGGATGGCGTTTTGGCCCCGGCTCGTTCTCGGATTCTCGTTCATCCCTGCGCTCCCGTTGCGCGGACATGGTCCCTGTCCCGTGCGGACAGGCGTTCGGACGCCCGCGAGATCGCGCGAGCGGAATTGCGGAGGAGCGCGGGGCTAGGGCGGGCGGAACAGCGGCGCCACGTCGCCGCCCTGAAGCGCGGCGGCGCGATAGGACCACTGCGTCAACCTCAGGACCGCCGGAGGGGCCGGTGCGTCTGCGGCGCCGGCCGTCGCGGCACCGGCGATCGACGACGGCGCGCACGACGCGCAGACGTGATTCACCGCGGCCGGGCCCGGATGCCCGGGGAGACAAGGAGACTCCGGCGCCGGCGCCACGGCCGCTTCCAGAACCGAAGCCGGTTCCGCGGGCATCGAATGCCCGGCCTCAGCCGGGCCCTGGAGGAACCAGGGCGCCAGCGCGGCGACCATCAGGCACATGCAGGCCACGGCCCGCGCGGCACTCGGCAATTCGCGGCGCATGAGCGAAATTTATAGGGCTGCCGACCCCCGTCATTGATCCTGGTCAAATCGCACCGCACCCGGCCGGCCGGGGGTCGCTAGCGGGAACTACGGCCCTTCTTCCAAGGACAGCAGCGACGCATTGCCCCCCGCCGCGGTGGTGTCGATGCTGAGCGTCCGCTCGGTCGCGAACCGGTGCAGGTAGTGCGGGCCGCCGGCCTTGGGGCCGGTGCCGGACAGGCCCTCGCCGCCGAAAGGCTGCACCCCGACGACCGCACCGATCATCGAGCGGTTGACGTAGGTGTTGCCCACCGAGACCCGCTCGTGGATGTAGCGCACGGTCTCGTCGATGCGACTGTGGATGCCGAGCGTGAGCCCGTAGCCGGTGGCGTCGACCTGCTCCAGCACGCGGTCGAGCTCGTCGGCGCGGTAGCGCACCACGTGCAGAACCGGGCCGAACACCTCGCGCTCGAGCACGGCCATGTTCGCGATCTCCACCATCATCGGCGCGAAGAACGTGCCGTGCTCGCACCCGTCGCCCAGCCGGCAACGCATCAGCACCTTGCCCTCGCGCGCCATGCGCTGGGCGTGGCGGTCGAGCGCCGCCCGCGCGTCGGCGTCGATCACCGGGCCGATATCGGTGGACAGCAGGCCGGGGTCGCCCACCGCCAGCTCCTCCATCGCGCCGGCGATCATGGCGGTAAGGCGCCGGGCGATGTCCTCCTGCACGAACAGCACGCGCAGCGACGAGCAGCGCTGCCCGGCCGAGCCGAAGGCCGAGAGGATCGCGTCGGCCGTCACCTGCTCGGGCAGGGCCGAGGAGTCGACGATCATCGCGTTCTGCCCGCCGGTCTCGGCGATCAGCGGCACGATCGGCCCGTTGCGCGCCGCCAGCGCGCGCTGGATCAGCCGCGCCACCTCGGTCGAGCCGGTGAAGGCGACGCCGGCGACGCGCGGGTCCCTGGCAAGGGCCGCGCCCACCGTCTCGCCCGCGCCGGGCAGCAAGTGCAGCACGTCGCCCGGCACGCCGGCGGCATGGAGGATTTCCACCGCCCGCGCCGCGATCAGCGGCGTCTGCTCCGCCGGTTTGGCGACCGCCGCGTTGCCCGCGGCCAGCGCCGCCGCGACCTGCCCGGTGAAGATCGCCAGCGGGAAGTTCCACGGGCTGATGCAGGCGAACACGCCGCGACCGCGCAGCGCCAGGCGGTTGCTTTCGCCCGTGGGGCCGGGCAAGGGCGTGACGGCCGCGAAATCCTCCCTGGCGCGCGCCGCGTAGTAACGGCAGAAATCCGCCGCCTCGCGCACCTCCGCGAGCGCGTCGGGGACGGTCTTGCCCGCCTCGCGCACCGCCAGCGCCATTAGCTCCGCCCGTGCGGCTTCCATCGCGTCGGCGGCGCGGTCGAGAATCTCCGCGCGCTTGTCGCCGCCGAGCCGGTCCCAATCCCCTTGCGCGCGCCGGGCGTGGGCCAGCGCGTCGTCCACCGCCGCCGCGTCCGCGTCGCACACTTCGCCCACGACGCGGCGGCGGTCGGCCGGATCGCACACCGGCTCCGGCTTGCCCGCGCGAACCGTCCCACCTACCGCCGGCGCGGCGCGCCAAGCCCGGCGCGCGGCGCCCTGCATCGCCTCGGCCAGCGGCACAAGAACCGCCGGGTCGCTCAAGTCCAGGCCCGCGCTGTTCGCCCGCTCCGCGCCGAACAGGCCGCGCGGCAGCGGAATGCGGGGATGCGGCTTGGGCTCGAGCCGCGCCAGCACCGTGGCCGGGTCGGCGATGATCGCGTCCACCGGCGCCTTCTCGTCCACGAGGCGGTTCACGAACGACGTGTTGGCGCCGTTCTCCAGGAGGCGGCGCACCAGATAGGCGAGCAGGTCCTCGTGCCCGCCCACCGGCGCGTAGACCCGGCACGGAACCCCGAGCTTGCCCGGACCGACGACTTCCTCGTACAGCGCCTCGCCCATGCCGTGCAGGCGCTGGAACTCCCAGTCCTTGCGCGGGCCCGCGAGCTCCAGCACCGCGGCGACGGTGTGCGCGTTGTGGGTGGCGAAGCAGGGGTAGAACGCGGCAGCGTCCGCCAGCAGCGCCCGCGCCGAGGCGAGGTAGGAAACGTCGGTCGCGACCTTGCGCGTGAACACGGGGTAGCCGTCGAGGCCGCGCTCCTGCGCGCGCTTGATCTCGCTGTCCCAGTAGGCGCCCTTGACCAGCCGCACCATCAGCCGGCGCTTGTGCCGCCGCGCCAGCGCCGCCAGCCAGTCCACCAGCGCGAGCCCGCGCTTCTGGTAGGCCTGCAGCGCCAGGCCGAACCCGTCCCAGCCCTTGAGCCCCGCATCGCCCGCGGCCTGGTCGATCAGGTCGAGCGACAGGTCGAGGCGGTCGGCTTCCTCCGCGTCGACGGTGAGTCCGATTCCCGCGTCCCTGGCGGTCCGGCACAGCTCCACGAGGCGCGGCCCCAGCTCGTCCATCACGCGCTTGCGCTTGGCGTACTCGTAGCGCGGGTGCAGCGCCGAGAGCTTGACCGAGATGTTGGGCGCGTCGTGGATCGACCGGCTGCCTGCTTGGGCTGCTTTGGCGGCCTGGCCGATCGCGCGAATCGCGGCGCGGTAGGACTCGAGGTACCGCTGGGCGTCGGCGGCCGTGCGCGCCGCCTCCCCCAGCATGTCGTAGGAGTGGCGGTAGCCCTGGCGCTCGGCGCCCTGCGCGCGCTCCAGCGCCTCGGCGAGGCCGCGCCCCATCACGAACTGGCGGCCGAGGATGCGCATGGCCTGGGTCATGGCGGCGCGGATCACCGGCTCGCCCGAGCGCGCGAGCAGGCGCTTGGTCACCAGCGCCCAGTCCACGCGCTCGCCCGGCTCCTCGCCCACCAGCCGGCCGGTCAGCATCAGGGCCCAGGTCGAGGCGTTGACGAACAGCGACTCGCTGCGGCCGACATGCGCGTCCCAGTCCGCGCCGCCGATCTTGTCGCGGATCAGCCGGTCGGCCGTGCCGGCGTCGGGAATGCGCAGCAGCGCCTCGGCCAGGCACATCAGCACGATGCCCTCGCGGGAGCTCAGCGCGTATTCGTGCAGGAACGCATCGAGCCCGCCCGGCTTGGGCCGCGCCCGCACCGAGTGCACCAGCCGCCGCGCGGTGCGGTCGATGCGCGCCAGCGCCTCGGGCGAAAACCGCGCCCGCTCCAACAGCGCCGCCACGCAGCGGGTTTCGTCGGCGCGGTGCAGCGCCCGGATCGCGGCGCGCAGGGAATCGGGCGGGGACGGCGGTTCTGCGAAGATCATGGGGCCAGTATAGTACGCCCGCCATGCCGCATAACCCGCGCCCCAAGCTGATCTACCTGGTCACCGAGGACTGGTATTTTCTGTCGCACCGCCTGCCGGTGGCGCGCGCCGCGCGCGACGCCGGGTTCGAGGTGGTGGTGGCGACGCGCGTCGGCGCCAAGGACTCAAGGGGCCGTGCGGCGATCGAGGCGGAAGGATTCCGGGTCGTTCCCCTGAAGTGGAAGCGCGGGGGCTGGAACCCGTTCGCGGAGCTTTGCGCCGTGGCGGCGATCTTTTCCCTTTACCGCCGCGAGCGGCCGGACATCGCGCACCACGTCGCCATGAAGCCGGTGCTGGAAGGCAGCCTGGCCGCGCGGCTGGCGGGGGTGCCGGCGGTGGTCAACGCGTTGACCGGCCTCGGCTACCTGTTCATCGGCCGCGGCGGCCCGGCGCGGCTGCTCGGGCCCGTGGCGCGCCTGGGCTTGCGGCTGCTGCTGGCGCGCGGGCCCAACTGGCGCGTGGTGATGCAGAACCCGGACGACCTCGACGCGCTGGTCGCGCGCGGCATCGTGCGGCGCGAATCGGCCGTTCTCGTTCCCGGCTCGGGCGTGGACCTCGCGCGGTTCGCTCCCGCCCCCGAGCCCGCGGGCGCGCCCGCCGCCGCGCTGGTCGGACGCATGCTGTGGGACAAGGGCGTGGGCGAGCTGGCCGAGGCCGCGCGCCTCTTGAAAGGGCGCGGCGTGGCGCTGCGGATTCGCCTGGCTGGGCCCGAGGACCCGGAGAACCCGGCCGCGATCCCGCGCG
>Ga0114930_10004157_pt1 | contig 12327 bp, 7 predicted proteins | sample AnhtaG_FD_87300 | JGI IMG/M metagenome (GOLD analysis project Ga0114930, IMG submission 87300) | Deep subsurface microbial communities from Anholt, Denmark to uncover new lineages of life (NeLLi) - Anholt_01485 metaG | ecosystem: Environmental > Aquatic > Marine > Oceanic > Sediment | place... | reverse complement strand
GGCGGCATCGGTTCCGGCAAGACGCCAGTTGTCGGCGCAATCAGTCGTAGCGGCAAGGTCGTTGCGCGCGTGGTGGAAAGCGTAAGCACGGAAATCCTCACGCGCTTCGTGCGCGAGTCCGTCTCTAAGAAGGTCAGCCTTCTGGTCAGCGACGAATGGACCGGCTACCGGAACTTGAAGGCCGAGTACCCGCATGAGGTCATCGCGCACACGAAAGGCCAGTACGTTGTCGGCGCGATCCATACGAACACGATTGAAGGCTTCTGGAGTATCTTCAAGCGCGGCGTGGTCGGCACCTTCCACAAGGTGAGCAAGAAGGACCTGCCGCTCTACATCGCTGAGTTCCAGTTCCGGTACAACAACCGGGAGAACCCGGACATCTTCGGCGCGGCGTTCGCCAAAGGGTGAAGGGCGCGCCAGAAGTGCTTAGGCAAATGAAAAGAACATACAATTTGGCCGCGCTAATAGTCCCTATCTTACTGGCCGTTGGCGTGTTGTTAGTTTTGGAGATCACAAAGGCCAGCGCCGGGTCAGTAGTGGCTTGGGTTGTTGGTGGAATAGTTCTCCTAGCCGCCATTTTCGGGATTTGGCGGAAGAAGGTCTAAGCTGTGCTGTGTTTTCGGAGGATAGATCATAATGACGCGCAAAATATTTCTCTCCACCGGTTGCCACACACCGCCAATTTTCTCTTCGATTCTTTGCAATTCAACGTCCATTTCGATCCCTGCCACCATCGGTATTTGGATTTGACCGGAAACCAGCCTTTCGACAAATACAGTATCCTTTATTGGGGCACCAAATTCCCCTTCATGAAAAGAAAAGCGCCAACGCCGCTTGCCCGGAAGTAGAACTGGGCTAATCAAGGTTACGCGCTCGACATTCGTTCGAACGCGCTTGGTTGCGTCATCTGGGATTTCGTTGGCCTGCTCGCTTCGCTTAGAAAATTCCTCTCGGGGTACTAACTCATCCGGCCTTGCATTGGGCGCGGGCGCCGCACCCACGCCCGTGATGGCGCTATCGCGCTCCAAGTGTTCGTAAACACCGCGCAGTTGCTGTTGACCTGTGCGATTGTGAAGATGAGTGGAAACCGCGCGCGCAATTTTCGCGATATCGTCTTGGCTCAATCCCTGACTGATTTCTGGTTTCGATACTATGAAGTCCAGTACCTTGCCGTACGCCCATGATGCACCCTCTTTGGCGAACCACATTAGAACCACAACTACGATGGTCTTCAGGGTGGCGCTATCAACCATGGCGTACTTTTTAACCGCCCGGATGACCGAATTTAGGCTGAGACTTCCCTCGGTGCCGCTTTGCAACTCGATTCGGATTTCCAGGGATGAATCAAGATGGCGAGCAAGTTCCCTGATGCTTGCGGCAAAAGCGAGAGACGCCTGGGCCACCACCTCCAAGTCGGCCCGCTGGTCCCTCCCAAGAGCGAGATATAGGCTTATCGGCGCGCTCGAAGCGGGCGCGTCCATCACCATAGACGCCAAAGCAACCCCCAAGCCCCCTAGGGGCGATAGGGCATTGTCGCATTATAGACAAGCAATGGTCCACTCTCGACCAATCCGTCAAGTAGTGCACAATCGCCCAAATAAGGCGCTCTACTCCTAGATTCGGGAACGACCTGCTTGTGACATGCTCCGCATCTTTCCCCCATAAATTAGCGTCCGTAAATCAGTAAATCACGGTCAGCAGGGTCAGTAAGAGAAAATCGGAGAAAATCGGGGTCGGAGTAAGATTTTTCTAAAGGCCACGCTTAGAGCCTGAAGAGGTCGCGAAAAACTGCTCCGACCCCGATTTTTGGCGCCGTGCATCTAAATATGACAAACTGCAGGAGTGGGAATTGTTCCTCTCGCTGATGATGAGATCAAAAGGAACGCAATAATCCATGTTGACAAACTTTACCGGCCGTAGGGTATGCGCGATCATTCTCGTATTCGGCGGGATGGTGCAGCATGCAGCGTTGACGATCATTGGCGCTGCTTTGGGAATGATCGTCGAACTCAGGGGCACGGCAAGAGGCCGGGCAATCGTTCCTTTCCTCACCGTATATGTCTGTGGTTGCATTGGTGCGATCTTGGCACTATTGGCTCTCTTGATGATCGACAATGCGCCAAGCGATTGGCAGCGTGTCGTAAGCAACTGGTTCAATTCCATACTCGCCCCCATCTTTCCTAGGTTCAAGCAGGATTTGAATGCTTACTTCCGCGGTGCAGGCGCGACCGCACACGACGTCGACTTTGCATTAGCCTACGGCGTTGCTGTTTCTATCGTCGTATTGTCTGTCATCGTCGCGCTTTGCTGCGTCGGCAGACTCGGAGACTTGATTGCCCATTCCCGCCGTGAAATGTTGAACGGCACGGCCATGCTTGCATTCTACGCTCTGCTGGTCGCGGAGGCGGCGCTTGGATGGCACCTATTCGTTTCAGATGAGATAGTGTTTTTTGGCGGCGGGATAAAAGTCCTTCGTGTTGCTGAATTTCCGATCCTGCTATCGACATTCTTGTTCGTCGTACTTTTTATGGCGAGCTTGGGTTGGCGCTTTGCAATGAATAGAAAGTGGACAGATAAGATCAGAACCACCAAAACCTAGAAGTCGGGGTCGGGGTAAGATTTTGCTACTCCGCCGCTGCCCCTGGCTCTCGCTTCACTTCGCTCGATGAGGGTGCGCTTGGCGCAGTAGCCGCCCCCGCCCCACTTCCTGCCGCCTCACTCCCTACCCCGCCGCTCCCCTGCCGCATCACCTCTTTCACCTTGGCCGCGAGTTGTTTCAAAGAGAACGGCTTGGCGAGAAAGTGCACGTCCCCCGCGGCGCGGATGCGCTGCGACAGCGTCTCCTCGGCGTAGCCCGAGATGCAGATCACCTTGAGCCCCGGCATACGCTGGCGCGCGTGCACCACCAGCGTCGGCCCGTCCATCCTGGGCATCACCACGTCGGTGACCAGAAGGTCGATGCCGCCGCCCTCGCCCCCGCCCTTGGCGTCCGCCAACTGCTTGTCGATCAGCTCCAGCGCCGCGTCGCCCGACTTGGCCTCGATCACCTTGTAGCCCTTGTTGCGCAGCGCGCGCGCGCCGAACAGCCGCACCGGGTCCTCGTCCTCCACCAGCATCACCGTGCCGCGGCCCGTGAGGTCCCCCGCCAGCGCCTTTTCCGGGTCCGCGGCTTGCGCCGCCTCGGCCGCGCCGGTGTGGTGCGGCAGATAGAGCCGGAACGTGGTGCCCTCGCCCACGCGCGACTCGACGAAGATGAACCCGCCCGATTGCTTGACGATGCCGTAGACCGTGGAGAGGCCCAGGCCCGTGCCCTGCCCCGCCTCCTTGGTCGAGAAGAACGGCTCGAAGATGCGGTCCACGATCTCGGGCGCGATGCCGCTGCCGGTGTCCGACACCTCGATCACCGTGTAGTCGCCCAAGGGCATCGAGTCGACGCCGAGGGCCGCGCGCGCGCGCGCGTCCACCCCGCGGTTCAGGGTCTGGATGGTCAGCGTCCCGCCGGCGGCGCTTTTCTCCATCATCGCGTCGCGCGCGTTGACCGCCAGGTTCACGATCGCCTGCTCGAGTTGCCCCTGGTCCACCTTGACCAGGCCCAGGTCACGCCCGTGCACGATCTTGAGCTCGATGCTCTCGCCCAACAGGCGGCGCAGCAGGTTGCCGAGGTCGGCCAGCGCGTCGGTCACGTCCAGCACGCGCGGCTGCATGGTCTGCTGGCGCGAGAACGCCAGGAGCTGGCGCACCAGGTTGGCGGCGCGGTTGGCGTTCTGCTTCACCTGCATGATGTCGGCGAAGGACTGGTCGCCGGGGCGGTGGCGCAGGAGAAGGAGATCGCAGAAGCCGATCATCGCGGTCAGCAGGTTGTTGAAGTCGTGCGCGATGCCGCCGGCGAGCTGGCCCACCGCCTGCATCTTCTGGCTTTGCGCGAATTGCTGCTCCAGCTTCTTCTTCTCGGTGGTGTCGACGAAGCTCGCCATCACCCCGGCCTCGCCCAGAGCGCCCTCGAAGCGGCTCAGGTACAGCACCGCGTGGCGCGCGCCCTCGCCCGCAAGCCGGATCTCCATGGGCGAGCCGACCACGCGCGTGCCGGGAAGGCCGCCGGTCAGAAGCGCGTGGATGCGCGCCTCGACCTGGGTGCGGTCGCGCGGGTCGATGAGCTCGGCCAGGGGCCGGCCCATCGGCTCCTGCTCGCGGCCGATCAGGGTGCGCAGCGCCGGGTTGCAGTCGACCACGCGGCCCTCCTTGTCGAGCGAGGCGATGACCACGGGCGCGTTCTCGAACAGGGCGCGGAAGCGCTGCTCGGAGCGGCGCAGCGCCTCGGCCATCGCGCGCTCGTGCGTCAGGTCGAGCACGACGGAGCGCGTGCGCAAGGGGCCGGTCGCGTCGGCGCCGGACGCGGTCTGGCTGATCAGCGCCTGGAAGGCGCGGCCCCTGGCGCCCTTCAGCGCCACCTCGTTGCCCTCTTGCGGGAACGGGTCGTGGGGTTTCGCGGCGGGCTTGGGCGCGACGACGAAATCGTGCAGGCGCGCGGACCCGCCCACCAGGGCCTCGGGCGTCGTCTCCAGCCATTCCGCCAGGGTCCGGTTGACGAACTCGAAGCGGCCCGCGGCGTCCACGGAGTAGAATCCCACGGGCGCGTTTTCCAGGAAATCGAGCACCTTGGCCTGCTCGGCGGCGACGATGCCCGCGAGCTCGCGCCTGGCGGTCACGTCGCCGACGATCCACAGCGAATAGCCGCTCAAGCCCGGGACCGGGTTGGCCGAGACCTCCCACCACGCGGTGCGGCCCTGGGCGGTCTTGACCTGGAGCTCCTCTTTCGCCGATTCGCCCGCGGCGGCCGCGGCGGCCAGGCGCTTGAAGCGTTGCAGCGCCTCGGCGCCGCCGGCGATGTGGTCGGAAAGCGCGGCCGCGGGCCGGCGGCCCTTCAGGGGCACCATGGCCTGGAACACGGCGTTGGCGTGGACCAGCGCGCCGATGCCGTCGATCACCGCCGCGCCCCCGGGCAGCGCGTCGACGGCGTGGGCCAAGATTTCGGCCTGGCGTTGGGCGGCCGCGGCTTCGTGTTCGGTGCGCGACAACGACAGAAGCGCGACCCCCGCGACCGCGGCGAGGGCGATTCCGGCGGCGATCACGGCGGTGTCGACTCCGGCGGCCGCGCCGGCGAGCAAAACCAGCATGGTGGCGAGAAGCACCCCGACCAGGACGAGCCAGCGGGCGCGGGACTCCGCCAGGGGCTTCAACTCCCGGGCCTGCGGTCGCGGCGGAACGTGGGACGGCATCCCCGGGATTATACAGAAAAGCCGGATGCCCCCGGCGGGCGCGGCCTGGAGCCGTGGAAACCAAGGCCGGCCCGAGGCTTGGGGCGGGCTTGGCGGCGCGGGCCGGCGGCGAATCGCGACCGCGCCGGGCGGGCGGGATTAACCCGGCTTACCGCCAGCAGCTAACGCCTGGGTTGAAATTAACCATATATAACAAGAGACAGTAAACCAACGCCCATGATAGAAGTACCGGCCCTATAGGCGGCTGCGACAACGACAACAAGGCCCGGAAGGGCCGAGCGCGGATCGGCGAACGCGCGCACGAAAGGGTCGGAAACCGGCGGGCTGGGGGAAGTTCCATGCTGTTCTTGACGCGCAAGGTAGGCGAGTCCGTCATCATCAACGGCGACATCGAGATCACGGTCGTCGAGGTCCGCGGCAAATCGGTGAAACTGGGCTGCACCTTCCCGCCCACGGCGAGCGTTTTGCGCCGGGAACTGTACGAGCGCATCAAGGCCGAGCGCGAGATGGTCGGCACCGCCGACGACAGCCCGATCACCACGCCCAATCAAGCGGTTCGCCGCCAGCCCTAAGCTTCAGGCTTTCGTTTCAAGTCACGGCGTAACCTGCGCGAGGCCGGCGAGCGGCCGTTGCGCGAGGAAGCGTTGCAGGCCCTCGGCGGCCTCGATCGCGCGCCGGGCGGATTCGCGCGGATCGTCTTGCGGCGCGATGCTCGCAAGCAGGTTGAACGGATCGCGGTAAGCGCCGGCCTGCATCGCCGCGGCGAACCGGGCGTTCAGGGATTCCAGCGCCGCCCGGTCGCGGGCGAGCGTGGCCGCGACGGCGGCGTCGAGCGCCAGGCGCCGGTCGGCGGCGGACAGCGCCGGGCGCGCCGCACCCGGACCGGAAAGCGGCAGTTTTTCCAAGAGCTTGAGCGCGGAGGCCGAGGCGGCCCGCCAGTCCCCGCGGCGCCAATGCGCGTCGAGCCGGAGACGCTCCGCCGGTTCGCCCGGTTCGCCCGCGACCGCCGCGAGCGCCAGATCGGGCCGCCCGTCCGCCAATCGGGCGCGCCCCAGATCGACCCGCGAGTCCGGCCGCGAACCTGGCGCCGATGGGGCGATCGCCGCAACCGTCCCCGGCGCCGTCCCCGGGGCCATCGCCGGCGCCGTCCCCGGAACCATCCCCGGCGCCGTCCCCGGAACCATCGCCGGCGCCATCCCCGGCGCCGTCCCCGGAACCGCCTCCGGTTTCCGGCCGCGCACGACCGCGGCGGGCGGTTCGGGCTTGGCGGGGGGTTCGGCTTGAGGTTGCGCGGCGGCTTGCGGGGGCGGTTTGGATTCTACCGCCGGTTGTCGCGACGTCGCGGGCTTCGCGTCGCTTCGGCCGGGCTCGCCGGGCCCGGGCCGGTCCGGGCTGAGCGGGAACAGCTCGACGACGACGCGGGCGCCGTCGCGCGAGGTGCGCAGCGCGAGATCGCGGCGCTTGAGCGCGAACTGGGCGGTGCGGCGGTCGGGATAGAGCCCGCCCGCGGACAGGAACTGGCCGAGCGCGGCCACGGCCGGGGCGAAGCCGGCCTCGAACGGGCGCGCGAAGCGTAAGGTCAGGCGGCCCTGGGCGATCTCGGCGGAGAACACGACCGGCCTCGGCCAGTCGAAAACCAAAACGCCGACTCCGCCCGAGATCCCGGCGCTGACCGAGACGCGCTCGGGCGGGGACGACGGCTCCAAGGATTGCGCGATCCGCGCGCCGGCGGGCCGGATCGGCGCGACGGGATCGGCGGCGGAAGCGGGCAGATGCGGCGCGGCGGCGGCGAGGAGCGCGAGGGCGAAGGCGATTGCGAGAATTGGTTGGGGCGCGCGGACCGAATCAAGCGCATGCACCACGGTGCGACTCAGAACCGAGAAGAACTGAAGCCAGGGCAGGACCATCGCCGCAGGATGGCGAAAGCGGGGGATGGGGGCAATGCCTACCTCTTGCCTGGCCCAGAGCTTGGCTTGCCAGCAAGCAGCGCGTTGACCGTCCCCAGCAGCTCTTCGGCGGTAAACGGTTTCGGCAGCGTCGCATCGGCGCCCAGCTTCGCCGCCGCTTCGAGGAAGTCGCTGTTGGCGCTCCGGCCGCCGCCGGAGATCGCCAGAATCTTGATCCCGGGGTCGCGCCGCTTGAGTGCGCGGATGGTCGCGATGCCCTCCTCCTCCGGCATGATGATGTCGGTGATCACCAAGTCGTACCGTTGGCGCTCGAACATCTCCTTGCCGACGCGGCCGTCCGGCGCCTCGGCGACGCGATGGCCGGCGCGCTCGAGCCCGAAGCGTATCGTGCTTCGAACCAGCGGCTCGTCATCGATCACAAGAATGGCGGCCATGGGTTCCTCCTAGTTTCGTTTCTTGGCAGCGGCTTTTTCGGCGCCGGGCCGCGCTGCGCCCCCGGTCGTCTGCTCGACCAGCGGCAGGTACACGCGAAAGGTGCTGCCCTTGCCCACCGCGCTCTCGACCGTCACGGCGCCGCCGTGCGATTTCACGATGCCGTGGACGATCGACAGCCCAAGCCCGGTGCCCTCGCCCACGGCCTTGGTGGTGAAAAACGGGTCGAAAATCCGGTCGGTCGTGCGCTGGTCCATGCCCGCGCCGGTGTCGCCGACGGAAAGCTCGCCGTACCGACCCGGCGCCAAGTCGCCAAGTCGCCCATTGCCCGCGTGACGATGAAGCCGGACGCCGATCGTGATGGTTCCCTTGCGCTCGCCGATCGCATCGGCCGCGTTCTTGACCAGATTCATGACGATCTGATGCATGGCGGTGCGATTCACGCTCACCATCAGCGCCGGCTTGCCGGGCTCGAACGCCAGGGCGATCATGGTTGGAATGCTCGCCCGCAGCAGCCCCTTCAGTTCGTTCACCAGCTCGCAGAGGGACAGCGTTTCGCGCTCGCTGGCATCGCCCCGGCTGAAGGCGAGGATCTGCCGCACCAGCTCCTTCGCCCGGTGCGTCGAGGTTTCGATGTCGTCCAATTGCTTGCGCCATGTCGCGCCGGCGCCTTCGACGTCCCGAAGCGCGGACGACAGGATCAGGATCGGCTGCAGCGTGTTGTTGAGGTCGTGCGCGATGCCGCCCGCGAGCGTTCCCAGGGCTTCCATCCGCTGCGAGCGCCGCAGCGTCTCTTCCGCCAGCTTGCGGTCGGTGATGTCGCGCACGATGGCGACCGCCATGGCGCGGCCCCGCAGTTTCATTGTGTTCAGCGCGACTTCGACCGGCACGGTCGAGCCATCCGGGCGCGCCGCGGCCACCTCCCGGAACAGCCCCATCGGCCTGCGCGAAGGATCCCGCATGTAGGCGCCGACCAGGCCGGGGTGGCGTCCGCGATGCTGCATCGGCACCAGGTCGTTGACGTTCAAGCGAAGCAGCTCCGCCTTCGTCCGGCCGAACAATTCGACCGCCTGTTCGTTGACCATCTCGATTCCGCCGGACTCGTCCACGACGACCATCGCCTCCGGGCTCGACTCGACCAGGGTGCGGAACCGCTCCTCGCTTTCCGCGAGCGCCTGTTGCGCCTGCTGCAGCACCGTCACGTCCGTGATGTTGCAGACGCAACCCTCGAGTTCGCTGAGCTGCGACATGACCTGCAAAGTCCTGCCGCCGGCGGTGTGGAGAAAGAACGGATTGCCGTCCGGGCGCCGGTGGTACTCGCGGAAGTTGCCGGGCCACCCGGCCTGGTCCGCGGGCCTTTCCGGCCGAAGCGCGCCCGTGGCGGCCGCGGTTTCCAGAATCTCGTCGAAAGCGATGCCGACGGGCGGGCGGCCCGGAAACAGCGATTCCATCATCTCGGCATAGCGCCTGTTGCACAGCCCCACCCGGTCGTCCTTGTCGAACAGCACGAAGGCCGCATCGAGGACGTCGATCGCGACCTGGAGGCGGTTGCGCATACGCTCCAGGCCCGTGATGTCGGTCGCGACGATGGATTTCATGCCGTCGCTGAGATGCTGCTCCGTGATCAGGTAGACGTGCCCGTCGGCCCGGTGGTAGACCAGCGGTGCGCTGCGGTTCGGATTGCGGTGGTGCTCGAGGCGCTTGGCGATCCACGCCTCGCCCGACAGGTGGCCGGCGGCGAAACCGCCGGTGGCGACCGAGCGCCGGACCACGCTTTCGAACGACACGCCGGGGAGGATGAAACTTCCCTCGGGATCGCTGTTCAACTTGCGGTACTGCGCGTTGCATACCACCAGGTTGTCCTTGTCGTCGTAAAGCGCGAAGCCCTCGTGCAGGGTTTCGATCGCCATGGCCAGGCGCGCGCGTTCAGCCTCCGCGTGTTTTCTCGCCCCGTGCTCGGCCGAGATATCGCGGGCGCTGCCCCGATAGCCGAGGAAGCCGCCCAGGCGGTTATGGAAGGGCCTGCCGCTGATGCGGAACCTTCGATGCCCGGCGCCGACGGTCAATTCCACGATGACGTCCTTGAATGCTTGGCGGCCCGTCAGGGCCTCTTGCAGCGTTCCGACCAGGTGGGCGGCGTCCGGCGGAACCTGCAGCGCGAGGTCCGGGAGGCTGCGCCCGATGATCCGCCGGTAGGGCATGGCGGGCTCGCCGCCGGCCCGATAATCGGAAAGGACGGTCACACGCAGGTCGGAATCCGATTCCCAGAACACATCCGAGGCGGACTGCGCGAAGTCGCGGAAGCGCGCCTCGCTTTGCTCGATCTGGCGGTGCGCCGCTTCCAGGCGGCGCAGGGCCTCCGCCGTGGCTTGGCGTTCCTTCAATGCCGCCGCCCTTGCCTCGTGGGCCGAGGTGACGTCGCGTTGCCGGCCGATGAAGTGCGTTATTCTGTCGGTCCGGTCCTTGATCGGCTCGATGTTCACGCGGTTCCAGAAACTGGTGCCGTCCTTGCGGTAGTTGAGCAGGTCGATGTTGAAGGCCTTGCCGGCCGCGATGGCTTCGCGCAAGGCGGCGCGGGCTGCCGGGTCGGTGCCGGGCCCCTGCAGCATCCGGCAGTTCTTTCCGACGATTTCCTCCGGCCGGTAGCCGGTCAGCGCTTCGACGGCGGGATTCACGTAGGCGACCGGGTTGTCGGGCTTCGTAGCGTCGGTCAGGAGCATCGCCACGGGCGAAGTTTCGATCCCCTGTATCCAGACCTGGAGCTGGGCGAGCGCCGCGTCGTTCGTGCGCGCCTGGTGGCGCAGCAGCAGCGTGAGGCCGGCCAGGACCAGCGCGATGGCCGATGCGGTGCCCGCTATATACGGCGCGGCTTTTCGCCAATGCGCCAGTGTCTGCTTTTTCGACAGCGCCACCACCGCGACGACCGGATAACGGTCGAGCGACCGGAAGCTGACGGTGCGTTCGATGCCGTCAAGGCGGTTGGTGACGATGATAGTGCCGGATCGCGCACCGCGGGAAACCGACTCGACTACAGGACCACCAGCGAAAGTCTGACCAACGACTCGCGCCGGACGCGGATAGCGCGCCAACAGCCGCCCGTCCCGTAGCTGGATCGTGACCGCGTCGTCGGGGTGGCGCGGGGCGGCGCGAAAGATCTCCTCGAAGTATTTCGGCTCCATGGCCGCCGAGACGACGCCCATGAGGTCGCCGGCGGCCGATCGCACCGGCCGGCTGACCGTGATCGACACTTCGCCGTCGGCGCGATCGAGCACCGGCGGGCCAATGAATAACCCGGTGTCCCTTGCGGCCTGATGCACCCGGAAATGCTCGTGGTCGGCCACGGACCGCGGCGCCGGCGGATACCGGCGCGAATCCACCACGACCCCCCCCCCCGCGGCATCGAAAATCGCGACGGCGCGCACGTGGCGGAGGGGTGCAGACAACGACCGCAGCGACTTGTGTGCCTGCTGTAGGTCGGTGTCCGGGCGCGCCAGGACGCCCTGCGCTTCCCTGACCGCTTCCTCCAAGGCACGGTCTACCGAGCCGAAGGCGAGATCGGCCTGTTCCTGAACGACGTGAACCGCGTACTCAGCCGTCCGCTCCGCTTCGGCCAGCGCGTCATGACGCAGGTACCAGATGCTTCCCGCCGCGGCCGAGGCGACGATGAGGATCAGCGCCGCACCAAGCGCAACGGCACGCCGCGCGGTGAGCAGGAAACCGCCAAGGTCTCGATAGTTGAGGGTCTGCGGCCGCACTAGAGCAATAATCCCACAACTTGACAAAGGTTATTAATATATTATGAAAAGCAAATATTAATGTCTAGTTAATGCAAGTATTTGTTCACGCTGCAGTGCGCCTTCGCATGTGCAATATTCCGTATTCGATGCAAACTGCTGGGCCTCGCACGGGTTTTATTCCGCAAGTCGCCCGTTGGATTGGTGCCGTAGCACAAGAAATCGACGCCGCCCGGCCCGCTTGCGCGGCGCGACCTCGCCGCCGCAAACTCCAGGCCTATACCGCGTTCACGCACATCTAACCGACCGACCATCCGTGGCAGGAAATTGCGGCCACGGAAATTGGGGTCCGAGTCGAACTCCGCCGCTCCATGAGCGCGTGAGATTCCGAGGCTCCCTCGCCCTCGCCGACGATGCGCGCCGTCTCTCTCTCTCTCTCTCTCTCTCTCTCTCTCTCGCTCGCTCTGTCGCTCTGTCGCGCTCTCTCTCGCCCGCACGCTTGGCGCGCAGCGGCGAGGGGACATGAAATGAGAGTGCCGCCGCGCGCCGCCTCGCATCGCGCACGCGCGACGCCGCGCCCCCTCCCCGTTCCCTGAAACCGGGTTGCGGTTTCACCCCGCCTCGCCCGACGGCGCGCGCCGTCGCGCAGCGGGAGGCGGACGAGGCCATCGCCGGCGCAAGAGCGGCGCCGCGCAAAACTTTGATCCAGGTCAACGATCCCGCGGCCGTTTCGGCCTATTCAGGCACGAGGGGAAATCGGCGTTCCGGCCGTCCGGCGCTCCGGGCGCGCGGCATGTTGCCGTCCAGCACTCCGGCCGTCCGGCGTTCGGTGGTTCCGGCATTCCGTCGTTCCGGCATTCCGTCCGTCGGGCATTTCCGCCATCCGGGGGAGGACATCATGGCCCAATCCGTCGAACCCATCCTCGACATCGCGCATCTCGGCAACGTCGAGCTGCTGACGCCGAAGCCCGACAAGTC
>Ga0114930_10004156_pt1 | contig 12329 bp, 22 predicted proteins | sample AnhtaG_FD_87300 | JGI IMG/M metagenome (GOLD analysis project Ga0114930, IMG submission 87300) | Deep subsurface microbial communities from Anholt, Denmark to uncover new lineages of life (NeLLi) - Anholt_01485 metaG | ecosystem: Environmental > Aquatic > Marine > Oceanic > Sediment | place... | reverse complement strand
ATTAGTAACTCCTATAGGTCATAATTCTGAGGAAAGAGAGATTTCTGTGACGCTTTGATATCTTCTTTCGTAATCTCAACTCCTTCCCAAATTCCCTCTAAGGAAATTGGTTTTTTAGTGGTTCCTCTGCCCATCTCTCTCTTTAATAAAGCGATTTTCATCTTAGAGATTTCATGTTCCACCAATTTCAACTTTTCATAAATTTGAGTTTCTGTAATGGATGACATTTTTACCCCCCTTACTTTAGCTCATGGCTGATAGGAAAACCAAGACCGAGAAAACAAGCTGCCAGGTGCTAATTTTGACTAATGGCGGCTAAGACATCGATGTATCTGTTGGTCCGAAGTGCGCTGTCCCATGTCCTGAATCCAGGGTCCGATCTCCTATCTCCTAGATTGAGTTCGGCCTGAGCCAGTAATATGACGGCCTTGCTGCTCCTGATATCGTCTGGTCTGGAGGCTCTTTGGTATTTTAGCTTAGTTTTACCTAGACCCTTGAGGCTGAGCTCGATAATGTCGGCTAGCTCATTATCTCCGAGAATGATGAACTCTCTTTTTCCTTTATAGTATTCCTCTAGAACCAGATGTTGAATTTCTGCCTTTATTTTTCTTACCGAATTTATGGTCTTTAAAAGAAAGTGGTAAGACCTTTTGCTTATCTCGGTAAATCCTTTAGGCATAAGAAGGTATTGAAGGTTTCTTCTATTTAATCTTTTTATCTTGATATAGCCTTTTTGGGTGAGTCTTTTAAGGATGAGGTTGACCGTACCCAGGGCAATCCCGGTTTTCTCTGAGAGCTTTCTCTGGGTAAGAGTCTCATTATTTCTTACTTCCTGGATTAGGCGAAACTCTTCTTCGCTGACAGGGTGAGTATGCATCTAAAGACCTCATTTGTTCAGGATACGAACATTATAAAAAAGATTGCTTTCTTTGTCAACCTTATAGCTCAATTTAGTTCATAGCTCATGGGTGATAGGAAATTTAAAACATGGCTCAAATTGACTGATATAGAAACTAGCCGTCTAAACTCCCTTAGTTTACCTTAAAATCCTCTTCTGGATAGGCGGTTAAAAATCCTAACGAAGGGCCTCCAGGCGACTCACACGTTTTTCAACATCAGTGAATTTGTTCTCCAGGGTTACGATGCGGTGGTCCAGCTCAGCGTAGGAGAACTTTATAGCTGAGAGAATCTCTCGATGTTCTTCTGCGTTTTCTTTACGAAACTCATCTATTTTTCTATCTAAGATGCTATGTCCTTCAGCCACTAGCTTAATCTCATCTTTTAAACTTTCCGCTACCACATCAAAGTGCCGTTTTATTTCCTCTGCCGTTTTATCTTCCACCTATCTTCTCCTTTTATCTACTTTCTTTATCTTTAATCTTTGTACCATAAATGGCACTGCTACATTTGATAAATCAAATCGCTACATGTATTCTTCGGTTATTTTCCCCAAACCCATTAGCCTTTATCCTTCTTGAAATTTGGCCTTACACCAACGACATTGATAAGTTTCATTCCTTTTAAGCCTTGACTATCTTTGAAGATGGCTCTTTGATGGCGTTGCGAGTATCAACAATAAGATTAGCATTTTTTAGTATCCATTTATAATCGTATACAGAGTGATTGGTAGCAATAAGAAGACAATCATACCTTTTGATAGATTTTTCTGTAAGTTCTATGGATTTCATATGAAATTTTCTTCACAAAATCTTAAGGCAAGAGGCAATCCTACATAACCAAGGCCGATAATCCCAATTTTAGCTGAGCATTTCTCAATTTTGGATAGTAAATCTACTTTCATATAGTCATTCCTCTTTTAGCTTCCAATCAAATTAGCTCATGGCTCAATAGCCGTCGAGCAAGTACCTGGAGGTCAGGTATTTTGATATTAGTTTATGCATAAACAAGTCTTCCCTTAGGAACTGGAATTTCTCTTCTCATACTTTTTGCTGTTTCTATCCATTCATCTATAATCACTTCAACATTCTTCAATGCCTTCTCGTAGGTTGCGCCATCAGCCATACAACCTGGCAACTCTGGAACTTCTGCTATATAGGCATTGTCCTCTTCGCTCCAATAAATAATCACCTCATACCTATGCATACTATGCCTCCTCCCTATAAAGCTTATACTTTAATATTATATTTCTTACCTGTTCAACCTGATAAGCCTTGGCTTTTCCATCTCGTAACGATTGAATATTAAGGATTTCCAATATATCTACTCTGGTAAAAATATGGTGGTCACCCTTTATTCTCTCTTCAAAATCAAGAGATAAAAGCAACTTTCTTAAATCTTCAAATCTTATATTTTTATCTGACAATCCAGAAAGAACCTTATCTATAATCCCTTTCTTCATCTCAAATACCCCTGGTTTTTGTCATTCTCTCTTCTAAACTTATCTTTATTGTCACCTAACGGAAGAGACCTCACTTTCTTATCATCTATTTTTATTTGAGGTATATAAGGGTCATTATAAATAACCTCTGCCGCTTGGAGATAACATAATAATTTACCTTTCACAAATTAGCTCATAGCTCATGGCTGATAAATGATGAAGATTTTATTCATTTGGACTAATTTTACACCTGTGAGTAAATGTCTCTTATCTCTTTATCAGGGATAAGAGTAAAAATTGCTTTTTTATAAATATCTTCCCTGATCTTTATATTAAACATTTTTGTCCAGAAATTTAACACTTTTTCAAACCAGACTCCTCGCCGAGGATGAGAAACTACTTCCTTAATATCTTCTTCGAAATAAAGTTTGTAAAGCAATTTTAAGTCGTCCCAGGTACCATAATTTAACACCTGAGTTATAATTTCTTCTTTATCTTCCTTTATATCCATCTTATCTATATTATAGGACCAGAGAACCCTTTGAAAACTTTTTGGTAATTTTTTCATAATAAGTTTTTAATCTTATTTGTTTCTTTCAGAATGTAATCCTTCACTCCTTCCCACTCTACCTCTTTCAAAAGTCTAAAACGCCCTTTTTCTGGATCTTCATCAGCGTCTTTAAAATAAACAAGTCCTTGAAGACCAACATAGATGTTAAACATTGGATATTTCTCTTTAACAAACTCTATAATCTTTTCTAATCCAAATTCTGTTATCAAAAAATAAATATCAACAAAATCTCTTCTTTTCCCCCTTTGAGAAATTGCTATTATTTTCATTGCAGCGATATCCTCTTTTGAAGCCAAGTAAATACTTTCCATTTTCTCTAATGGTCTTATGAGAGGATATGAATATTTAAAGAAACTCACTCCAATACCATCTACATCTAAACCTAAAGTGCCTTCAGCAATATGAATTTCCTGAACTTTTTTAAATCTTTTATCAAATTCTTCCCTCAATTTTTGAGAATCAAATTTCTTCTCTGTATAAAAATCAAAATCCAGAGAATCTCTGTGCCCAATTTGTAAAGCTAACGCTGTGCCGCCTGCAAGATAAAACCCATATTTTTCTATAAATCCTAACTTTTTCAATAATCCAATCCTCTTTTTATCCAAAATTAATGACAACATATCACTACGCCTGTAAATGGTATCTTTATCTTAAATTCTTGGATACTTTTGCAGCTCTTTTTAGCTCATAGCAAATTAGCTCATAGCTGATGGCTGATAGCTCATAGCTCATGCTGTTACCAAACAGTCTTTACTATTTTAGCTTCCCTGATAGATTCATCTCTCGTGATCAAAGATGCACCAAGATAAAGCGCCGTTGCCACGATAAGTTTATCATGCATCTCCAGATCCACAGTAATGTTATCAGCTGTCTTAAGAATATCTACATCCAGCGGTGCAATTTCAAAATTCTCATATTCCTCAGATCGGGCAAGGGTTTCCCTAAAGGTTAGAGTAACTTTTCCCTTTTGACAAATATACATCACTTCAGCTAACACAATCGTGGGAATAATAATCAAACCTTCCTCTATAGTCTCCTCAAAAGTAGCAAGAGCTTTCTTGCTTAATTGCTGATCCTCTGTGAAATACCATACTAAGGAGTGAGTGTCTGTGACATAATCCATTATCTATCCTCATAACTAAAAAGAGATTCTCGAGCTTTAATAAATAACTCTTTGTTTATTTTGCTTCCCTTCCAGATCCCCTTCAATGAACCTCGCTTTCTTGTTCTTTTTAAATCTTTTTTTGTTATCCATTGGACACTTAATAAGTGGACAATTTTATAGAGAACGGAAGTCATTTCCTGTGGAATTGTTTGAATCTCCTCTAAAAGTTTTTCCCGATAGTGATTTTTGTCACGCATATTTTTCCTCCTCTTTTATTTAGCTCATAGTTGATGATTTATAGTTGATAATAAGGCACTAAAGAAATTCAATTTTGTGCTCGTAATAGTATGAAAGAGTATCATGAATTTGAGTCAGGGTTAAATGGGGGAATTGTTCAATAATTTCATCCGGTGTCATTCCACCCAATTCATATCGAATAGCAATATCTATAACTTTAGTGCGCGTTCCAACAATTATGGGAGTCCCCTTCTTAATTTTAGGGTCAATAGTCACATATGGATGTTTTACTTCTCTATGCGTTAAATTTGTCGACATTCCTTTCTTCTTTTAGCTCAAATTAGCTCATAGCTCATAGCTCATGGCTCATAGCTGATAGCAAAACCAAAATTCAAAACATTGCTCATGGTAAAGTTGGCATATTATGCAAGCTCGTAATATACACCTCTTTTTTGACCTTTTCTAACAATAATCTTTTTGGCGATTAAGCCATTTAAATCTTTTCTTAAGGTTTCTCTATTTACACTGGGACATAGCGATTGATACTCTTTGTTAGTAATTTTTCCTCCTTTCTTAATTGAAAGTAAAAAGTTAAAAATTAAAAGAAAGGCCATAAATGGCACCGCTACGTTTGATAAATCAAACGTTCAGCTATTTCCTGCTGCCAACGAACTCCAAAGAGCTCAAAATCTTCAGCCGGGGATTATGCTCCCCTAAGAAAAACTCGTTTACCTCACCATAGGTGGAAGAATCCTTCCGGCCATCATAGAGGACTATCTTCATCATTCCTTTAACTACGGCCATATTATCATCTTGCTTTTTATGGTAGTGCCAGGCTTTTACTACTCCTGGATAAGCGGTGGTCATATATACCTGGCCAAATTTTTCAAATACTTCATCATCGGCTCTTAATATCTCCATCAGCCGACCCCTCTCATCAGGAATAACCTTTAGTTCCTTTAGTCTCACTTCCTTGATCATTTTCCGCTAGTTCCTTTTAATAATAATCCTAGATTCGGTAATCCTTTTCCTCCTCACCTCAACCCACCTCTTTGCTCAGTGTACAAAGGCAAGTAAACAGCTGGCTATTAAATTTAAAATCTATTCCTTCGGAATCAACTCTTTGCTTCGAAATCAAATTTCCTTTTTTTTCAATATAAAATTTCCCCATCATTTCTCTTAATCTGAGGTATTCTTTCAAACGGTTCTTATTTTTGGTAGTAGCAATGGTTAAGTCCAGAAGTTCCAGTGCTCGCTCATAACAATTTTTAACTTCTTCAAGGTCCTTTTTCTCAATCCAGTTCTTTGCTCTGTTGAGTTCATTTGCAATCATTAATTCTCTCTGTTTCACGGAGAACTTCTGCCACTTCTCTGGGTTAAGATTTTTATGTAATTTTAGTTTATACATCAATTTATAAGTTTATTTACTATCTTCTCAATCTTCTTTCTTACTTTTGCGCTTTCAACTTCCATGCCAGAATTATTCTGAGATGGCCGAATATTTATCAAAGCCGTGTACTCAATCCTTTCTTTTAAGGGTTTTTTCGGGTAAAGATTTATGCCCCACAAGTCCTCCTGTTTTGAATTATTCTCAATTAGTAATTCTTCAAGGTCCGCATGGAGTTCACCATCCAGTGCTATGACTTCTTTTTTTAAATCAACAACAGCTTTTATCATATTTTTGAAGAAATGATTATATTTTTTCAAGATTTCTTTTTTTGAAATAGGTTCACTAATAATCTTCAACTTATCCCTACCTCTTTCCTATATCCTAAGTGGGAAAACGATATCCAGGATTCTAAGGCAAAACCGAAAAAAGCAACTCCGATATCTGGGAGCCTAAGTGCCGCTAATGGCAGCTAAAACATTAATCCACCTATTAGTCCGAAGTTCTGAGTCCCAAGTCCGATGCCTCAAGTCCGAACTCGTAAGTCCTGACTCCAATGTCTCAAGTTCAGGCTCAGGTTGGGTTAGCAATATGATCGCCTTGTGGGTATCGATTTCCTCTATTTTGGAGACTCTTCTATATTCCAGCTTACTATTATTTAAATCTTTAAAGCTTAGTTCGACAATGTCTGCCAGCTCTCCATCTCCTAAGATAATGAAATGAGTCTCTCCTTTTTCATACTCCATTAAAATTAACCGCTGAATTTTCTTTTTCATTGTTTTTAATGAATCGATGATTCTCAAAAGGTATCGGTAGGATTTTTTGGTCTTTTCGGCAAAACCTTGGGGGGTGAGAATATATTGGACTTTTCTTCTATTCAGTCCCTTAATCTTTATATATCCTTTATTTGCTAGTTTCCTTATAATGAGGTTGGTCATTCCCAAAGATAGACCCAATCTCTGAGAGATTTTTCTCTGGGTGAGATTTTTATCTCTACTCACTTCCTCCATTACCTTAAATTCTTTCTCTACAATCTCAGAACTATCCATTTTCACCCAACTTTAGTTAAAAGCATTGAGTATTTTTAAAGCAAAATTGCTCTAATGTTCAGAGATCTCTTAGTTCAAGATATGAACATTATAACACCATAGGATTTTATGTCAAGCGGACTTTAAAAAATTGTTAAATAACTACTATCCGTAGCGAGATTTTCTTACAAAAACTTTGAAATAAAAAGAAGGCGAGGAAAAGAGCAATTAGCCCTCCCAAGACAGCAGCAATAAGAATAATACGCTTCCCTTGAGGAGCTACGGGGAAGGTTGGCTCTACGGCAGGATTTTCTACTCTGGTCATCTCTGAGTGTATCTCCGAATAATTCTCCTACCCCCTTACCTAAAGCTGTATCCTTTATTGTATAACCATTTCAAATAAAATAAACTTAAATTTCGGGAAAGTCCCTCAATATTGACAAATCCCACAAAAAAAGCTAAATTCAAATATAGAGAGAAAAAGCTGTACCCTACCAAAAGGAGAAATCATGATTAAACATTTTAGACACTTGCTAACCGTAGTTCTTTTATGTTCTTTGTTTTATTTGGTGTCTCCTCAGAGGGCTTATGCCTATCTCGACCCCGGAACTGGAAGTTATATTCTTCAGTTGGTAATAGCCCTTTTGTTGGGAGGATCCCTTGCAATTAAGATTTATTGGAGGAAAATTAAAACTTATTTTGCTAATCTTTTTTCCAAAAAGCAAAAAGACGATGTCTAACAAAGATCTTCCAAGTTCCTTCCGTGATCCAAGTGGGTTTCTCTTTTTTCGAGACGGCTTGATTTACCGCCAGGTAAATACTATATACAAAGAAAATTATGACCAGTTGATTAATTCTGGTGTTTACAAAACTCTTGTAGATGCCCAATTATTGATTCCTCATGAGGAAGTTGATATTGGCTATGCAAAACCTGACAAAGGCACATATAATTGATAGAAAACCTAATGTTATTGTACGTTTGTTAAAGGGAATCGCGCTTTTATTAAAGGAAATAATGGACTATCGGTGTTTTTTCTGGAGAACTCCAAAAGCAGAAAAAGCGATTATTTTCTATGCCGAACATGAGAGTTATTACTCTTACTTCGAAGGCCTTATTAAAAAATTGATTGGTGAGCATGAGCAGAGCTTGTGCTATGTTACATCAGACCCAGATGATCCGATCTTGCAAAAATCGGAATTTAGAATAAAAACTTTTTATTTGAATAAATTACTGCCTTTCTTCATGGCATTTGTCGATTGCAGGGTATTTGTCATGACATTGCCCGACCTCAATCAATTCCATCTCAAGCGCTCACTCAATCCAGTGCATTACGTTTACGTGTTCCATTCCCTTGTTAGTACTCACATGGTATATCGATACGGCGCTTTTGACCATTATGATTCTATTCTGTGTTGCGGTCTACACCATGTTGAGGAGATTCGCAGGCATGAAGAGATTAATGAGCTTTCGCCAAAGAGGCTCGTAAAGACGGGATATTATCGACTGGAGCGAATTTACGAGGCATACCAGAAGTATTCCCTGGGGAAATCCTTCCCCGCTACCAAGGGAACCACCCTGATTGCACCTTCTTGGGGAGCTGCCAACGTTCTCGAAGCTTGTGGTGAGCGTCTCATTGAACTTCTTTTAGAAGCAGGTTATGAGGTAATTGTTCGCCCTCACCCGGAAACCGTAAGGCGTTCTCCTGATCTAGTAGCTTTGTTCGCTTCTAAATTCGGCAATGATCCGAATTTTACTCTAGAGACGTCTGTTGCCACTGATGACTCATTACTCCGGGCCGACGTTCTTATAAGCGACTACTCTGGGGTTGCTCTTGAATACGCTTTTGGTACAGAGCGACCAGTTTTATTTTTGGATGTTCCCACCAAGATCCAAAATCAAAGGTTTAAAGAATTAGGCATTGAACCGTTGGAACTTTCTCTTCGATCCGAAATTGGCGTGATTGTTTCTCTGAAGAAACTAGAAACTGTTCCTCAGCTGATTTCCAACTTAATACTAAATAAGGTAGCTTACAAGAAACATATAGCTGAATTAAGGAAGCAGTATGTGTATGCTTTTGGACATTCCTCTAAAATCAGCGCCCAGTATATTGTCGAGCTTACTCTGGGTAAAAATCATTAGTAATGTCAACAAGATAATTGTGTCAACTAAATATGGAATGACGGGGAGTAAGGTAAGAGAGAAATTGAGTAGTCAACATGAAGGTAATTATTATTGCTACGGGAATGGGAAGTCGTCTGAGTCCCTTTACAGATGGTTTACCTAAATGCATGCTTCAGTTTGGAGGCAAGATACTCCTTCAACGCCAGCTTAAAGTTTTTAAAGCATCTCCCTTTATTGCTTGATTTGACTAATCCAAACCCTGGTATTGGCTGGGAAAATCAGGAAAGAATTTTGTACCTAATGGAAAAAGGACAAACTTAAATATGAAGAAGTCGTTTGTTATTCACCCATTTTTATTTGCAATATTTCCCGTTTTGTTTCTTTTTGCTCATAATGTAGGACAAGTTTCATTTTCTGAAATTTTGCTGCCGACAGCAATTGTACTAGGCTTTACCCTTCTATTATTATTGCTGTCTGGATTGATCCTCAAAAATAGCAAAAAAGCAGGAATAGTCGTATCCATCTTTCTAGTTCTGTTCTTTTCTTACGGGCATATTTATGAAGCAATAGGTTGGTGGCGAATAAAGCCCAGATATTTATTGCTTTCTTGGGGTACACTTTTCATTTGTAGTGTTTATTTTATTATAAAAATGCGCAGAGATTTACATAATTTCACGAAGATTTTAAATATTGTGGCCGCTTTCATGGTGATAATTTCTCTAATCAATATTGTACCTTATAAACTTAAAACATGGGTTGCTTCACAAAATATTAAAGGTACAGAAAATATAAGCACCAATATAGTGAACTCTGGAAAAGCAGATACACTTCCAGATATTTACTATATCATTTTAGATAGATACGCAAGCACAAGCACCCTTAGAGAAACTTACAATTTCGACAATAGTGAATTTATCAACTATTTATCTGATAGAGGGTTTTATGTGGCATCTGAAAGCAGAGCTAATTATCCCTCCACCGCTCAATCACTAGCATCATCTTTAAATATGGAATATATTAATTACTTAAGTGATAAGGTAGGAAAAGAGTCAAATGATCACATGCCAATCTTTGCTATGTTACAAGATTATAAAGTGTGGCATTTTCTAAAATCGAAAGGATATAAATTCATACATTTAGGATCTGCGTGGGGTCCGATGAGTCGAAATGAATATGCTGATATTAATTTTAATTTGCCGCTTTCGCTAGAATTTCTACTATTACTATATAGAACCACTATGCTCCACCCTATTGACAATAAATTTGGTATTACTGAATTCGGAAACGAAGACCTGAGACAGTGGAAAAGAGTTCTCTATAAATTTAACAAATTAGCTGAAATACCAAATATAAAAGAACCTACTTTTACCTTTGCTCATATGTTTCTTCCCCATCTTCCCTTTGTATTTGATAGAAATGGTAATTTTTTATCAAAAGAAGAAGCTAAAAAAAGAAGTAGAGCAGTAAATTACCTGGATCAATTAATTTTCGCCAACAAGAAGACCAAGGTGTTAATTGATAAATTATTGTCAAAATCACAATCTCCTCCAATCATCATTTTGCAATCAGATGAAGGTTCGGATCCGCAAAGATACTCGAATGATAGACTCAATTTTGACTGGGAACAAGCAACCGTAGCAGAACTTAGAGAAAAAACGAGAATATTGAACGCATATTATTTACCCAATGTCGACAAAAATGTCTTGTATCCGTCTATAACACCGGTAAATTCTTTTCGGCTAATTTTTAATCTTTACTTTAATACACATTTTGAGTTGTTACCCGATAAGACCTATGTTTTTGTAAACCTCCGTCATTTCTATAATCTTTTCGATGCGACTAATAAAGTAAAATATGAGTGACATCCTCTCCTTTATCTTTTCCAAATATTCTAAGAAAAAGGCAAGGAAAAAACACACAATCTACTAAATCTCCATATAATCAAGGTTGCTCATATTTTATTCTATATATTTTTACTACAGGGTTAGGATTACCCGGTGAAAAAGGAGGTGGATCAAACTGCTTCACCAACTCACATTTTGCCTCTATTTCTTCATAGTTGCGCCTAATACCTTGATACTGTTTTAGGTCAGTCTTGAAATATCTACCATATCTACCACTATTTATTATTATGTAGTCAAATTTATTCTTATACCAGCTAAAGGGATGAGCCCCAACAACATACATATTTTCCATTCTATATCCAGAAAAATAGGGAAAGTAATACTCATAAGCAATTCTTTTGCCTTGAGGAATATTTTCCTTAATCCACTCCTTTGCTTCTATACGGGTTCCTTTCTGGGTCATAATTTTGACATAGCGAATTACTTTGATACTGGGAAGAAGAATGAGAATAGAAGCAATTACAGCGAGGATAAAATTTCGCTTATTCCGCGAGAAAGGGATTCTAGAAATTATCTTCACCAAAAACATCGCCGCTATAACACTCAAGAAGGGAAATATAGGAAGAATATATCGATCGCCGTGACGGGTAAAACTTCCCATAATGAAATAATACAATAGAGGAAAGCTAAGGAGTAAAATATCTTTTTTTCTATGAGTAAATACCCCATAGATGATCCCAATTAACGAAAAGATAGCCAGAGGATAACCCAGATTACGATTCAAAGAAGTAATATAATAAACCCAACTGTTAATTTCTCCAGGTTGGTTTGCTGTAATTTTATTCAGACCTCCCAACCAACCTCTTATAGTATGAAGCAAGTAAGGAAATCGTAAAAAAGCATAGGGGAATGCAATAAAAAAACCCACAGCAATAAAAAGAAGGACGATAAGAACTTTTTTATTGAAGAAAATGTAGAATAAACTCCTCTTTTCTTTTAAACCACGAAATAAATGAGCCAGAAAAATAGGTACGATAAGAATTACACCAGTATATTTTGTGGCAATAGAAAATCCAGCAAAAAGGGTGGCCAGCAGGTAATCTTTTGTCTTACCTCTCTCGTAAATTAGATATATGAAGAAAAAAGATAAAGTAATAAAAAAAGCCATAGGGATATCCGGTCTTATCAGTCGCGAATACTTGATGTGCAAGAAACTGAAACTCAAAAAGAGAGAAGCAATGAGACCAACCTTTTTAGAATACATCCTTTTACCAATAAGATAAACCAAGAAAACATTGCCTACTCCAAAAAGAACTGTAGTCATTCTTCCTACTAGATAAACCTCTCTTATAGTGAGATCATTTAAGGACTGGAGGAATCCCATTAACAACCCCCAAAAACAATAATTTCCATAAGCAAATGCCTGAATATAAAAATACAAGCTTGGCCACAAAAAACTCCCCGGGTTAAAATTGCGCTCTCTCAGCATCCGAAGGGCCATTTTAACTGTATAATATTCATCTAATTCATAGGGAGCAAACATACTATGGGGTAAGTTCCAGTCAAGTCCGATAATCCTCACCAGAAATGCAGCTAGCAAAATCAAATACAAAATAATCATATTTTTATTCATCAATACCGATAAACGATTCCCTTTATTCATTTCCCTATCTCTTACAGACTTACTTATCATCGCT
>Ga0114930_10004152_pt1 | contig 12336 bp, 11 predicted proteins | sample AnhtaG_FD_87300 | JGI IMG/M metagenome (GOLD analysis project Ga0114930, IMG submission 87300) | Deep subsurface microbial communities from Anholt, Denmark to uncover new lineages of life (NeLLi) - Anholt_01485 metaG | ecosystem: Environmental > Aquatic > Marine > Oceanic > Sediment | place... | reverse complement strand
CGAAGTCGAAGCGAGCTTGCCGAAGGGGACGGCACGCGCCTGCGCTCCAACGTCGTCGCCTCGTCGGAGCGATTCCACCGCCGCTTCGGCGGGGTCGTGCCCGAGATCGCGTCCCGCAAACAGGTGGAGGTGATAAGCGCCGTCGCCCGGCAGGCGCTCGACGAGGCCGGCGTCGCCTGGCCGCAGCTCGCGGCGGTGGCGGTGACCTACGCCCCGGGGCTGGTGGGCTCTCTGGTGGTGGGCGTGTGCTTCGCAAAGGCGGTCGCCTTCGCCCACCGGCTGCCGCTGGTGGCGGTGCACCACATCGAGGCTCACATTTACGCCCACTTCCTGGTGGCCGAATCACAGCCGGGGGCGGCTGTGCCACAGGGTGTGTCCCCGCCGCGGTTTCCGTTCCTCGCGCTGGTGGTCTCGGGGGGACACAGCGACTTGGTCGCCGTGCGCGGTCACGGCCGCTACCAGGTGCTGGGCCGCACGCGCGACGACGCCGCCGGCGAGGCCTTCGACAAGGGTGCGCGTCTGCTCGGCCTGGGCTATCCGGGAGGCCCCGCCATAGACGCCGCCGCCGCGCGGGGCGACCGGGGCGTGGTGGGGTTCCCCCGGGCGCGGATCGAGGGGGATTGGGATTTCAGCTTCAGCGGGGTCAAGACCGCGCTGGCGCGCTACCTTCGCGATACCCCAAAGGCCGAGCAGCGGTCAACCGCGGATCTGGCGGCCTCCTACCAGGAGGCGGTGGTCGAGCCGCTGGTCGAGAAAAGCGTGGCCGCGGCCCAGAGCCTTGGCTTCGAGCGCCTGCTGGTCGCCGGCGGGGTGGCGAATAATACCCGGCTGCGGGAGCTGATGGCCGAGCGCGCCGCTGAGGGCGGCATCGAGGTCCGCTTCCCCCCGCCCGAGCTGTGCACGGACAACGCGGCGATGGTTGCGAGCGCGGGCTATTTCCGCTATCGCCGGGGGGACGTGAGCGGCCTCCATCTCGACGCCCGCGCCGCGGCCGGACTCAACGCCGGCGCCGACGCCGGCTAGGACCCGCGCTCGAGTCGGCCCCCGGGTTCACTCGGCGTCCTGCGGCCGGTTGCGATTGCGGTGGTTGCCTCGCGCGTGCAGCAAGGTGTGGAAGGCGTGGACGATGTCGGTGTCGAGCTGGAGGCCGGCGCAGCCGCGCATCTCGTCCAGCGCGTCTTCCCGCGTATACGCCGCGCGGTAGGGCCGCTTGCTGGTCATGGCGTCGAAAGCGTCGGCAGCGGCGAGGACGCGCGCCCCGAGGGGGATCTCGTCACCCGCGATGCCGTCCGGGTAGCCGGAGCCGTCAATCCGCTCGTGATGGTGGCGGATGATGGCTACGGTCTCGGAATCGGTGAGCACCGGCGACAGGATGCGCACCGCGATCAGCGGGTGCATCTGGATTTGCGCCCGCTCCCTGCGTGTGAGGCGCCCGGCCTTCTTGAGCACGTCATCCGGGATGCCGATCTTGCCGATGTCGTGCAGCATGGCGGCCATGCGCAGCCGCTCCCGCTGCCCCTCGGACAGGCCCAGCGGCAGCGCCATGGCGAGGGCCAGGTCCGCCACCCGGACCGAGTGGCCGCGCGTATTGGGGTCGCGCGCCTCCAGGGCCCAGGCGAGAGATTCCACGGCGCCGACGACCAGCCGCCGCATGTCGTGTGTGTATTGACCGAGGCGCGTTTCCAGCTCCTGTCGGTGGCTCCGGGACTCGTCCAGCAGGCAATAGTGCTGCGCGGCTCGCCCAACTCGCAGCAGGAGGTCCTCGGTCTCGAACGGCTTGGTGACGTAATCCATCGCGCCCGCCTTCAGGCATTCGATACCCGTGAAGGCAGATTCGGCCGTGGTAACCACGACCACGGCGACGTCCGCGCCTTCGGAGCTGATGGCGGCGAGGAGTTCGACCCCGCTCATGGCCGGCAGGTCGGCATCGGCCACGACCACGTCGTAGCCGCCCTCGTTGAGGGCCGCGAGGGCCGCCCGCGCGTCGTCGAACTCTGCCACCTCGTGTCCGGCCGAACGCACAGCCTGGTTCAACCGCGACCGACTTCTCGCATCTGAGTCCAACACCAGCACCCGCAGCGGCTCTTGTTCTCTCATCGCTTCCGGATCTGACGGTTCGAATTTCGCCGGCATCGCTAACGCCCCAACACTCGGGATCACATCTCGGCTTCAACCACTTTGGTCGGGCGCGCCGACCATTTGAGCCCGACTGACATCTCCCCCCGGTGGCGTGCGACGGCATGCTACGGTTTGTGTGCGAGGGTCGCAGCCACGGCACGGCGGAGCTGCCTCGCCGCCGTCTCCGGCGCCACTGGATTGACGGAGATCCCGTGTTCGAGTTCGGCTCGCCCCGGAATCCCGACGTCGGGCAGTACGCGGATGAACCAGTGGAAATGCTGCATCTCCTCGATATTGCAGGGCGCGCACATGAAGGTCATGACGCACCGCGGGTCGCGCAGGGCGTTGTTCAACGCGCCCAGGGCGTCGGCGAGGATTCGCGCCAGACTCTGCATCTCTTGACGGTTGGTGCCAGTCAGGTGCCCGTGGTGCCGCCGCGGGATGACCCATGTCTCGTAGGGATGCGTGGAGGCGTACGGTGCGATGGCCAAGAAGTGGCGATTCTCGACCACGATTCGGTTGCCGTCCTCGCAGTCGGCGAGGGCGATGTGGCAAATCCCACAGCGGCCGCGGTAGTCGTAGTACTGCTCCATACCCTTCGCCATTTCCCACAGGCCCTGCGGCACCACCGGCGGCGCCAGCAGTCGCCAGTGAGGATGTTCCGGATGCCGCCCCGGGAAGTGTCGCGAGATGACAACGGACTTGACGGACTCGCGCGCGCTCCAATGCGCGTAGCGCTCGCGACACGCCCACAGAGCGTCCTCCGAGTGTTGAGGATTGGAGAACGCGGCCGGCTCATCGTGAACCGGCGTTTCGACGACGATCTCATCCCCGCCCGCGGCGCGCATGGTGTCGTAGATGCCCTCGTCGTGGCGGTCGAGGTCGGCGTCGCACTGCAGGCACGAGGTCACGGGGCGAACGACGCGCACCCACCAGCCGGGCGCGTCGGCCTCGGTGTTCGGGTCGCGGTAGGAAAGCAGTTCCGGGCCCGATAGATGCTCGCGGCCGGGACAGTAGGGGCAGCCATCCTCGGCCTCGGCGCTGCGGGGACCCTCCGCCGATATGACGACCCATTCGCGGGTCAAGGGATTCTTCCGCAGCTCGTTCATGGACGGAAAAAGCCTCTCGACCGCTTCGCGGTGGAGAGGCTCTCGTGACCTCCGGCGCGCCAACATGAGTCGCGTGATCTTCGCGTCTATGCTATCCCCGCGCGCGGAGGCATGTCAACGCGATTATGGTCGGTTTTGTCACCTCCGGCCCGCCGAGTGATGTAAGAACGTTACGCACGCCAGCAAATCACCGCTCGTGGCGCCGCCGCCGATTATCGCGGACGCAAGATTATCTCGTGATCCAGCAAGCGCATCTCGGCCACCGCCCCGCGCACCGTCTTCTTCTCGCCGAAGATGCTCGTCAGCACCCACTCATCCTCCTGGCGCACCACCGACGCCACGTCCTCCATAAGCAGCTCGCGCCGGCCTTCTTTCTCCAGGAAAACCTTCGATTCGCACATCGCGCCTTCTCCTCCCTCAGATCGAGATCGGATAACGTCCGATTCCCTTCACATACTCGACGGTGCGGATGAGCGTGTCGGGGTTGACACCGGCGTAGGTCTCGCCGCCGATGGCGAAGATGTAGCCGCCGCCGGGGGCGCCGATCCTCACCGCGCGCTCGACGGTCGGCCGCGCCGACTCGAAATCGCCGTACAGGTCCTTGCAGTTGAGCCCGCCCGACATCACCACCTTGCCCGCCAGGGCCGCCTTCGCCGCCGCGATGTCGCTCCACCCCCCGATGTCCATCCGTGTTAGCTTCAACACGTCGGCGTAGGTCTCGAAATGATGGTCGTTGGGCCCATCCGCGTGCAGGTAGCGGCCGTCCCGTCCGTAGCGGTCATAGACCGCCCGGTTGTAGGGCAGCACCAGCTCGCGATACATCTCGTCCGAGACGAACGCCGAGTTGTCGTCCGCGAGGCCGATGCTCGTGTGCTCCTTGACCTCGAAGTAGCGGTCGTTGAACTCGACCAGCCGGAAGAATGCCGCCAATAGCTTGTCGAAGAACAGCCGGATGTGGTCGGGCTCAGTGCACATCCATTCGTACACCAGCTCCGGCGGCGCCAGGGCGCACGCCGCCGACAGCGGCGGGTGGATGCTCACCCCTCCGCCGACGCCGAGTTCGATCCCCCGCTGGCGGGCCAGCTCCTTCATGCGCTCGTGCTGTGCCATAGCCCACTTGACGCCCCGCGCCTCGGCCGGATCCGGCACCGGCAGGCGCTCGATGTCCTGCAGGGAATGGATGCGGCGCACGATCCACGGCGAGGTCCCCGCGGGGCGCTCGATGTCGCAGTCCCACAACAGGCCCTCGCCCACGGGGCCGAGGTCTGTGCCCAGACCATACCCGGTGCGGTCGTCGCCGAGTTCCTCGAATGCCCACTGCAGCCCCTTGAGCTGCACCTCGATCTGAAGCTCGACGTCTTGGTAGTACTCGGCGATGTCATGGCCGAACAACCAGCAGTAATAGCTGCCGCCGGCACTGATGTTGATGGGCACCCGGTCCGGCTCCTCGAAGCGCGAGGTGGTCTCGATGCGCTGCCGGCTTTCCTCGATGCGGTCGCGGTACGTGTCGGGATCGAACGTCAAGTGCTGGCGCTCCTTTCTGGCGGGCTACGCCTCATATCGCTCAGCCGCCAGCGCGACGAAGACGGCGGCGGACCAGTTATAGTCGGTGATGACCGGGATGCCGCCGCCGCGGTGGGTCGGCACGCGGCCCTTGCGATGCAGGCGCCGCGGGCTGGTCCAGCCCGCGGGGTCGTAGAACTCGAAGATGGTGCCCTCCCGCGCGTACCAGGTTGCGACCTGGTCGAGGCAGCGCTCCGCCAGCTCTGCGGCGAGGCCGTCGTACCCGTAGCGGCGCAGCCCGTGGATGATTAGGAAGTTGTAGTTCATCCACGTCGGGCCGCGCCACATGTCGTCCGTGAAGGTCGGCTCGTCCAGCGCCGTGCTCGGCACCGGAAAAGCCGGCCAGAACTGCGAGGCGTCCGTCAGCCGCTCCACCAGGCGCCGCGCCCGCTCCGGCGCCGCCACCCGGGCGAACATGGGCGCGAAGCCGGCGCAGGTCTTGACGCGGACGAAGTCGCCGCCAGGCGCGCGGTCGTAGTACATGCCGTCATCCTCGCACCACAGGACGTCCTCCACCGCAGCGGCGATCCGCTCGCGCTGCGCGCGCCACGTTTGCGCCTCCTCGGGCCGGTCCAGCGCATCGGCGATGCTCGCCAACGCCTCCGCCTCCGCCGCCGCGAAGGAGTTGAAATCCACCGCCGCGAACTGCGCGCCGGCGTCGAAGCGCGGGCTGTTGTCCATGCCCGACTCCGCGCCGCTCGTCCATTCCAGCAGCCCATCTCCGTCGCGGTCGCGGTGGTCGAGGTCCCATTTGAGATACCTGGACAGCGGATCGTATGCGCGGGCGAGGAAGTCGCGGTCGGGCTGAGCGCGGTGCATAGCCCACACCGCCCAGCCGAGGATCGGCGGCTGGGTTATGTCGGAATCGCCGGCGGCGTGGGGCGTCAACTGATGCGGCAGGAAGCCGTCATCGCGCACTTTGCTCAGCGCCGCCAGCAGGCTTTCCCGCGCCAGCGCCGGATCGAGCCGCAGGTAGCCGAAGGCGTGAAACGCCGAATCCCACAGCCACATCCACCGGTGCGGCGCGCGGTCCGGCACGCCGTAGCGCAGCGGTATCTCTCCTTGCGGACTCTCGACGTTGGCCTTGAGCACCGAATAGGCTTTGGCGAAGGCGCGCTGCCGGTCGTCATCCGCGCCCCGCAGGCGCGGCACGCGCTCGAAAAAGGCGATCCGCGCCCCGCACAGCTCGTCCGCGTCATTGCTCAAGATGCTCTGCAGCAGCTCGTGCCCGGCGCCGCGCGCCACATCCAACCCGACGGCGAATCTCGCCCGCGGCGAACGCAGCTCGAATGCTCGTTGTTGCGGGGCGAGCCATCTCCGCGTCACCGACTCGCCCTCGGCAGCCACCACGACGTCGCCCGCGCTCCCGCTGTCGGTATCTGGCCCGGCCGGCGACAGGTCGAGCACCAAACACGCCCGCACGCCCGGAGCGAGCGATGACACCTCCCCGAGGATGCCGGCGCGATCGGCGCACGCCATGCGCAGCCGGCAGCCGCGGCCGCGCTGCGCTTCGACCTCGACGACTATGACATCGCCCGCCACGACCGTCGGCTTGACCTGCGCGAATGGGGCCTGGGGGGTGCCGTCGGCGAGCTTCCCCTCCGTCTCCAGCGCCAGCCACAGCCGTGGCCGGCGCCCACTGTAGAAGTCGAGCCCGACGCGGTCGTCGAGCGCGACCGCCACCAACGAGGCCGGCCAACCGGTCTCGCCGTCGAGACCGGAGAAGGCAAAGAGCTGGCCGCCGCCCCATACGTTGGGCAATAGCATCGAATCGAATCCTCGCCCGGCGCACCGCGCCATCAGCTTGGTTCGACGCGACTCGCGTCGCGACCTCCACCAGCGCTATACGGTCGCGCGGACGAAGAAAGGGATGATGCGGGGCGCGTTCCCCAACTCTCTTGCGCGGTTGTTAGGCGTAACGCACATCGCATCCGCATCTGCCTCTTGCTTTCGCGCGTCGAGTCTGGCATAATCCCGTGCGTCTGCTTCCCCACCGCCGCAAACTGCGGACGAGGTATTATTCTTGCTATGAGTGCCGCGAAGACGCGGCGAACGAAGTCCAGGGCGCTCTCGCAGCGCGAGATCAGCGAAGCGTTCGAGGCCCACTGGAAGCGCAACGGCAAGCGCCGCCCGAGAAGCGGCGCGACGACCCCCGCTACCAGCGCCACCCATCGCCGCCGTGGCCCGAGCAAGCGCTCGACCACCGACGGTTAGGTCGTCCAACAGCGGGCACGCAGCGAGCGTCGCTGCACGCGGATCGCCGGCGGGCGCGGCCGCGCGTCACGCTGCGCGGTCCCACCCCTCCCGTGCCGAGGTTGACAGGCGCTCGGTGTTTCTGTTAGCATGTAGCCACACGTGGGGCGAATCCATGTACGCTATCGTTGAAAGCGGTGGAAAGCAATATCGCGTCCAGGAGCGGTCGGTCGTGGACGTGGAAACGGTGCCGGTGCCGGCCGGGGAGCGCGTCGAGCTCGACCGCGTGCTCATGGTGGCCGACGACTCGGGCGTCCGCGTGGGCACGCCGGTGGTGGATGACGCGAAAGTCATTTGCCGGGTGCTGGCGCACGGGCGCGGGCCGCGCGTGCGCGTGTTCAAGTACAAGCCGAAGAGCAACTACCGGCGGCTGCAGGGGCATCGGCAGCGCCTCACGCGTCTGGTGGTGGAGCGCATAGAGACCGGCGCGCAGGCAACGGAGAACTAGCGGAGGCCTTTTCCGATGGCACATAAGAAAGGTATGGGCAGCACCCGCAATGGGCGGGACAGCAAGTCCAAGCGGCTGGGGGTGAAGGCGTTCGCCGGCCAGATGGTCAGGCCCGGCAGCATCATCGTCCGCCAGCGAGGAACCAAGGTCCGCCCCGGCCGCAACGTCGGCATCGGCGGCGATCACACCCTTTTCGCCAAGGCCGTGGGGACGGTCGTGTTCGAGGGGTCGGGCAATGGCGGCCGACGGGCGAGCGTGGTGCCGGCGTCGGCGACTTAGGCGCTCACCGGGCGCGGAGTTAGGTTGTCGGGTTCGCAATCCATCCTCGTTGACGAAGCCAAGCTCTTCGTCCAAGCGGGGGACGGGGGTAACGGCGCTACCAGCTTTCGGCGCGAGCGGTTCGTGCCGAGGGGCGGCCCCGATGGTGGGGACGGGGGACGCGGCGGTGATATATGGGTGCGCGCGGAAGCCAAGGTGCGCACCCTTGTTGATTTCCTGCGCAAGAGCCACTTTCGCGCCGCGCGCGGCGGCCACGGCGGGGGCGCGAACAAGACCGGTCGGCGCGGCGCCGATATCGAGATACAGGTGCCCCCCGGCGCCGTCATCTACGACGCCGGCTCCAGCGCCCAGCTCGCGGACCTGGCCAACCCGGGCGACGCCTGCCTGGTCGCGCGCGGGGGGCGGGGCGGTCGCGGCAACGCCGCTTTCGCCACCGCGGTGCGCCAGGCGCCCAGGTTCGCCGAGAAGGGCGAGCCGGGGCAGCGCCGCTGGCTGCGGCTGGAGCTGAAGCTGCTCGCCGACGTCGGCATCATCGGCATGCCCAACGCCGGCAAGTCCACCTTGCTGTCGCGTATCTCCGCCGCCAAGCCCAAAATCGCCGATTACCCCTTCACCACCCTGGCGCCCAACCTCGGCGTCGCTCGCACCTCCGAGGGCCGGAGCTTCGTCGTCGCCGACCTCCCAGGTTTGGTGGAGGGCGCTCACGCCGGCCGCGCCCGGGGGCACGATTTCCTGCGCCACATCGAGCGCACCACGCTGCTCGTGCACGTGGTGGACCTGGCTGCCGAGGGGCGCGACCCCGTGCAGGACTGGCGCGTGGTCAACGCCGAGCTCGCGGCCTACCCGGCGAACGTGAAGGACCTGCCGCAGATCGTGGCCGCGAACAAGATTGACCTGCCCGCGGCGGCGGAGAGGCTCGACAGCTTCGCCCGCGCCGTGGAGGATGAGGGGATGGAGGTGTTCCCGCTCTCGGCGGTGACCGGCGACGGCGTCGCGAAGCTCGTGTACCGGTGCGCCGAGCTCGTAGAGGAGCTGGCGCCGGCCGAGGCGAAGGGTGAGCCGCGGGTCATCGTGCCGCTGCGCGAGCAAGACCCGCTGAGCGTGGCGAAAGTCGAGGACGGCGTGTACGCCGTCACCGGGTCGGCGGTCGAGGGTCTCATCGCCCGCACCGACCTGGAAAGCGACGAGGCGGTGGGTAACATCCAGAGCGCTCTGGAGCGTATGGGTGTAGTGGAGCGCCTGCGCGACCTCGGCGCCAAAGACGGCGACAAAGTGCGCATCGGCGAGCGAGAATTCGATTTCGTGGACTGAGGACCGCGGGTTGCCGGAGAGATGGCCACTACCGACGTCCAGCAAGAGGTGATCGAAAAGGCGAAGGCTGCGCGCGCGGCGGCACAGGCGATGGCGGCCCTGCCGACGGCGGCGAAGGACCGCGCGCTGACGGCGATGGCGCAGGCGCTGGTGGAGCGGCAGAACTTCCTGCTCGAGGCCAACAGCGAGGACGTCCGCAGCGCGCGCGACGCGGGCCTGTCGGAGGCGCTCGTGGATCGCCTGCTGCTGAGCGAGCAGCGCATCGCCGCCGTGGCGGCGGGGCTGCTCGAGGTGGCGAACCTGCCCGACCCGGTGGGGGAGATTATGGTGGGCTGGCGCCGCCCCAACGGCCTGCGGATCACCAAGGTACGGGTGCCCCTGGGCGTGGTGGGAATGATTTACGAGTCGCGTCCCAACGTCACCGTTGACGCGGCCGGGCTGTGCATCAAGGCGGGCAACACGGTCATCCTGCGCGGCGGCTCCGAGGCGCTGCGATCCAACATCGCGCTGGCGCGCGTCATTGCCGAGGCCGCATACGGCGAGGGGGTGCCGGAGGGCGCGATCCAGCTAATCGAGACCGCCGAGCGCGCGGCCGCCCAGGAACTGATGCGGCTCAGCCAATACGTGGACGTGCTTATCCCGCGCGGGGGCGAGGGACTCATCCGGGCGGTGGTTGACAACGCCACCGTGCCGGTCATAGAGACCGGCGTCGGCAACTGCCACGTGTACGTTGACGACTCGGCGGACCTGGAGATGGCGGAGAGCATCGTGGTCAACGCCAAGTGCCAGCGGCCGGGGGTATGCAATGCCGCCGAGACGCTGCTCGTGCACCGGGCGGTGGCGGACGAGTTCCTGCGGCGGGTCGGGCCGGCCCTTGCGCAACAGGGGGTGGAGCTGCGGGCGTGTCCCGCCACGCGCGAGATTCTGCCCGAGGCCGCCGAGGCGACCGAGGACGACTGGCGGGCGGAGTACCTGTCCCTGATCCTGGCGGTGCGCGTGGTTGACAGCTTCGAGCAGGCGGTCGAGCACATAACCGCCTACGGCAGCAAGCACTCGGAGGCGATAGTCACGCGCGACCACGAGCGGGCCGAGCGGTTCTGCGAGCTGGTGGACGCGGCGGCGGTTTACGTCAACGCCTCCACCCGCTTCACCGACGGCGGGGAGTTCGGCCTCGGCGCCGAGATCGGCATCAGCACGCAGAAGCTCCACGCCCGGGGCCCGATGGGGCTGCGGGAGCTGACGACCTACAAGTACGTCGTCCACGGAGCGGGCCAGATCAGGGAATGAGCGATCGCGAGGCTGCGCCGATGCGTCTGGGCATCATGGGTGGCACTTTCGACCCCATCCACTACGGCCACCTGGTGGCGGCCGAAGAGGCGCGCGCGCAGCTCGGCCTCGACCTGGTGATGTTCGTCCCCTGCCGCCAGCCGCCCCACAAGAAGTCCTACCAGGTCACCGACGCCGAGCATCGCTACGCGATGGCGGTATGCGCGACCTGCACCAACCCATACTTCGTCGCCTCGCGCATCGAGCTCGAACGGCCCCCGCCGTCATATACCATGGACACCCTGCGTCAACTCCACGCCAAGTGCCCGTCCGCGGAGCTGTTGTTCATCACCGGCGCCGACGCGGTGCGGGAGTTGCTGACCTGGCGCGAGCCCGAGCAAGTGGTCGCGCTGTGCCGGTTGGTCGCCGTTACTCGCCCGGGCTACGACCTGGCGGGCTTGGAGCGTGAGCTCGGCGACCTCGCGCGCGAGGTGAGCACGATCGAGGCGCCCGGGGTCAACATCTCGTCCACGCAGATGCGGGAGAGGGTCGCTCAAGGGCGGCCCATCAAGTACCTGACGCCGTCCGCGGTGGCGGCCTACATCGTCAAGCACGGGCTCTACCGCGGCGATGACCACCCCTGGGGGAAGGGAGGTAAGCAGGGATGCCCGTCACCCTCTACGTCGGGAACCTGCCGTCGAGTCTGACCGAGGATGAGTTGGCGGAGGCGTTCTCCGCGGTCGGCCCGGTGCAAGCGGCGCGGATCATAACCGATCGCCAGACCGGCCGCTCCCGCGGGTTCGGTTTCGTGGATCTGGCCGACGAAGATGCTGCGCGCGCCATCCAGGCCATGGACGGCTTCGAACTCGGGGGGCGCAGGCTGATCGTGAACGAGGCGCACCCGCGCCCGCAGCGATTCTGAACTCGCGGGTCGCGGCCCGCAGCGCCCGGACGTGCTCTCGGGAACGGGGGCCAAGCAGTCAATTGCGAGGGAAATTACGGTTGCGGTCAGGCGCCGATAGTCAGCATTCGATTGTCGCTCGCGCGCAGACGGCCTCGCTGTTGCGCGCGCTCGGGGCAATGGAATCGAGTGAGTTGAGTGATCGCCACGCGCGGTTCGACGGCGACGGTTGCGCCCCGTGGTGATCTGCGGTCGGGTAATGGTGATATTCGCTTCCCTCCTCTTTGCATCATCGCCGGTTATCATTTCCGGCATCGGGGAATCATTAGACGGATGTCGAACGTGAGCGCGAAAAAAGGCAGGCGTCGGGTGTGGCCCTGGCTCCTGCTGCCCGTGGCGGTCGTGGCCGTGGCGGGGGGCGCAGGCTGGTGGCGCTTGCAGCAACTGGGCCTGGAGCCGAGGCGGCACCTAGCGAGCATATTCGCCCCGCCCTTCGAGGGGAGGACGCGCGCCAACATCCTCATCCTGGGGGTGGACAGCGATTCCGCCCCCCATCGCGCGGACACCATCATGGTGGCCGCGGTTGACTTGGCGCAGCGGCGTATCGGCGTCATCTCCGTCCCGCGCGATTTCAGGGCCGCCATGCCTCGTCACGGCGAGCAGAAGGTCAACGCCGCCTACGCCCTCGGCGGCGTCGAGCTGACACGCGAGACGGTGGAGGACCTGATCGGCGTGCCGTGCGACTACCACATCAAAGTCACGGTCGAGCAGCTCGCGCGCCTGATTGACGCGCTGGGCGGCGTCGAGCTCAACGTTGACAAGCGCATGTACTACCGCGACCGCGCCCAGCGGCTCGTCATCAACTTGCAGCCCGGCGTGCAGCGGCTCAACGGCGACCGCGCGGTGGGCTATGTCCGTTATCGCCACGACGCCATGGGGGATCTGGCGCGCATCAGGCGCCAGCACGCATTCATGCGCGCCGTCATGCGCGAGGCCCTGCGGCCCAAGAACCTCGCGCGCCTGCCGCGGCTGCTGGGGGTCTTCGCCGACACCGTCGAGACCGACCTCACCGTCGGCGACCTGCGGGG
>Ga0114930_10004149_pt1 | contig 12341 bp, 12 predicted proteins | sample AnhtaG_FD_87300 | JGI IMG/M metagenome (GOLD analysis project Ga0114930, IMG submission 87300) | Deep subsurface microbial communities from Anholt, Denmark to uncover new lineages of life (NeLLi) - Anholt_01485 metaG | ecosystem: Environmental > Aquatic > Marine > Oceanic > Sediment | place... | reverse complement strand
CTCGCGACAGGTACCGGAACATTCCTATTGAACATTATTGATATAATTAAGCAAAATTGGGATAAAAAATATCCAGATATGGATTTAAAAGAACGAAGAAAGGCTTGGAATGATTTTGTTTCTTATTATCTTTTACCTCAGCTATCTGGATTTGAGCTTTTGATGCCTCCATACATTGTGGCTTCTTTGAAGCTCGTTCTAAAGCTTGCTAAAACTGGGTACGTTTTTGAATCAAATACTCCGCTCCAACTCTACCTAACAAATACCCTTGAAGGAATCTCCTTTAGTGAATCTTGTAGACCTGAACTCGATAATGTGGTGACAATAGTTGTTGGAAATCCTCCATACCAGGTAAATTCAAAGAATAACACCCCCTATATCCAGAATCTCATGAAAAGTTACAAAAAAAACGTGAAAAATGAGAAGTATATCAAACCACTATCAGATGATTATATCAAGTTTATTCGCCTTGCCCATCACCTCATCGATACTACTGGATGTGGGATAATAGGTATGGTCACTAATCATGGTTTTCTCTCAGGATTAATTCATCGGGGTATGCGAAAACAATTACTTCATTTTTTTGATAAGCTCTATATCCTTGATTTACATGGGAATATCAATATTGGAGAAATTTGCCCTGATGGTTCTAACGATGAAAACGTTTTTGATATTCAACAAGGAGTGGTTATTATCTTATTCGTAAAACTGATCTCTAAACTTCCTCATCCTGAAGTATATCATCTGGATCTTTGGGGTAGACGTGATACTAAATATCAATTCATGTTAAATAATAATGTTTCTACCATCTCTTGGGAAAGGATTTACCCAGATCCTCCACACTACTTCTTTTTCACCCAAAATATGGCCTTAGCAACTGAATATCAGTCCTACATTTCTCTTAAGGAGATGTTTGATCTTCAAAGGATTGGAATTTTGACCAATCGTGATTGGTTAGTAATTGATTTTTCTCCCAAAGAATTAAAGGATAAGATAGAACGATTCTTTTCCTCCCTGGAGCGTCCAGAATTCCAAACATTTTTTCCTCAATTGGCAGAGACTTGGTGGGATTATGGCAAATTAAAGAAGATGAACGTTCAAATCGCAATCAAGAGCATTACAAAATGTCTTTTTCGTCCGTTTGATATCCGTTACATTGTATACCATCCACTTTTGTTGAACCGCGCTCGAACGGAGGTAATGGATCATATCAATGGAAAGGATAATCTGGTATTAATTACCTCCCGCCATCATCGGAAAGATGTTTTTAACTCATGTTTTATTAGCAAATATATAGTTGAGCAGAAAGCAGGAGAAAGCACCCGGGGTTCGTATGTTTTTCCACTTTATTCCTATTCTAAAGGAACAAAGCGTTCAAACTTAACTCAATTAGCAAAAAAAGCCTTTGAAGGTTTAATTACCAGTGTAAGTGAAGTCGATATTTTGTCTTATATTTACGCTATTCTATATTCAGCTGGGTACCGTTCCCGTTATGAATCCTTTTTGAAGGTTGATTTCCCTCGTATCCCAATAACGAAGAATCGACCTCTATTCGAAAAATTGGTTAAACTCGGGGGTGAGCTAATATCGCTCCATCTACTTCACAATAAACCCCTAGCCGAATTGGATTTTATTGGAATTGGGGATAATATCATTAAGAAAGGCTATCCAAAATTTCGCAATAACTCTATCTACATAAACGACTCCCAACAATTTCATGGAGTTTCACATGACTGCTGGAGTTTCATCATAGGGGGCTATCGGATCTGCCAGAAATGGCTGAAGGATCGAAAAGGTCGTACCCTTAGTAAGGTAGATTTATTATCCTATATAAAAATTCTTAGCGCTATTTCAAAATCAATACACCTCATGCGCGAAATAGACAATATAATCGAACTCCATGGTGGTTGGCCCATTTAATAAAAAAAAGGGAACGTTAAATCAAAAATCGAGTAAGGGTATTCCATTGGTATAGTAATAAAATTCTTTTGAACTAAATCAGCAATTGTATTTATTAATTAATTATTGAATTGAATCATAGTGAGTCAGGATGTCTGGATTACATAAAATCGTCTTTGTAGGGCTGGATGCCGCTGGGAAAACCAGTATACTCCAGATGTTAGAAGGAACGTATAGTGGGTTGGACCAAATTAAACCCACCTTAGGTACAGAACGGACTGATTTAGAAATTATGGGTTTTCAAATCAAGAATTGGGATTTGGGTGGACAAGAACGTTATCGGAAAGAACATTTGCAAAGATATAAAGATGTTCTTTTCGCTACCGATTTCCTAATCTTCGTACTAGATATTCAAAGAGAAATTCGATTCGAGGAAGCCGTAATCTACTTTGAGGATGTATTACTTGCATTAAAACGTCTTAAGATCAAGTGTCCAGTGCTTCTATGCCTCCACAAAGCTGATCCCGATATCATTGAAAAAGGGGATCTCCAAAAGAATCTTGATGTGGCTACCTCTCTATTCAATGATACAGCGAAAAGACAAGACCTCAAAATTAAATTATTTAACACAAGCATCTTTGATCGAAAATCTCTTATAGAAATGTTCTCCTACAGCATTTCAGAACTAATCCAATTAACACTACTCAACCGGGTTCTTAATGAATTTCGCCAGAAAAGCGATAAATTTGGTGTTCTCGGGTCTGTTTTATTTGACCAGCATCTCTTTGTGGTCGGAAGTTCCTTTCCCAACCCCACCATAAAAAATGCTTGTTTCAACACCTTGAATGCTCTTACCGATATAACTCGCGACTTTAAATCCGTATATGACGCGAATCGCCCCATAGAATTGAATTTACCCGTAATAGGAGGTAGTCTTTATAAATTTTCCTTCATGAGAATTCCCAAATTACCCGATACCTATTACCACCTAATCATGGGTGCTCCATCACTAAAAGTAACTGAATCTATTGCCCTCTTTCAAGACAATTTTGTGGCGAAAATTAATAACACGATTTATAGCCAAATTCAAACCTCTGACTAATTAGGATATTTCCCATATTCCCTTGAATAAGGGAAAGCCATTTATCACTAGGTATCTCGATTTATTGACAAATTTTTCGAAAAATCATATCCTGATTATTGACAAGAATTTTATAGGTTATTGACAAACATTTCGAAATGTGGCATGAAAATATAGTATTCGCAAACATTTTGAAAATACTCAACATATGTCACTAACGAGGACATGGCTTTGGATATAAATACCGTGTATTACGAGGACTGCATCGAGGGCATGCGAAATAGGCTCGACCAAAATCAGATTGACCTCATTATCGCTGACCCCCCTTTCGGCATTGATTTCCACAAAATGGGGAACCAATATAACCGAAAGGCTGATTTCGTAGTGAGGGGTTATACTGAAATCTCAGCCGAAAACTACTACAAATTTTCATATAACTGGCTAAAAGAAGCGGCCCGTGTCCTCAAAGTGACAGGGAGCTGCTATATTATCTCCGGTTGGTCCAATTTGAAGGATGTGTTGAATGCAATTGATGATGTGAATCTCAAAGTCATTAATCATATCATCTGGAAATATCAATTCGGCGTCTTTACGAAACGAAAATATGTGACCAGTCATTATCACATTCTTTTCACGGTGAAGCATCCTAAAAAATACTATTTCAACAAAATTGACCACTATCCCGAAGATGTTTGGGTCATTAAACGCCCTTACCGCCCTGGCAAGGAGAAGAACTCAACCAAACTCCCGGAAGCCTTGGTTCAAAAACTCATTCTGTATTCCAGTAAAGAGAAGGACCTAGTTCTTGATCCCTTTTTAGGAAATGGTACAACCGCTGTTTGTAGCATTAAAACTAACCGTAATTACGTGGGTTTTGAACTCAATTCTGCTTGCCAGAAGGTAATTGATCAAGAAATCGAGGAGGCAAAACAGTATAGTAGCTCTCAAAAAACGAAAGACCTGGACCTTGAGGCTCAAAAATCACTTTTTCAATTCATGAAATCATAACAAAATAGAGTTTTTTCGTTTTTCTTTAAAATTTTGGGATTAATTGATCGGTGACCTAATTTCAAAAAGATAGACGAAGTTTTGAAAAAAAAGAGAGAGGATAAAAAGCAGTTTACACTGCTAATTTAATATCTGCTTTGGTGATTGTCTTGCGTTTGGCGTGTTTAGCCAAAGTGAGTGCTTTCTTGGTGATTTCGATGGCTCTTTCATTTAGCCATTCCTGAAGCGACAGGACGGCATTAAGAGCGACGATGGTGGCATTGCCTTCGGCTTTCATCAATCTTCGCAAACCAGTTTTGGTGATAACTCTATTACCTTTTGCCATATTTCTCCCTCAAATGTTTTCTTTCGCAACATTTGGGTAGATTCAGATTAAATCTACTGATCTATTTTAAAAGAAAATAAGTATATAAAGCTGATGGTTTTTTGTCTAATGCTCCGAGAGGGATTGTCGATCTATGATGAAATTTTGGTAGTGATTCCCACCTCTCGAAATTTTTAGAGAAAAATATTTGCTTTCATTCAATAATCAAATGTCATTTTTTGAAAGTTTTCATGATCTTCACACACTTTTCGTTTCAAGAGACTTGAATTTGTCATCTGAAAATCACCTCTACTACTTAAATGAGGCAACTATGGAGATGGATCCGAATATTTTTAGCATATAAGATTAGCATAGGTAAGAAATGGAATCTTTTAATTGTTTTTGAGGTTTTTTTTATAAAAAAAACTTGCAATTGGTCAGTTAATCAAAGCCTAAAAGATATAAATTAACGAAAAAAGAAGTCCAAAAATAAGGAGAATAAAAAAAAGAGAGGATAAAAAGCAGTTTACACTGCTAATTTAATATCTGCTTTGGTAATTGTTTTACGTTTGGCATGTTTAGCCAAAGTGAGTGCTTTCTTGGTGATTTCGATGGCTGTTTCATTTAGCCATTCCTGAAGCGACAGGACGGCATTAAGAGCGACGATGGTGGCGCGGCCTTCGGCTTTCATCAATCTTCGCAAAGCAGTTTTGGTAATGACGCGGTTGCCTTTTGCCAATTTTTCTCCCTCAAATATTGAGTTTATGGGTAGATTCAGATTCAAATCTACTAGTTATTTCTATGAAAACATGTATATATAAAAGTGCTGGTTTTTTGTCCAAAGATTTGGCTTCCCTGAGCATTCTACCCATGTATTTTGGATCGAAATCCCATCTTATCGAATTTTTACCCATGAAATCTGAATCCCTTTACTCCACTTTCTGTATACCTAGTTTCACAACTTTTTCTTGATCACACTTTTTCCGATCCCTGAAAACTTCGACTAACTTTTCCCTCTGACTTCAACTCGACAAAAAAATTATATGATCTAGTGTTCAGAGTAATGTCTATAGGTTCAAGTAAAATTCCAGATAATTCCATATGAAGCGCAAGGGTGAGTGAGTGGAACCGGTCAAGGAAATGCAGGTGCGGGGCATCCCGGTTGTAATCTATAAGAAGAGTTTGCATTTTTCAAAGAATTATTTCAATACGTTAAACCGATACAAGGATAAAATTAAGTCACAAATGGCATTAGATGCCGCACTCGAATATCTTCTAACCTCTGAGAAACTTCCCCACAAAGAACGTGAAGGTATCCAGAGGTTTACGGTATATAATACAAATTCTATTATTGCTCTGCATTGTCGCTGGGCCCCCACTATCTTTCGGATGCGTGATGAAATATTTCAAGACATTGGCTGGTACCCCTTCGTAACGGGAATAGATCTCGCAGAAAGTATCATCTCCCAGAAGACTGATGCGTGGTTAGGGGATCGCAATTTCAATGCATTGGAGTTCCCGAATTTTAAGGTTGAAAAAATCACGCTCAAAGATGTATGTAGTGGAAACGGTATCGCTCTAATCCTTCATTTAAATGATCTTAAAATCCTTTTAGACTGCTGCTTCAATATTGGTGACTTAACTAATTGCCCTCTCGAGGACCCGCCTGACCTCCTTTATATCAGTCACGCCCATCGAGACCATGTCGGCACCCTTCAAACTTTCATTGATCAATTTGAAGGTATTCCGCTCATTTGCTCTAACACTACATTAGATCTCCTCTCTTATTTCAACAAAAGCTCCCACACCCTTCAAAAAAACCTCCGTGAGATTGCCTATCCTCTCATTTTTAATGATATCTACCGAATCAATGATGCTATCTCGTTCCAAATTCTAAAAGCCGGGCATTATCCCGGTGCCTCCATGCTCTATTTATTCACACCCCAACATCGTCTCCTCTATACAGGTGATGTCTGCCTCTACGATCTCCAACCCCTCAAAGGAAGTGGAAGTGGAATCCATAATCTCAATGGTCCTCTCCATTCCCTCATCATAGAGGGGCGCTTTTGCAATATGAACTTTCCCTCCCAAAAACTCATGCTTGATAAAGCCTGCGAAAAAGCAATGGACGCTCTCCAACGCGGGGCACCGGTTCTCGTCCTTGGTGACCCTGGCAGCTGGCTCCTCATCTTTTATCTCAAATTCTTCTACTATATTTCCCAATTAAATAAAAAGTATCGGGTCTATTTAGACGCCCATACACTTGAAATCATGAAAATCTTGCGATATCGGAAAGAGGATATCACTCCTTTCCTCGCCCAAGAGATTTTACGTCTCCATGACCCTTTTGCTTCTATTAGCAAACAAGATCTCGCGACATTCGATTTTGCAAATCATTCGCCTGATGAACCCCCCCATCATCCTCTTCGATTCCAACAAATATCAAGACCCACCCCCAGATTACATCTCCTATATTTTTGATAACCCTAATGCGTTGCTCATAATTACTGGCCCTATTCGCTCTGATGCTCTTCGTGAACTATGGAGTTCTCGGAATTACACCCTCTCCGCCCCCAAACCTGTATCTTGCGAGATATTCGGACATCTGGATAATCCCAAACACCCCAAGTTCAGCCTTCACGCGGACCGTACTCAACTCCTCGAAATATTCCGCCATCTGATTCCCCCTCATATTTACCTCTTCCATAATAACCCAAACTACCTCCAAGGCTTCCAGAGTTACTTTGAAAAGCGGCAAAGACGCTGGTATCAACACACCCAAATTCATGCCCTGCAACCGAACTCCTATTACATCTTGTATGATATTAATACTGAAGAGGAACCAATCCCCGATCCCGAAGAACTTTACTCCCGATTTATACCTCTCATCAAGACTCTGGAAGCCGCCCATAAGAAGGGTCTCTCCGAAGTAGGTCTCTCCCGCTTGAGTCAGCTCATCTCCCCCAAATTCCCTTACTGGAAGGAAACCGCCGAAGTCTACAAAATCTCTGAATATGTGACTGAGGCTGCCGCTGCTGACCTTATTGAGCTTGACCAGTCCAAACCTGAAATCGTCGTGAAATTGAAAAATAAATAATTTTGAAGCTAATAACGTGAAATAGCTATTTTATGTGAATATATAAAAAAAAAGGGGGGGGTAGATAGGGTTAGATTTAGAAACCCTTGACGGCAAGACCGATGTCGCCTTTCGTAATTTTCTTACGTTTCGCATGGCGTGCTAAAACGAGTGCTCGTGTTGTCAAATTGATAGATTTTTCTTGAAGCCATTCAATAAGATACCCGACAGCATCTCGCGCGACAATTTTTGCGCCTTGACTTGCCATAAGTGCCCGAAGAGGACTCCAGGCAAAATAACGTCTTTTTGCCATATTTTCTCCCTTCAATCAAAATTTTATTAATTTCAGGTTTTTTGGGCCATACAGAATAATCGAGGTATGATTCTCAACTATTTACTGCATAACTATATTGTTAAACGCATCCAAGTCTATTTAAAGTTTTAGTTATTTTGTCGCCAGATTATGCCCGATCAGTGTTGGGTCTTAACAATTTGAGGTGTAATCCGTTTTAGAAAAGTAATTGTTCCAAATGTCAAAGATCTTTTAATCACTAAATCGGTCAAAAAGAGGTTATATGAAGCCAAGTTTTAGAAAAAAACTGGTCACAATTTACGCGCGCGTGAAATTGTAACTTTTCCTTTCTTGCATATTAAAGGAAACAGCTGATAATTTTTAATTCACATTAGAGAGCTTCAGGAACAAAATTAGTGAAAAGAATTGATATATAAAGAACTGAATTTAACAGTAATATATGAAAGCGGTCGTCACGGGTGGTACGGGGCATGTTGGGAGTTCGCTGGTCGAACGCTTATTGGAGAGAGGATATGAAGTTCATTGTCTTGTGAGGGAAAGTTCTGATTTAACCTTCCTAAAGAGCCTCAATTCTGATAAATTATTTTTTGAGAGAGGAGATCTAACGTCTTCCGAATCAATTTTAAACTGCATCAAAAGTGCTCAACCTAATTATGTATTTCATTCAGCGGCAGCTCTGGGTCGGTGGGCGTCTTGGAGGTATTTCTATGATCTGAACGTGAAGGGCACGCAGTATGTGGTGGAGGCGATAGAAAAGACTTCGTCCGTTAAAAAACTAGTTCATGTGAGTACGTTTGCGGTCTATGGTTACGAGAACCTCGTGGATGTAAAGGAAGACCAACCTTATGGAAAAAGTCACCATTCGTATTCCAAATCAAAAATGATGGCTGAAATGTATCTTTGGGCGAAATATGACAACGGGAACGGAATACCCATCTCTATCATAAGACCTCCATCTGTCTTTGGTCCTCACGACCGCAAAAACCTGACCGAAGTTCTGAAATTAATTAAGTATGATAGGATGATACTTCCGGGCAAGGGGCATCAACTAAATTCCTGGGCATACACATACGACATAGCGGATTTGCTGGTAAAGATGGCAGAAGATGACCGTGCAACTGGTGAAGCATTCAACGTCAAAACGGGCGATCTAACCTCCAAGGAACTTCTTGAGAAACTCTTGGATTTGTTAAATATCCCCGCGAAGAAGATTCGAAATATTCCTATCTGGCTTGCACGTATGGGTGGGTGGCTCGGATCTGCCTATGGCTGGATTTTTCGGAAAAAGAACGCCCCCTTATTCCACCGACAGATCATCCGCATGGTAATCCACCATCATTCATGCAGTATTGAAAAGGCAAAGCGTATTTTGAATTGGCGCCCGAAATTGTCCTTAGATAAAGCCCTCCAAAAGACAATCGAGTGGTTTCTTGAATCCGGTACCTATGAGGCGCTTTGACCTGAAGGGTCTAGTGCCCCGATCCCCTAATGCATTATTTAAAACACGCACGTATCTCTTTTTGTAGGTCATTAATTGTCGTGATAAGGGTGCCCCCGCTTTTACGGATGAAGTATTCGACTTGCAGATTGACAATGCCGCCTTCATTCTCGGCGGAGAGACGAAAATCACCGCGATAACCGAGGATGCATTTCCCTTGTCCAAAAGCATAACCAATTTCTGCGGCAGTGCCACTATCGACATCCGGGCCGTCCAAAATAGCTATTATTCCATCGGATCCATCAATAAGATTTTGATTATTCTCACCGATTTCCAGATTTACTTTGCGCCATGTCTTCTGTTTTTCGATCCCATATGCCATTGCTTGCACTGCTTCGATTTTGTCTTGAGGCGCAAGTTTCCAAGGATCTAAGACCTGACATCCTGTACTCTCTATCAAGGGAATGAGTTTAGAATAATAAAAATCACGTCCTGCTTCTGAAAAACCGAAAGGCCCCGCTAAATAAAGTTTAATTTCTCGACTCATAGACATACAAACTCAATTATTTATTGATTATATGTTTTTCTTCTTCTGTGATTTCATAAAGCCGAAAAATAAGCTCATCAATCTGAGTATCTACGTTCCTCAATCGTGCTTCAATAAGCTGCCCTTGGTCTGGATCATCCTCACCAAGGTCAAGAAGGTTGCTTCGACTTTCTAATTGTGTTTGAACTAATTTAGCAATCTGAACTTCAAGTACAGGATTAAATTTCAGAGGAATCGCTTTCAAATATACGGTTTTCACTTGTGCGAAGGCTCGTCCCTCCTCGCGAACTAAATCTTTATAGAAATAGAGAATAAGGTGTGAATTAAGCAAACCCAGAAGAAAGTAGAGATTCATTTTCTTACCTAGTTTAGGAATGATGAGATGGACTGTTTTATCCAAATAATAGCGATTTTCATCAATAGTGGCAATGATTCGATCAGCAGTTTGGCGATAAATTATTTTTGGGGATTGTTTTAGGAAATTAGGACTGAATCGAAAGGTATCAATACTCTCATCCAAATAATTTTTATAATCATGCTTCAACCAGTGATTTCCAAAAGTATAACCATATCGTACTACATCTCTACCTTTAAGGTAAGAGGTATCATCTGGATGTTGCCGATCGCCTTTGTAGAGGACTCGTGATCCTATTGAGGCACCGCGAGTTTTTTTCCGCCCCTTAGTCCAGTAATTAAAACCCACATCTTTTACTTCACAAACGTCCTTGATAAGACAATCTCCAATTCTTTCCATTTTCTGGATGATCGGGTCTTTAGGTCGCCAATGCAAATCGTGGTAGGCCTGTTGAGGGCGTTGATTCTTAATTGCAATCTGTTCAAGCTGACTTATATCTAGTTCTTCTCGAACGGGAATATCATAAAATTCAACTGGGTGATTGTTGCGGGCAAGTTTATTGGATTCTTTTTCTAAAAAGACGATAGAATTGTATACATGGGGATCTTGAAAAACTTCGTTAATTCCAAAATCTATTAATTTACGGATTTTTGTAGTTGACAGAATCAAATCTTTCAGATTATTGTAATAAGGTCCAATAAGGTAGGTATTTGGTAAAATAAAGGAGAAATAACCACCTTCTTTTAGCAAGCTAAGTGATTTTTCACTGAAGGCAACGTAATTATCATTATTTCGTCGGAAGGTGGGGATCTCTTCTGTAAGATATTGTTTTAGGAGCTCATCAAAGACGATACCATATGGGGGATTACCCACGATTACATCAAATCCCCTCTGACTAGCTGGCAAAATTCCGCCGTTTGCATCAAAATAAAGGAACCAAAATTCAAATGCCCAATGGAATGGTTTTCGTTTTTCATAGAGTTCGGTTGAAATATCTTTTTCGGTTAGATATTCTTTAAACCTGGCATCGAGCTCATCACGAATGCTTTTTTTAACGGTTTCAATACGCCCTATTACCTCCAGATTCAAGGGATTTTCGAGATTCTGCTGCCGTAGGCGAGTAAGTTTGATTAGTTCCTCTCTATACTGTGTGTTCAACAAAGTCAGTGTTATCTCATCGGGCAATCCAACAAGGGAATCCCCATCTCGCAAGTTAATCTCAAGATCGGGTAAATGATACATAGTTTCCGGAGGTAATTTCTCGTACCGAGCATTTTTTACTGAAAATTTAATGGCTTCTAGCCATAAATTAGCTTTAGCAACTTCGACTGCTCTTCTATCGAGATCATTTGCGTAAATATGTCTCAAAATTATTCTTGCTATCAACACCCTGCTCTTCTTTGGATCACCGATAAGATGTTTCATAGAGGTTAACTGATCAGTTTCTTTAACCAATTCAATAAGTTCAAGATATTTATTGATGAGAATTCTAACCGTTTTAATCAGGAATGCACCTGATCCGCATGCAGGATCTAAGATTTTAATTGAAATAAATTGTAAAACCAATTCCTTAGCTTTCTCAAAATTCTTATTCTCGATCTTCATCCGTATTTCATTTAAAAGATCGCCAGAAAGCTTGCAAACAGTATTATTCGTAATAAATTGTGTAATAATTTTAGGTGTGTAGTAAATCCCTTCTTCTCCTCGAACTTCCCCTAAAAAAGTCTCATAAGACTTACCAAAAACATCCTCATCAATATCTCTAAAATTAAATTGCGTTATGCCCTTTATCAGACTTGGGCTCTGTATATCTGATAACCCAATGATTGATTGAATATTTTTGTAGAACCGATCAATATCTTCCGTCCGTTGTTGAATTTTTTCTAAAATATTCCCCTTAAATAGATCCATATCGTAAAAACGATAGAACCAATCATCAAGCTCGGCAAAAAACTTCTCTAACACTATACTCTTTCCATTATGTTCCCATAACTTATGGTTACGCTCCCAGCATTTTTTAATCCAATTTAATTGAATCACACCATAATTGTCAAGCGTCTGCATAAAGATGAATTTGTTGATTAAGCCGACAATTATGTCAATTTTTTCATTAGTATCGACTGTAAAATTTTCTTGGGCTATTAAATTTTCCCATTTTTTAAGACTCTTTAAAAATTGCTTCTCTAGCCCCCCTAAATTCCTTTTTTCGATTTTATCCATGATCTCATGACTCATGTTCGTGCTCTCAAAGAAAAAATTGATAATCTCATTAGATTAAACAATCGGGGTGATATTAGATAAGAATTCAATAATTATTTCT
>Ga0114930_10004148_pt1 | contig 12341 bp, 12 predicted proteins | sample AnhtaG_FD_87300 | JGI IMG/M metagenome (GOLD analysis project Ga0114930, IMG submission 87300) | Deep subsurface microbial communities from Anholt, Denmark to uncover new lineages of life (NeLLi) - Anholt_01485 metaG | ecosystem: Environmental > Aquatic > Marine > Oceanic > Sediment | place... | reverse complement strand
GACGAAATTACGTGGACCAGCGTGGACGCCACCTTCCAGTGGTGCGACGTCGGCGTTGAATGCGACACGCCCACGCCGTTGGACTGGACGCTCGGGACGTGGACAAAGCAAGAGTAGAACCAGGGCGGCAGTAGCGAAGCATGAGCGTCACTTCCATTCGCGCTCTATGGCCACCCAGACGCACCGAGCGCTTCCCGACGGAGGGAGTCGGAAGGTTCTCTGGTTAGCCCATCGGCTGCACTACAACGCTGAGTACGGCTTGACCCATGGCTCCTCATGGGGCAGACGCGCGAGCATGGCCGAAAAACGTAAAGTCCTCTTTCTCTGCACGGCCAATTCGTGTCGATCGCCAATGGCTGAAGCGATCCTTCGTCATCTGGCTGGTGACCGGTTCGAGGCGTTAAGCGCAGGTTCTCATCCAGCCGGCTTCATTCACCCCATCACGGTCAAAACGATGCAGCGAATGGACATTCCGATGGAGGGTCAGACCTCCAAGAGTTGGGATGAGTATGCCCAAACGCCGATAGACGCTGTAATCACCCTGTGTGACGACGCAGCCCGAGAGGCATGTCCCGTGTCACACAGCGATGCGATCAGTGTTCACTGGTCGTTGCCTGATCCCGTTGGCCATCCCGGCAAGGAAGAGGAACGACTCGAATTGGCGCTCCGCGTTGCTGAGCGGCTTCGCACGAAGATGGAGGGTCTGGTCGACTTGGACTGGTCTGTGGATCGGGCGGAGCTAGTCAAGCGGCTTGAGTTCTTGGGTGAGATTTAGAACCTCAGGCAATCACGCCCGGCCATACGCGCAATCATGACATCACAGGAATCGGACCGCGACGAACGTTACATGCGAGCGGCAATCGACGAGGCGCTCGCCGCCCGCGATGCGGGTGAAGTACCGGTCGGGGCTGTGGTAGTGCGTGGCGATCGGATCATCGGTCGGGGGCACAATCAGCGCGAACAGCTCAACGACCCGACGGCGCATGCAGAGATGCTCGCCCTGACCGCGGCGGCGGCGTTCGTTGGAAGCTGGCGTCTGGACGGATGCACGCTGTACGTGACGCTGGAACCGTGCGCCATGTGCGCCGGGGCCGTCGTGCTCGCCAGGATCGAACGCCTGGTGTTCGGGGCCCTCGATCCCAAAGCGGGTGCGTGCGTGTCCCTATACAACATCCCCACGGATGAGCGACTCAACCACCGCGTATTGCTGAGTGACTCCCCGCTGGCGGAGCAGTGCGCGGCGCTTCTTCAGGAATTCTTCGCTAGGCAACGCGCACCGCAGAAGGACTAGCCACCCAGCAGGGTCAAAACGTTCTGCGACTGAGCGTTGGCGATCGCGAGTATGCTAGTGCCCGCCTGGACCAGGATCTGGGCCCGGGTCAGCTCCGAGGTTTCCTCTGCGAAGTCCGTGTCCCGAATCGTCGATTCCGAGGCTGTCAAGTTCTCGGTGGTAATCTGCAATTGCCTGATGTTCGGCTGGAGCGTGTTCCGCTCGAATGCGCCCAGCCGCCCTCGGAGGACGGCCACCTGGGTAATGACCTCCTGTACGATCTTTGAGGCCTGTTGGAAATTGCCGGTTCTCAAGGAATTGACCTGCCCACTCTGCAACTCGGACAGGAATCCGACGATGGAGTTACCGAGTTTATTGGCCTGCATGCTCTTGACGCCGATGTTTTCCTGCTGGTTGGTGTTGACCTGGGGTCCAAGCTGGAAGAGGGCACCACCCTCGGTGATGGCGAAGCTCGACGAACCGAGCCCATTGGTACCGTTACCGAAGCTCTCGGCCAGTGTCGTTTCCACTTTCAGCAGTGTCGAACTGTAGGAGAGCTTCAGCCCGTCGGCGGTCGCGGATATCCCGTTGATGGTGGCCACGGCGTCACGACCATCGGTCCGGTTATTGGCCTGACCATCGCGATCGGTGACGGTGAACACGCTGGTGTCCATCTCGCGGACGGCCACAAAGGCGTCGCTACCGTATTCTGAACTCATAATTCGCATGCCGGATGCACCGCCGGCACCACTGGCTACCGCGGTGACGCCCGTAGCATCAACCTGAGCGTTGATGGCATTGACCATCTCGATGGTGGTTGCGCTGGCCGGGAAGGTCAGTGTGACAACCCCGTCATTGCCGCGAATGTCGAGCGTCACGCCTGTCGATCCTAGCCCCGCCTGGGCGAAGGATAGCTGGGCTTTTTGGGCCGACAGCGAGACCTCTACCTGTACGCTCACGAAAGGCTGGCTTCCGAACTTAGCACCCAGCACGTTGACGTCGGCCAGCTCGGTCGTGACGATGCCGCTGGTCACGTAGTCAAGCTCACCGTTGATGAGCTTTCGCCCGGCGAACGTGGTGGTGTTGGCGATCCGGGTGATCGAGTCTATGGCGTTGTCGACCTGGAGCTGGTTTGCCGCGATCTCTTCATCAGAGAACGCCCCGCTGTTGGCGGCCTCGACGACCAGCGCCTGGATATCGGTCAGCAATGCTTGCACTTCGTCGAGCGCCCCTTCTGTGGTCGCAATCACGTTGATTGCCCGGGATGAGTTGTCGATCGCCTGCCGAACCACGGCAATCTCGGAGCGCAACCGCTCCGACACGATAAGCCCGGCCGGATTGTCCGCACCGCGATTGATCTTCAACCCACTGGAAAGTCGCTCGAGTGAGAGCCGCAGCGCATGTTGTGACCCGCTAAGGTGACGCTGGGCGATGAGCGAGGGAACGTTACTATTAATCCGTGACATGGGCAATCCTCCCTGACTGCCCCCGGCGATCTACCGAGCACCGGGGCACATCGTTGCAATCCATTCCTTTTACCGCGACCGGCCGGTCTGGTTCGGCCGATGCGGATTATTCAGCCTCTTGTGCTCGCCAGACTCCTTTTCACGATTATTCTTTGCCGCGTCGGGTGACTCCTTCTGTGGTTCCTTCTTCTCCACCTCCAATGCCCCCTTCCCTGCCTTATCCTTTTCCGCGTCAGGTTCGACCACTTCAGAGACATCACGCGGACTCAGTTTGGCGGCCTGTTGATTCTCACGCTTGATTGCATCGTACACCTCTTTGCGATGGACCTGAATGTGCCGGGGCGCATTGATTCCCAGACGTACCTTGTCGCCCCTTATGTCGACGACGGTAATTTCCACGTCGTCGCCGATCATGATTGTCTCATCACGTTGTCTTGATAGCACCAACATAGTCGGCTCCTTCCTTGCCATGCCGATGCGCCCTAGCCCGAAACCGCACCCGACCCTCGTCGCAGCACGCAGGGCTGTTGCACAATGAAGACAGCTGCTTACATAGCAGCGTGCCTCCGGCAACCGGAACAATGTTCCGAACGCAAAACCGGCCGGTCAGGCGATGTACAACTCGTCTCCGTATCATTGTAGTCCCGGCCTTGTGGCTCCGGCCACCCTTATTTACGTTCACGCTGTCTTCTCCAGCACCGCCGCCTCGGGAATCCGCATGAGCGGGTGTCTGGTGGAATATCGCTTGTCACTGAGCACCAGTTGCCGTGCGTGTCGGTTGACCACGTTCACTACCAGCGGCCCCTGGAAGTTGCCAGTCAACAAGTCCCCGATCTTGTTCACGATGACGAACACCTGCGCCTTCTCGGGGTCCGACAGCCCGATCCCCCCAAGATCATCCAGCTTGACAGGCACCTGGTAATCGGCCACAAACAACCGCGGGTCACACACCACAAATGCCAGACCCGGCGTGTCCACAGACTGGAGCCAGTAAAACCCGCTGCCCACGCCCGTTTGAATGAGGGCGTACTCCTTCTGGTCCGGGAATCCCAGGATCCCCTCGTCGAAAGTGATCAACCGCTCCGACTCCACTTCCAATTGCCCAAAACGCGACGTTTGTACGATCATCGCGATTCTCCCGTGACCGATCCAAAATGCGCGGCCTTATCAGGTGCTGCGACCGACCGACGGTCGCCGTCAAATCGCACCCGTGCCCGCGATACCTCATGCATCGCGCCCGGCTTCTCCACGCCGGTAAGCCCCTGATCCACGCGACGCCTCGGCCACTGATGCGCCGCGGGAGTGTAAAACTGCCTTACGTCCTGGTGCCACATATCCGGCACTCATCCTCCCTACCGTAGAAAATCCAGCAGCGACACGCTCAACAAGTTGGAACTCGTCTGCAGATTGGCCTGCAGTTGCGTTAGTGCCGCCTGCATCTGTACTGCGGCCTCGGCATAATCGAGGTCTCGAACCTGCGAGAGAAAAACCTGGGTCGAGCCGGCGGCATCTTCCATCTGCATGCGCTTTGCGGTCATCGCCTGAGATCGAGCACCGATCACGCCGTGCATCCGAGTGCCCTCGGTTCGCAGGGTGTCAAGGCGTTCGCCGACCAGCGAGATCGCCTGCGTGTCGTCGGCCCGCAGAGCGTTCTCCATATCTACCAGAGCACCGATAATTCCCTCCCGGCGCGTGGGATTGACATCATCGCCGGAAAGCTCGGTCTGATCGTCGGGGACCGTCTGGACCAGGCCTAGATCCTTTGCCGCCGTCGACAGGTTCAGCCCACTGACCGACAGGCTCCCGCTACCGCCCGTGCTGTCAGTTACGCGAACGCCGTTGCCTGTCATGGCAAGGTCTGCGGCGACGGTCACGCCCGCCTCCTCTGCGGCCTTGTTGATCAGATCGATCGCGTCACCCACCGTGACGGTCCCGTCGAGGTTGACATCAACCGATGATCCATCCTTGGCGGTGATGCGCAGGTCGTCCTTGCCCTCGACGGCGGTAACGCCGCGCCCGAAGTTGAGCCGGTCGAGAGGCGTGGCGGTATCGAAGGTACGAATCCCCAGATCGCTTGCCGTGGTACCGCCGTTCTCCCCGATGGTCAGCGACGCACCGGACACCTGATTGAATAGGTCTATTCCCGTCCCGGCCTGGTTGATCTTTGCCCGCACCAAAACGCCGGCATTGTTAATTGCATTAATGATGTCTTGTGTGGTTTCAGCGGTGCTCAGATCGATAGTGGCTGTCTGCGCCCCGTTGGTGATAATCAGGCCGCTATCGAGGTCGATGCCCGCCCCGCCTGCCAGAACCTCAACAGGGGTAAGACGCGTCAGGCGGGTCCCGAGGTCCGCTCCCTCGATGGGATCAGACGTGGGCTTGTTGCTCAAAACACCCAACGAAGACGCGATGACGCCCGCACTGGTATCGGTGACCGTTATGGCGGAGCCGCCGGGTGTGATGATCAGCCCGCTATCGCCCAAAGAGGCGGTTAGCTGTGCTCCGGCTTGCCCGGCAGCTTTATTGATCATCGCCACGATGTCGCCCACCGTGTCGGCCTTGCCCAAGTCGACGGTGAACGGGCCCGCATCCCCCGCCTCGTTGAAGACCAGAATCCCCTTCAAGATACCCTTCCCGGTGGCGCCGTTGACATCATCGAGTCGCGTCGACTCGGTCAGCGACGGTGTCAAGAGCACGTCGGTGGCGATGGAGCCGGATGAGGCGCTGAAAATCAGGTTTCCCGGCATGTTGATCGGTGCGGTGACACCATCGCCGACCCGCGTTACAAGCTCGCCGGTATCACCGACATAAGCCATTCCGCCGAACGAATCGATGAACGGTCGATCGGTGGTGTTGCGACCGGCGAAGATGTATCGCCCGTTGAGCTGGCGGTTACCGATCGCTTGAATCTGCTGCCGGATCGCGGTGACAATTTCGGCTTCGGCCTCACGCTCGTCCGCGCTGGTCAAGTTGCTGACATTCTGGCTCGCAATGACGGAAGCCCGTGTAAGCAGGTCGTTAATCTCCGCCAGGGCGGTGTCCGCGGCCGACAGGAAGTTGTCACCATGCTGGAGGTTGGCCACGAACTGGTACTGCTGCTTGAGAGCCTCCGTAAGATCCAGCGAGCGAGCGGCGGCGACCGGATTCTCGCTGGGAGCGACGAAGCTGCGGCCGGTGGCGATCCGTGATTGCGACACGAACAGCTCGCGCTGCGTCCGTCGCAGCGAGTCCGCCACGAGGCTGGTTCGCAGGTTCTGAGTGACTCTCGTGATGTTGATGGGACTTACCGCCATAACCCGTTCGTCGTTAAAGAGTGTTCAAAGGCTCGTTCTTACTCACGTTTGAAGTAACGCCTGGCTAACGTATGAGCATGACAAGTTCCGCCAGCAGGTCATCCACGGTGCTGACGAACCGTGCCGCTCCTTGAAACGCCCGCTCGTATTTCACTAATGCGATGGCCTCTTCATCGAGATTGACCCCGCTGATGCTCTCGCGCTGGGCCCGGAGCGAGGCCAGAACGGTTGAGGCCGCTTCGACTTCGTCATGCGCCGCCGCGGACTGCACTGCCACACCAATGGCAATGGACCTATACAACCCGCTGAGCGACGTGGTGCCGAGTCGTTCGCTCATTGCGCTGTCCAGCGCCGCGAGCCGTCCGGCATTCACGCCGTCACCGGCCAGAAACACGGACGCGGCAGCCAACAAGGAAGGCTGCTCCATTATGGTTTCGTTCACGGCGATATTCCCAGCGTCCGTACCGGTGAAGAACGTGTTGACCCCAAGAGCCGCGAGGACTCCCGATGTATCTTCTCGGGCCTCCTGTCCGTCATGTCCGAACGTGAACGTAAATCCGTCATCTGCCGTAAGTTGCAGCCGATTGTCACTGGTGACGGAGGCTGCCACACCTTCCACTTGGGCATTGATGTCCGCGACGAGCGATTCCAGCGTCGTACCCGCATCGGAGCCTTGCAGATCGACGTTGATTCGATAAGCGACCGGCGTAGCCGTAGCGGTGTCAGCCACGGTGATGTAAAAGCTGCCGTTTTGCGGCGGGAACGGCAACCCGGCGGCGCTGCTGTCCAAGGGCACATCCGTTGCCAGCACGTCAGAGCTGCCGGTCATGGACGTGTAGCCGATCAATCCCTGTCCGTCGGTGTGAATGCGGTTGACGTCCGTGATTACGGCCGCCGCCAGTTGATTCAATGCGTCGATCTGCCCGTGCTGATCGCGGCTAATGATGAGCCCTTCCAGCCGACCGCCCCGCACATTAAGCTGCTGGTTGGTATCGGCGAAACGGACCGACATGCGGGTTGAATCCCCATCGACTTCTTCGACGGCAATCAGCCCGCGAACGGAGCTTCCCTGAACCAGGGCCTCGCTGCCGACATAGACATTAACCGTCCCGTTGGGCTGCTCGCGGACAGTAACGTCGAACAATTCGCCAAGTTCACGGAGCAGGGCATCTCGCTGGTCGCGCAAGCCGTGTGCCGGCCCCTGGTGTTGGGCTTCGGCGGTGGTTATCTCTTCATTGAGGCGGGCGATCTTTCGGGCGATCTCGTCGGCGTTTACCACGATCATCGCGATCTGTTCGTTAATGTCCTCGCTGAGTCTGGCAAGCTCTTGGCGCAACCGGCAAAGAGACTCGGCCAGACTGGTGCCGCTGCTGATCGCCAGATCACGAATGGCGAGGTCTTCCGGCGTATTCTGCAGTTCGTCGAAGGCGTGGAAAAAGTCCATGAGTTGGGCTTCCACACCCGTCCCACCCAGGTCATCGAAGAAGGCTTCCACCTGGGCAAGCGTACCTTCCCGGGCCAGAGCCGAGGCCTCAGCCCCGATGGCCAGGCGAAGCCGCCCTTCCAACGCTTCATCGATGTTGCGCTGAATGCCGGTCAACGCCACGCCGGCGCCGGGTTGCAGCTCGCCGGTGATCAGGCCGCCGTGGAGCGGATCAAGCTGGGGTGACAGGCGGGTATAATCCGGACTGCCTGCGCCGGTGATATTATTGCCCACGATGTGCAGCGCACCCTCGTAGCCTAGCAGGGCGTTTCGTCCTATTTGCAGTGCGGAATTCAGCAGTCCCATAGCGACCTACCCGACAGTTTCGAGAATCCGTGTATCACACGGCCCAACCGGCACACCTTGGCCGGAATAGCCCACCGGCTTTTCTTCTGCAGGCCTGACCGACGCAAACACCCACTTGAGGTGGTTTAGGATTTCACGCGAGACGGCGCCGGCTACACAGTTGGCCTGGACAACCTGTGAGACGGCCCGGCGCAGCTTCCCGGCGGCATCAAGCAAATTCGTACGCGCCGGCTCCGGAAGACGCGATGCGAGCTGTGACACGGATAGGGCACGAGCTGATCGAGGCGGCAGGCCCAATTCCTCTCCGATTGCGTCCATCAGTTGACGTCGAAATCCGTCACGCTCCTGAAGCTGCTTGACCACCGTCTGCTCTTGATCGTTCAGGTCGCGCATGGCCGGGATGTCGGCCCGCTTCATGGCATCGTTTTTGGACTGGATCAGGATCAAGAGTTGCCCTTGCAGCCTCTGCAGACTACCGAGCAATTTGACAAGATCCCTCAGTCGCTTTGGCACCACACCTCGTGTCATATTCACGTCCTTCTACTTACCGGTCCGCTGCTCAGCGATGATTCGCTGTTGGCGTCCGAGCTTGTCGTACAACACCTCGGCGAGCCCGCTTCGCGCCGTAGTGCCCATTCGCTCCGCCAGCAGGCCGTGGAGCTGGGCGGCGAACACTTCCTCGCCGCGCCCGCCGTGACCGTACCGCCCCTTGAAGCTGCTCTCCCGCATCGTTTTAAGTAGCGTGCCGAAGAACACCGAGCCGATCACCCGGCCGATGGTCTCGCGCAAATGGCCCAGCTCACCCGGGACCGTACTTGACGGCTGCGTCACAACGTTGACACCGGATACGCTCACGGTTAACCCTCGTACAAGAGCTTGGCGTGCAGCTTGCCCGCCCGGTGTATCTCTTCCAGGATCGCCACACGGTCCTTAAACGATACTTTGAGCCGATTGAGCGCCTCGAGCAGATCGCGCACATTCGGTTGCCGCTGCTGCTGGGAGTCCAGGGCCACGAAGTCCTGCTGCTCGAACGGTGCTTTCAGGACCGTCCCGTCCTCCAGCGGGTTGATCACCGTCACGGTCAATCCCCGCTGCGAGATCACCACGGGAGACAGCCTTGTGTCACCAGTGATCACGATTGTCCCCGTGTTGCGGTTGATCGTGATTCGCGCCTCGTTGGATTCCATCAACAGGGGCGTCTGTTCGATATCGCGAATCCAAGAGGCCGGGTCACCCCGTTGGTGTTCCGGCAGCAGGACCACGATATTCTTGCCGTCCATGGCCAGGGCCACGCGATCAACGTCCGCCGAGATGCTCAGCTCCTTGTCCACTGCATGTGCAACGGCGGCGGCCATCGACCATCCCGCGTGGGCGTCATCCAACACCAGCGTGACGTATGTTTGCTGCGGCTCGATCCAGGGACTGGTAAACCCTGACGCCCGCAGCTCGCCACCGGTCGCCACAACGTTGATGAACACGTCTTGTTCCATGCGTGCCCCGTTGCGAATGAGGCCCGCGGTCCGGCTGGATCCTTCCAGCACGACACGCCCCTGGGCGAATCCGAAAAGCCCCTCCAAGTTCCGGTCGTGGTAGACCAGCGGCGTGGAGAGCAGCCGCCCGCCTTCCAGGCTCTTGGCCGCAACCGCCGTCACCGCCACATCGAGCAGATCGCCCTCACGGGCACCGTGCTCGGGGATGATCACCTCGACCATTACGATGGCAACGTTCTTGGCGCTGCCGATGTCATCCAGCGACTGCACGCTGGCACCGAACCGCCCTATCATGCTCGCCAGGGCCTGCATCGTCGGAAGGAACTTGTCACCGTCCCCGCTTTTATCCAGTCCGGCGACCAACCCGTACCCGAGGAGCACGTTGTGCCCTTGTCCCTGCAGGCGTGTCACGTCCCCGACCCTGGCAACCAGAGCCTGGCCTGCCGCCGATACGGTGAAACTCAGCAGGGTTAAAGACACAACAGTTGTAACAGCGCGTTTCATCACACTAGAACGGTTTTATGAGATCAATCAGTTTCGGAATCCAACCACGTGATGAGGCGGCTCTAAGCGCACCCCGGTTTTCCACCACGATATTCTTGTTCGCGATCTGCGTACTGAGGATCGTGTTGTCGGCGGTAACATCCTCTTTCCGACAAACACCGGTAAGAGTGATCGCACTGATCTCGTCGTCGTGCTGGACGCGTGCCTTAGCCTCGAGCACCAGCAGACCGTTGGGCTTCACATCGATGATCTTACCCGACAGCCGGGTAGTCAGACGGTCCTCGCGTTCGGTGTCGCCTTCGGTCTTGAGTTTGTTGTCGAGCTTGTAGTCGATAGTCGGCTTACCACGTTGGAATGTGGTCTCTCCGAGACCTCCGTCGGTCAGCTTGAAGAAAGCGCCGAACTCGCTCTTGAGATCGAATTTCCTCTTGGTTTCCAGGTCGGCATCGGCCTCGAACTTGCGCCTCTCGCGCACTACGATGGTTATCAAATCGCCGACCTTGAAGGTCTTCGGCGGCGCCGGTTTCACGGTGATCCACGAGTAGCGCTCGTAGACCGCGTTCCTTTCGATTCTTGGTGCTTCGCGGGGTGCGATCGGGCGGATTTGCCCGGTCTCGGTTTGGCGCTTCTTGGCGCCCAGCGATGAGGTCTGAGCGGAGACCGCAGCCGTTCTCACCGACACAAGTAGCACAACCGCAATCATAACAGCGCGTCGCATATTCATGGCTGCCCCCATACGGCGACCCTTGTGGTCCGTTCCGCCGCCGGTCCGGAACCGATTTGAACCACACCCGGTCCGATTACGACGGCATCGAGCTCCATACGCTTGTTGTCCGTCGCGCGAACGGTGACCGTTTCCCCGAGCAGGCCGTCCCGCACTGCCTTGGCTGTTGTTACCACCCTGACTGCTCCGGCCACAGACGTGAGGGTCACAAGCTGGCCCCGTGTAACCAGTGGGACCGACTCGATCACTCCAGGATCGACGACGCTGCCGGCGGAGATGAAGCGCTTGGCGCGCTGGCCAAGAACGTGGGCGATGTCATCAATGCCCAGCTTGTCCAAGCGCGAAAACGAGAGTGGGATCAGCCCCACATCTGACGACTTGATCGTGGCGCCTTGATTAACGGCACGGCGGGCCACGACAACCCGGCGGATCATCGAAACCTGCACCACCAGAGGCACGGTCTGCACCGTTCGACCGTCAGCCTGTACGTCAATTTCAAGCTGGATCAGCCCGAGCGGGGAACTATTGCGACGACGGACCCTGAACTGATAGGCCGGACCCGACAGATCGAGAACCTGATCGGAGGTGCGATCGAAGACCACATCCGCCCGACCGCCGTAGCGCGCGAACTCGACATTGAAATAGTTGACTACCGCCTTTCGCAATGTGGATGGCTTCGATGTGGGTGCCCCGGTTACGACGCGGTTCGCTCTATCGTGCTGACCGCTAGCCATTAAAGTCGAGCGATCTGCGTCCGCCGTGGCGACCATCTCTGACGGCCGGGTGACGGCGCATTGCGTCGCCCCGCTCAACGTGACCGTGGCCATATTGGCCCCGCCGGCGGTTAGAACCGAGCGAATCAGATTCATGTGGATGACCCGCGAGCCACCGGGCGGCGGCGCGTTGGTCACCACCAGCTCCGCAAGCGTGCCCTCGGTTTCCCTGTCAAACCCGCGTAGCTCGGCCAGGTCCGCCAGACGCGCGGTATCGTCGACTACCACCGCTGACGGCCACAAGCGGACCGAGCCGGCCAGCAAGTCGGATGGCAGGGAGCCGACGGCCAGCGCGACCGACACTGCCAAAAGTGTCGATCGCGCCGACCGACCGGCGCCCTCTCGTGCGTTGGCGAGATTGAAGTTGTCGCAATCCTTGCGTCTCATGGTTGCATCCTGCACGTTTCGGGCTTGACAGGCCGACGCAGCCGGGGGCTGCAGTGTCAGCCTATGTCATCAACATCTCCGACTAGAACCTCCTCAGGTTCGAGACGATCTGGAGCGATTCGTCAGCGCTCTGGATCGCCTGACTGTTCAGTTCAAACGCCCGCTGCGTGGTGATCAGGTCGATCAACTCGCGCACCGGATCGACATTACTCATCTCCAACTCGCCCTGAACGGAGGCCCCCAGTCCATCCGTCTCGGGGACGGCGGTCACCGGGGTGCCCGATGCGTCCGTCTCGACGAACAGGTTCCGACCGATCTGCTTGAGCCCTTCCGAATTCACAAATCGCGCCAATTCAATCTGCCCGACCGTGTTGAGCGTGTTGGCTCCCTGTTGGCGCACGCGGACCTCGCCGTTTCGTCCGATCGAGATTTCAATAGCGTCGTCAGGGATCACGATCGACGGCTCCAGCACCGCCCCGCCGCTATTGGCCAGGACGATATTGCCCAGGGCGTTGCGCACGAAGTTGCCGGCCCGTGTGTAGGCAATGACCGTGTCACCATCCTGCACCGCGGTCAGCTGGAAGAAGCCTTCTCCCTCGATTCGCATGTCCAGCGGCTTACCGGTTGCATCTACCGCACCAGGTG
>Ga0114930_10004147_pt1 | contig 12348 bp, 11 predicted proteins | sample AnhtaG_FD_87300 | JGI IMG/M metagenome (GOLD analysis project Ga0114930, IMG submission 87300) | Deep subsurface microbial communities from Anholt, Denmark to uncover new lineages of life (NeLLi) - Anholt_01485 metaG | ecosystem: Environmental > Aquatic > Marine > Oceanic > Sediment | place... | reverse complement strand
GGCATAGTTCACAACTGAGCCAAAGAATGTTGGTCAGCTAAGCCCTACTGGTTTCTCACTTTCAGTGAAATAAGTCTTTACTGACTAAGAGTATACCTTAAGCCTGAGGATACAAAATTGCATTTCGTTCAATCGGTAATTAAGAGGCTGGGGTCTGCTCACTGATGTGATACTGAGGCAGAAGATAGGTTGTCGGAGTCATTAACTGGATCAATATAGTATGTTGTTCAATCAAAGACGGCATGGAAAATACCGGGTTATAACTGTGCTCACGGTATTGACAAGCTACGCCACTAGTGTTAGATTCTAAGTGGGACTCGAAATACTGATGGTGTCAGGTTATGAACCTACAAACCAGATGGGTGTTTTTGTGTACTGGAAAAGCCCACACGACTGAGCGTGGGCTTTTGTGTTTAATCTGAACTCTTAAAGCTGAGCAAACTAGATGATCAAGAAGCATAAGAATAGAGTCCATGTGACGCTTTTAAAGTAGCGACAAATATGTTCTTACGGAGGTCGATATGTTTGAGATTATGAAGGGTATTCGCTCCATACTGGAAGTATGCGAGACAGTCAAGCCAGGAGAGGATGTGCTAGTAATCGCTGATAACGAGGGCAAGTCCATGTGGCTAGGTCAACTCGTCATGAACGTGGCTAGCTCAATGGGGGCTGAGGCTACTCTAACCATCATCAACCCACCGGAAATGAGGGCACAGGAGCCGCCAGCATCAGTAGCAGCAGCTATGAAGAGTGTGGACTCCATCATTCGCGTTTCGGATAAGGCGTCTCTGGTTCATACCACTGCTCGCAAGGAGGCTACCGCTGCCGGAGCTAGATACCACCCTATTGAAAACATACCATTGGACGATATCAAAAAAGGTGTCTCACTTGCTGATATGCAACTTATCAAGGAACGGACTGAAGCTCTAACGCAAATGCTGACTAAGGCTAATATGGCCACAGTAACCACTCCAGCGGGAACAAACCTTAGTGTGAGCTTGACCGGTCGGGGGGGGCTAGCGATTCATCCCTTGAGTCCAATTTTGGGCGGCTTACCTTACTATGCTGAAGCCGCCATCCCGCCTCTGGAAGGAACCGCAGAAGGAGTCATAGTAGTTGACATAGCATTCATTGACTGGGAGTGCGTCCTCAGGGAACCCGTGCGCTTTACTGTTGAGAAGGGAAAAGTGGTAGATGTTTCAGGTAGTAGGCAAGATGCTGACAAATTGCGTAAAGTATTCTCCACCTATGAGAATGCCAGCAATATTGCTGAGCTTGGGATAGGGACAAGCCATATCATACCGTTGCCGATGCATGGCACAAGAAGAGACGCCGGCAGGATTGGCACTGCACATTTCGCCTTAGGCAGAAATAATGACTTCGGTGGAGTAACTTGGAGCGATGTCCACTGGGACGCATTGATGGACCAACCTACAGTTGAATTGGATGGTCACTGCGTGTTGAGGGATGGCGCGTTGCTGATATAAGATATAGGGATAGCAGTGGTTACATAGTAATATCGATTAATATGATCTGGTGTAAGAAAAATTGACGAAGCCAGAATTTTAGAATGTAGACAGGGTCATTCAGAGCAAGAAAGGGGGTGATTAATGAGGTAATTTATTAAAAGCTCGGTAGACTAAAACATTTCAAAGAAAGGAGAACCAAAAAGTGAAAAAAATATTTTTTGTGCCGTTGATGATTGCACTGGTGATTGGCTTGGTTTTCAGCGGTTGTGCTGCTCCGGCACCTGCCCCAGCCCCAGCACCTGCCCCAGCGCCAGCACCTGCCCCAGTGCCAGCACCTGCCCCAGCCCCAGCACCGGCTCCAGCCCCAGCACCAGCGCCAGCTAAACCTATCATTTGGAGATACAATGGCACCATGCCGGGTTCACATGTTGTCACCCTGGCATCACAGAAGTGGGCAGACCTGGTAAACGAGTGGGGAAAAGGGCGAATTAAAGTCGAGTTTTATCCCTCGGCACAGCTTTATGCGTCGCATGACTTGTCTACGGCAATCCCCAGTGGGGCTGTTAACATGTCCGAGTGCACGCCTGCCTCTCTGGGCGGGACAGTACCCAGCACCGGATTTCTGGATCTATCTTTCATGTTTTCGTCAGTAGAAGAGTTAGCGGCTACGCTGGAGGGGGGAGGAAGCGATATAATTGATGCTGAGATGGCTGAGAAAAATATGAAGCTGGTCTTCTTTATAGACGGTGGTACTCTCACCGGTCCCTCTACCAGTGAAATAGCGGTACGGACGGTTGAGGACTGGGCAGGCCTCCGAATCAGGGCTACCGGAGCAACAACTAGCGCGATGGTGGAAGCGTTTGGTGCCGGACCTGTCGGCATGAGTGGTGGTGAAGTGTATGGCGCTCTGCAAAAGGGCACTGTTGATGGAGTTGTAGGTGGGTTTCCAAGCTTGGTCTCCAGGAAGTGGTATGAACAGCTGAAATATTTCCCGGAGTATATGATGAACTACTCATGGTTCCCGCAGGTAGCCAACCTCGATTCATGGAATAATTTACCTCCGGATATCCAGGAAATTATGCTTGAGGCTGCAGAAGAGGTAGCCAAGGACCAGAATGCACTGGCAGTGCAGCAGGTTAATGAGACCAGACAAACTTGTCTGGCAGAAGGGTTAGAGATGATTAGCCTGTCAGATGAAGAACTGGCAAGGTGGAGAGAGGTATGCCGGCCAATATGGGATGACTGGGCGGCGAAGAGCCCTGCAACTAAGGCGGTTATTGATCTAGGGCTTAAAGTATCGGGGCAGTAATCCAGTTAATAATTACAGCGCCTCAAGACAGTAATTGCTATACATGTTGTACGGCACCATGCCCCGTCTGAATAAGCTGGACGGGGTGTGGTGCGGGCGTATAGACGGAAAAGAGAATGCGGCATGATAAAACAGCTGGGGAGGGCCTCGGCAAAGTTAATAGATGGTATGTCGGTGGCTATGGGGACGCTGAGTGCAGTGTTCCTTGTGCTAACGGCATGTATTGTTACATACGAGGTAATCGTACGTTTTTTGCGTATGCCTACGATATGGACTTTTGATGTTTCTATTTACCTGATACTGGCTGCTATGTTCCTCGCTGCGGCGTATACTGCTAAAGAGAATGGGCATATTCACGTAGATTTTGTAACCTCCAGGTTGTCAGGAGGAACAAGGTCAATTCTGGAAGTTATCACCACTTCCTGGACGGTACTTTTCTGCATTGTTCTTCTTTATAGCGCATCAAAGATGCTCCACGATTCCATAGTTTACTCAAGGTCGGCTGAGACTTATCTGGGAGCGCCGCTAGCTATTCCACATGGTGCCTTTGCCCTCGGCCTGGCTGTGCTGACCTTACAGCTAATCAAAATTACTGTTACCAAAATCAGTTCACTGTCAGCGAGTAAAGACGATAGTCCAGTTGCGACTTCCTTTATGAGTCGTATTGATAAACCCTACATTCTAATACCAATAGTAGTAGTTTTGCTGGCAATATCAACCTATTTCTTCTCTCTTGATGGTGGCCTCCGGACTGTCGGCTTAATTCTTCTACTTCTCACAACATTAGCTACGGGGACGCCTGTTTTCGCCGCGGTGGGTATGGTTGGCTGTGTCGGTCTTGTATTTTTGATGGGCGGCGGACTGGAGTCACAGACTCAGGCTGGCCTCCTGGCATATAAACCACTCAGTTCATTTGTGATTGGTGCCATACCCCTATTTATTCTAGGAGCCGGCATTCTGTCTGCCGGAGGGTTGGGCGAAAGTCTCTACGATGTAGTCCGTAAGTGGTTCCCACCAGTACGGGGTAAACTGGCTATGGCTACGATAGGCGCCTGTGCTGTCTTTGCGGCTATTTCTGGTTCCAGTATAGCCAATGCCGTTGCCTTTAGCTTGATAGCTATTCCAGCGATGGCAGCCCGGGGGTATGACAAAAGGCTGGCATATGGCGCAGTTGCTGGTGGGGGCACTCTTGGTATTCTAATACCACCCAGCGGCACTTTCATAATGTATGGCTTTCTTACCGGAGAGTCCGTTGGCAGACTATTCATGGCCGGGATTTTCCCGGGGATAATGGTGGCTATATTATTTTGTATTTACATCTTTTTCAGGTGTCGCGGCGACGAAAGATATCAGGGCGATATCACCATGGGGGCTTCCTGGTCGGAAAGGTTAAATAGTCTAAAAAGCGCCGTGCTTATATTGTTTGCTCCTGTCTTAATACTGGGGACTATTTATTTGGGAGTTGCCACACCTACCGAAGCGGCAGCCATAGCTGTAGTCTATGGTCTTATCATCACCTTTGTTAGCGGCAAAGGTCGTGGGCGAGGTTTGCCAAAGACGCTTCGTGATGCTACCAAAAATGGCTCCATGGTCCTAATGATTCTTGCCGGAGCAACAGTCTTTGGTGGTGTTATCACTATTCTGCAGATACCTCAGGGCTTTATCTCCTTTGCCGTTGGTGCAGCTATACCGACATGGGGAGTCTTAGCCTTGATAGCTGTTTTGCTTATCATAATGGGCATGTTTATGGAAGGTGTAGCCATTATCGTTATTGTTCTACCCATAATATACCCGGCGATTATTACGCTGGGACTGGACCCCATCTGGTTTGGGGTAGTCTATGTAATCATTGCTGAGATGGGCCAGCTGACGCCACCGGTGGGAATGAACCTCTATGCTATTAAGGGGGTGACTGGAGCAAAGCTTGAGGAAATCATGAAAGGCTCTATACCTTTTCTGCTGGTACTGCTAGTAGCCTTGATAATAGTAGTCTTGTATCAACCGCTCAGTACCTGGCTACCTTCAACGATGATGAAGTAATTGGAGAGGTTAAAAAATGAATGTAAGTGATGAGTGTATCGGGTGCGGTTTGTGCATCCCCTACTGCCCTATGGAAGCAATATCGCTAGGTCCTGAGATAGCGGAAATTGACCAGGATGAATGTGTTGAGTGTAATGCGTGTTTAAGGTCAGATGTTTGCCCTACTGACGCTCTTGTAGAGCCTGAGCTTGAGTGGCCCAGGAGTGTACGTAGAGCCTTTTCAGACCCTGCGCCTCAGCATGGGCTTACCGGCATACCTGGTAGGGGCACAGAGGAGATGAAAACGAACGACGTAACCGGACGATACCATGTGGGTGAAGCGGGAATCGCTATAGATATTGGACGACCGGGAGTAGGGACTCGTCTCCGGGACGTGGAGAAAATTTATAAGAGGCTGGTTAAACTGGGCCTCCATTTTGAAGAGCGAAATCCGGTGAAGGGGCTGCTGAAGGATAAAGATGGAAGTGACTTCAAAGAAGAAGTTCTTAATGAGAAGGTGCTTTCAATAATCATAGAATTTAAGATGCCTTCCTCCAGATTGCAAGAAGTCTTGCAGGAGCTGGAGAAATGTGCTGCTGATGTAGATACCGTTTTTAGTGTTGGGCTTATCGACAAGGTATTGGAGGACGGCTCAATGGAGAACTATGAACGAGCTTGGCAGTTGGGATATCAGCCATCTATCAATGCCAAGGTAAATATCGGGGTAGGACGACCGCAAGCAAAATTCTAAGCCCTATTATGTATGATTGGAGACATGTGCCATGACGCATTCGCTACACAGGCAGGGCACTAAGGAGAATTTGTCTAAGGATTTCACCATGTATTGCTTGCCCGCTGTAGGCATCAATGATAAGGGTAGTGGTTCTAAGAGGTGGCGCTTCCTTGAGATAGCGCTTCGAAATAATGCGGTAAATGCTGGCGAAGCCGACATAGGTAACATCATGGTGCATTCACGCCAAGAGCTATCGGACAGAGTTGGGGACAGATTCAGGAATAAACCTGGAGATGGAGTTGGGGATGGGATGGCTCCGTGTATCTGTTGCGCCAGCAAGGAAGACGTCGTAAACATCTTAAAGGAAACATTGGAGGCTGATCTGGGGCTATCCATCGTCATGCAGGGGGTTCTTGAAGAAGTTGAGGACTGCCTCAGGCAGGTAGGTCTTAAACCACATACAGTACATCACTCGCTCGGTGTTTGGGGTAAGACCGAGAAGCTTCCCGGAAAAGAGATATTGGAGATAACAACAATGTGTGGGCACGGGATGGCTAGCCCAAATCTTGTGAAGCAGTGCATTAAAGATATTATTTCGGGTAGGACGACGCCTAGAGAGGCAGCACGGCTCTTGGCACAGCAGTGCGTGTGTGGAATATTCAATACAAGCAGGGCAGAGGCACTACTTGAACGGATAGCCTCGAGATAAAGAAATACTATAATGTTGCCCTGTGTGCGCCCCAGCTGTATTCGCGCAGGTGGAATCCCGCCTTTTTGAGTATGTGTTTCACCAGCCCGTTGGACAATTGCCCATTATGTTCAACGAGTTGTAAAAGTAGGCCGGGTACACAAAAGATACCTGGCCCCCGGTAACCCTGATACACACAATATAGCGGCTAACCCTTTCCTATCCTGAACATCTTGGTACCACATACAGGGCACACACCTTGAGTTGCCGGTTTGCCGTTCTTCATGGTTATGCTCTTAGCATCCCTCATTTCCCTTTTAGCACGGCATTTGACACAGTATGCTTGCATCTATTCACCTTCTTTTTGATTACAAAGAGTGAACTACAGGCTCCCATATTGTGAATAGCTGATTAGAGATTTGCAAATCGGGAATTACCTAGTTTGGAATCCGGGTATGGCCCATGGAAAATTTGCTCTATCGGTGAAAAACGGCTAATATTAAAATTGCGGCGGGCTCTGCCAGGGAAGAATCAGATATGGGCTGGTGTTGGGGTCCCTACCATTGGCAATCTGATGCGTAATTGGTCAAGTGGCATCCCGGTCCAGGTGACCAAGCACCGGTCTTTACTACTTGCACACCTTTACTTTTGTCCGCCATAATTTACCCCGTTCATCTTAACTTTCCTAATCTGCTTGTTTAGGTTAATATTACTCCCTTTGCGGTGGGGCTTTATCTAGTGAGCAAAGAGGACTGACCTTGGCTTACCCTCCATCAGCTTAACTAACTCAGTGAGAGAACCATAATACATACACCATGCTTGGCAGTGTTTCACGCAAGCCGGTTGCTCTCCATTTTTTACCCTTCCAGCGCAAAGGTCACAGAACTCAGTGGGAAAAGGAATGTAATCAATGCGAATTTTATCTGAGCTCTCAGTTATAATCTCGTTGATCTTTATCCCCCATTTCCCTACCGGGTAATTGTGCTCCTGCTTACACGCTACCTCACAGGTATGGCATCCAGTGCAGTATTCGTATTCAATAAGTAACCCGTTTCTAGCCATTAGGGTATCCCTCTTTACTACTTCATCATGCTCAGAAGTGCTTAGCACTCTCAGCATCACCATATAAATCAATGGTTAGAGCAGGCGGGATGCCACTTTCCTGATTATGCCCAGGGCTGCAACGGGAGGGACACCAGCCCCAGCTTACTTCACCCTGGTTTCCCCTGGCAGAGCCCGCCTACACTCCTATCTTTGCCTTAAAAAGCCGAAGGGCTCAAAGCTACACCAACACTCTGGGTTCTCTGAGCCCTTTCACCATATTCTTTTGACTTATCTTCAGGATTACTTTACAATAAGAACAGCTATATGACCACATCACCTGTTTCACACCCCAGAAAGACTTACCGCCCACAGGTCTTTTCTATTTAACCTTCTTTTGTTCTCTCTCGGCCTTCCAAGTATGACCACACCTCCGTCAGACAAACTCCCGTAGAATCCGTCGATAATATACCTCCCCTGAGCCACACTCTGGACATTTTGGTTTGGGACTTTCCGGTTTCTCTGCCATAATTTATGTTATACGCAAAATTGTTGTGTTGACATCCGCCTTTTTGCTTAACTGACAATAGGCATTTTGCCTATTTAATCCCCTAAATTGTTCACCGCCAGCGATGTTCTCCCGGAGAAAATAGGCATCACCTCCTTTTCAAACCAAAAAGAGCACCAGCCACCGCCGTATTTATTAGCGTTTCCAGTGCCCTTTCATACACCACATCTTCCCTAACCCGCGTCCATTGTTTCTTAAGGTTATTTTACATGTTGGAACTTGAGTTTAATCCTCTCTTGAGTCGTTGTCAATACCCCAAAAACTAACAGGTGCACAAGCAAAATAGCACGACCTTAGCGGAGACTGGCTCCGTTGAGCGGAATTACCTGGCATTGCCTAGTATTCTTGCCAACCTTTGCCTTGGAGTAGACCACGAATATAGCACACCTGGCCGACATGCTGAAGTAGTTCGTCCAAGGCGATTACGAGACGTTCCCCAACGGTAGGAAACAGTTGCGACAGACTGTCGTCAAGCTGTCGGCTGAGGTTAGAAGTGGAGAGCGTGGCTAAGCAACGCTTTGACTTTTCCAGCACTGCCCGATGGTAGTTGAGTAGTGTCTCGACGTCTGGACTCTTGAACGCTGCCACTTGTTCCGGACTATGACCATACCCGGTGTCATTAGCATCGGGTGCGCGGTTGAATTTGGCATACCATCCATCCTTAGTCCAAAGCTCTTCCTCCCTCATGATAGAGCTCGTGAGTCCATCCTGAGCTCGCGTTAGATGCTAGGTTGTCCAGCCAATACTATTACAATCGGGGCGAGGCTGCCAGTTCAAATCTTCCTGAGTAAGCCCGTCAAGTGCTCTCTCCAGCGCCCTCAGCGCGCTACTATAACTCTCTGTTAGCAGGTCTTTCCACTCCATCGATACCTCCTTTTGAGCTAATTCCACACGTTAGAACATGAGTCTAGTCCTGTTTTGAGGCTTTGTCAATGTCCTTAATCAGGGCGTGTGGAATGTAGTTACGAGTTTGGAGAGAAAGGTGGCGATAGGCGGAAAGTTAAGGTAACATTTCGCTATTTTGTGCAATAGAGTAACAAAACAAGCGATTGTGTGATTATGTAGTCTCGAAAGCTTGTTGGCCTCAACAGCAAGATGAGTTGGACAGACAAGTCTTACGCTTACCTGCCCTTTTTCTTCACCACCAGCACCTGGAACCGGAGGCTTTTGTCTGGCTTTCTCGCCTGGCTCATATATGCTTTCTACCAGCCCTAAAAACAGTTAGGACTCACCAATCTTTTTGATAGGTAACTGACTCTTGAGCCTACGGATTTAATACCCATACCGATACATTCAAAACTGATGCAAAACTTACCCAGAGGATATAAAGCAAAAGAAGCACTCCTGCTGTAGTTGATATCCTGAAGAATTTGAGTATCGTAAATAATATGGCAATCCATAGTGCTACAATTACGACGACTCCGTAAAGAAGAGATTCAAGCCCAAAGAAAACCACAGACCACAAAGTGTTCAGAATCAATTGTATTAAGAATACGAATAGTGCTCTCCTCACCTGTAAATTATCCGATCCCCTACGCCAGACGATAAAAGCTGATATCGCCATCAGCAGATACAGGATGATCCAAGCAGGAGCAAATAACCAGTTGGGCGGGGTGAAAGGTGGCTTTTGGAGAGCTGCATACCAAGTCGGAATTGCAGTTATTGAAAATATAGAACCAATGGCACCAGCGCACTGGCAAGCGACAATACTTATGAGCAGTTTGAAGATATCCTTGAGTTTTTTATTTCCCATAGTATGCCCCCAAATGTAAGGCGGCAGGAAGAGGCCTATCGCAACCGGCTTTCCACCATACCCCAACTTATATTCTTGAAAAAGGTTTCTATATAGTCAGCTCGAAAGTCTTAACAAAAGTTCTTGCTTTTGACCTGCACGGCCTACCATACACCACTTTTGCAAACCCGTCCTGCCCCTCTATATTTCCAATCTCTCTAATATTTAGTCCGCAAGAAATACGCCTAGATTTCTATCAGGATTCTATCATTTTCTACCTTTACATTGTGTGTCTTAAGTTGTCTGGGTGATTTCAAGGCTTTAGCAACCATTGAGACTAACCCGGAGCCCCTCAACCAGCGGACTACTCGACCATCACTCAGGTCAAACTGGGAACCGTGCTTGGGACAGGTAACAATAGTGCCCTCCAGGTTACCCTGTGACAATTTTCCCTTCATGTGGGGGCAGAGGTTATCAACGGCATAGTAGCCATCCTTAACTCTGGCTAGAAGGATTTCACGCCCATCAACTGAGACATCTTTCATGGTTCCGTCTTTCAATTCAGTTGTCTTACTGACTTCCACAAAACTGCTCATTTAACCACCTCCTCAAATCAGCACTGGATTCACTTGGAATCTAATAATTCACCCCCTACCGGAAACTTGCCCAGCATAGCGGGGCTATTCTGAATACCGGCTATAGTTTCAGCCCCTCAGCTACGCGTTTGCCAAACTCGGAGTCAGCCTTGTTAAGGTTCTCTACCATGCGTTGTTGAATCGGCTTGTCGGCTGCACTGAGGGAGTCAATAATATTATTAACCAAGTGATCCTGGTCCAATTTACTGAGTGAACGGTAGCGTTCGCCTGCCTGCTCGAAGTCGTTGGTCAGGCTGATCTTTTGGCGCACCATATTCCCTTCAATATGGGCTTGGCTAGTCGGGTAGGCAGGAGCCTCACGGGGCATCCCACCCGCTAGGGTGTTGGGCTCGTAGTTAACCGTTCCACCACCATAGGGGGCATATTGCATGGCTCCGTCGCGCTGGTTATTGTTGACTGGTGTCCGAGGCCGGTTGATTGGGAGTTGTAGGTAATTAGCACCCAACCGATGGCGCTGGGTATCCGCGTAGGCGAAGGCTCTGCCTTGCAGGAGTTTGTCGGCGGAGAGTTCAATGCCAGGGACGATAGAGGCTGGACAGAAAGCGGCTTGCTCTACTTCGGCAAAGTAGTTTTCTGGATTGCGATTAAGCACCATCTTGCCAACCGGCATCAGCGGAAACTTGTCCTCAGGCCAGGTCTTGGTAGCGTCAAGTGGGTCAAAGTTCTGCTTCAACTCGTCCTCGATTTCCATAATCTGAACATTCAGTTCGTACTCAACCGTCTCACCGGAGGCAATGGTATCATATAGGTCACGGGTGGCAATGTCGGGATCTTCCCCAGCCAATCGAGTAGCTTCGTGACGGTCTATCGAATGAACTCCTGCTGCTGGCTTCCAGTGGTACTTAACGTAGACCTCTTTACCTTCCTTGTTTACCCACTTATAGGTGTTGACACCAAATCCTTCTATAGTCTGGTAGCTCTTGACCGTACCCCGGTCGGAGAAGAGCCACGTGATCATGTGGGTGGATTCTGGGGTCAAAGAGATAAAGTCCCAAAAACGGCTGTTTGCTGACGAGCTGGTGGGAATGTTTGTATCAGGAGCAGGCTTGAAGGCATGTACCATGTCTGGAAACTTGACAGCGTCCCGGATAAAAAAGACAGGCAGATTGTTACCAACTAGGTCATAGGTTCCCTCTTCGGTGTAGAACTTAACGGCAAAGCCTCTGGGGTCACGAACCGTATCTGCTGACCCTCTTGCTCCAACCACCGTAGAGAAACGGACGAAGACAGGCGTCTGCTTTGTCGGGTCTTGGAGGAAATTAGCGCAGGTATACTGCTCCATACTTTTATATACCTGAAAGTAGCCATGGGCTCCGGCACCCTTGGCGTGAACTACGCGCTCCGGGATTCGTTCGCGGTCGAAGTGCGCCAGTTTCTCAATGAGATGCACGTCTTGCAGCAACACAGGTCCACGCTCACCCACGGTCAGTGAATTCTGGTTGTCGCTGACTGGAACCCCTTGATTAGTTGTGAGGTGTTTACCTTTCATAATGCCCTCCTATGTATTATTGATAATTTCTAATGTGATTCTCTATTTCAACTCAAAAACGTATCTCGGGCAATACTCTAATCGAAAGAAGTTGTGAACCTCTCATTCCAGCCCTCACTATGAAAGAATTTTGTCCATCTATTTTGATTTTTCAATGACTTCCTCTACCCACTTCAGAGCTGCAATCATGGTAGGAAACCCCACTATCGCCACGTTATTCACTAATCCGGCAGCCAGGCGGTGATGCTATCAACACGGGGACCGCAGATTGACGTATAACCCTATCAGCCACACTACCGAAGGTCCAACGTGAAACCCCTGATCTTCCATGGGTACTCATAACAATTAGATCGATTTGGTTCTTGGTGGCATAATCCAGTATTCCCTCAGCCGGCTTGCCCTGGATTACAGCAGTCTTAGCAGCTATGCCCTCTTGACTCATGTTATTGGCCGCTTTGGCAAGATAATCTTCAGCATCAGCCTGGGTCCTTTTTCGTATGTCACTGCGGAAGCTATCGGGAATATCATAGACTTGCGGGTGCCAGGGCTCTATCACCCTGAGCAAAACCACCTGTGGAACGCGACATCCTGTAGCAACTGCCTTAACGTGCTCCAGAATGCATTCTGAGAATTCTGAGCCATCC
>Ga0114930_10004146_pt1 | contig 12349 bp, 15 predicted proteins | sample AnhtaG_FD_87300 | JGI IMG/M metagenome (GOLD analysis project Ga0114930, IMG submission 87300) | Deep subsurface microbial communities from Anholt, Denmark to uncover new lineages of life (NeLLi) - Anholt_01485 metaG | ecosystem: Environmental > Aquatic > Marine > Oceanic > Sediment | place... | reverse complement strand
GAAAGATGTCCCTGCAGAACAATCGAGTGAATTAACGATAGCTGCCGTTCCACTACGTGCACCTGCAAATGATGTTTTTATTTCAAAGGAATATTCGAGACTTGGCAGTCTACCTAAAGAGGCATCAGTAGGGACTAGCAGTCCAAGGAGGACGGCTGAACTGCTTAGATTTAGACCACATCTGAAGGTTCTGCCTATACGGGGCAATGTCGATACCAGAATAAGAAAAATGGATGAAGGTATGTACGATTCAATTATTCTTGCGGAGGCAGGTGTAATGAGGATGGGTATGCAAGATAGAATAGTTGAACGGTTATCAATTGAAGAATTTACTCCAGCTCCGGGTCAAGGATTCTTAGCTATTGTATCGAGGCATAATCGAGAAGATGTCCTAAATATTCTAAGAACTGTGAGTGATGAGAATTCATTTGCAGAGGCAAAAGCTGAACGAGCATTTATGAATGAAGTTGGAGGCGGTTGCAAAATTCCTCTAGGAGCATTTGCGCATGTTGAAGGTAAGACAATCAGAATTTTCGGTTCAATTATTTCTCCCGAGGGTAGAAAACGAGTTAATGTCAGAGATGAGGGTCCAGTAGAGGATCCAGACTCGACAGGTAGAAATGCTGGCAACAAGATATTGAAGATGGGTGCGAAGGAAATAGTCGATTCTTGGGACAGATCTTGATATTTCTATTACAATAGAATAATTTGAATTGGATGATTATTGAGTTGAAGGATAAATCAAAAAAATCAGTTAATGTCAAACTCGGGAAAGTATATTTAGTCGGGTCTGGACCAGGCGATTTAGGTCTTCTAACATTAAAAGGATTAGAATTGCTCAAGAAGGCTGATGTCATAATTTATGATAGATTGGTCTCAAAAGCGATAATACAAGAGATTCCCTCTAAGACAAAGAAATTATATGTTGGAAAATCAACGGGAAAACATAGTGTTCCCCAAGAAAAAATAAACCAACTAATCATTAAAGAATCGAAACAAGGTAAAAGAGTAGTCAGATTGAAAGGTGGAGATCCATTTATTTTTGGTCGTGGCGGAGAAGAGGCTCAATCATTATTTAGTGCATCAATTCCATTTGAGATCGTACCTGGAATATCTTCGGCGTCTGCAGTCCCTGCATATGCAGGAATACCATTAACTCACAGGGACTACGCTTCATCTGCCGCAATAGTTACTGGACATGAAGGTTGGGCTAAGAAAGGAAGTCAAGTTAACTGGGAAGGACTTGCAAAAGCGGTGGATACCATCGTCATCTTGATGGGTGTCTCTTCTCTAGAATCAATTATCAAAGGGATAACCAAAGGTGGCAGGCATAAAGATACTCCAGTTGCGATAATCGAGGATGGTACAACTAGAAAACAACGTGTAACTATTGGAAAACTATCAGATATTGTCAAGAGAGCTAAAAAGAGCAAAGTGAAGTCTCCCGCAGTTATTGTCATCGGTGATGTGGTAAAACTTAGAAAAGAATTGGCATGGTTAAGAGGTTCAAAGCGTGAGTCTTAAAGACAAAGTAGTTGCGATCGTCAGGCCTCCGGATCAAGTTAAGGAGTTATCTGATGCAATTGAATCCTTAGGTGGTACTCCATATGTGGCGCCTCTTATAGAGGTCAAACCTGCCAAAGATCAAGAATCTCTCATCAGACTGATTGAAGATACTGCTTCAGGTAGATTAGATATAATCGCTTTCATGAGTCAAAACGGCGTAAGACAGACCTTTGAATCTGCAAAGAATGCAGGTCTCGAAACATCTTTCAAAGATCATATTAAAAAAATAACTTTGATATCAATTGGACCAAAGACGAAACATGAACTTGAAAAAATTGGATTTAGTAATGTGAAGTTGCCAGAAGAATACAGTTCCTTCGGTTTAATCAAACTTCTTGAGAAAACAGATCTTAAAGGTAAAAGAATTGGATTGCCAAGAGCCAAAGGTGTAGATGATACATTACGAGTCTCACTTGAGAAATTCGGCGCCAAAGTAATGGAAGCGGAAGCCTATGAAGTCAAAGAAACTTCAAACATTCCCTTGGTAAATAACCTAATCAGGGATCTAATTAGTGAAAAAATAGATGTTATTGCGTTTACTAGTCCATCCACTGTGAGGAGCCTTATAGAAAATACACGAAAATTTTCAGATCTTGAAAAGGTCAAAGCAAGTTTACGGAAAATTGTCATTGCCTCCATTGGAACCACGACTAAAAAAGTATTGGAAGAGTTTGGTTTTGAAGTGCAAGTTACACCTTCAGAATTCACAGTAAAAGCTTTAGCAAAAGAGATCGAATCGTATTTTGAAAAAATTAATAATTTAACAAATTTAAAAGGACTTGACAAACTAGATTTTAAAATACTCGAAGCACTCCAATTTGATTTTCCATTTGTTGAGAGACCTTGGGACTATATTGCTGAGAAAATAGGTATTGATTCTCAGAATTTATTGTCTAGAGTTAAGAGATTGATTGAGTTTGGAATCATTAGAAAGATAGGTGGTTTTCCTAATCTCAAGAAGATAGGTTTTACAGCATCGACTTTAGTTGGTGTTAAGGTTCAACAAGAAAAGCTTGAAGAGATTACGAACATCATTAATGATTGCAATAGCGTATCACACAATTATTTGAGAGAACACAAGTACAATCTATGGTTTACAATCACTGCGAAAGACAGTAACGAAATTCAAAATATTATCAAATCAGTAAAGAACTTTGGAATTTCTGATGAAGACATTCTCAATCTTCCTGCGATAAAAAGTTTCAAGACGGATGTGAGGTTTACCCTACTATGAGAAATCTTGAAAATATTCCTGATGACTTAGATATGGAATTAATGTCATTTCTCCAAGCTGGAATACCGATAGAAGCGGATCCGTATAGAGAGATTTCAGAAAAATTAGGATTAAGTCGACAAGAAATAATTTCAAGATTAAAAAAACTTCATGAAGGTGGAATAATCAGGAGATTGGGGGCCTCTATAGTTCCATCAAAGCTGGGTTATGAAGCCAACGGTATGGTCGTCTGTGAAATTTCAAGTGATAAAATTTCTCAAGTTGGTGAATATATAGCCAGTTTAAAAGAAATAACTCATTGTTATGAGAGAAAAACAATTCCTAATATTTGGAATTATAATTTGTTTTTCATGATTCATGGGTTATCAAAAAGTTCAGTTAAAGAATATGTATCTAATTTAATGAAAAAAATTGGAATAAATAAATTCGAGATATTATTCAGCGTCAAAGAGTTGAAGAAAGCTAGTGTAATGTTCTAGGGGATTAGTGGCTAACTTGATCAGGTTTACAGAATTGCTTCATGGAGAAGGAAGTGTAGCCAAGATTATGAAACATCGTCAAAAGGATCCTACATGCATACCCAGCAATCTGTTAGCATTCTCAGAACAGAAGAGGCCACTAATATTTTGGAATTTGACTAGCAGCTGTAATCTCAAATGTTCTCAATGCTACATTAATGCAGACACTCAGCAATCTGAACATGAATTATCAACAAAAGAAGCCAATCGACTAATTGATGAAGCGGTAGCCTCTCGAACACCCTTACTAATGTTTAGTGGTGGGGAGCCTCTTGTTAGACCAGACTTTTGGGAGTTACTATCATATGCTAGAGCTAGAGGTGTAAGGGTAGCAATCAGTAGTAACGGGATCCTGATAACAAAAGATGTTGCGAAGAGACTGAAAGAAAATAATGTTGGTTATGTTGGTATCTCGTTAGATGGAGCTAAAGCTTCGACACATGATGCAATTAGAGGTCAGAAAGGAAGTTTTGATAGTTCAATAAATGCATTGAAGAATTGTGTTGAAGCTGGAATTAAATGTGGAATAAGAATTACTGCGACAAAAGACAATTTCAAGGAGATTCCTGACCTCATAGATCTTGCAGTGAAGTTGGGTGTTCCAAGATTCTGTCTATATTGGCTGGTTCCAAGTGGCAGAGGAAAGAGTCAATATAAAAATAAACAGCTTAACAAAGACCAGGTTTCTTGGATACTCGATAAGCTGTATGAAGCAGCTTCATCACTAGATCCAACAAAAATGGAGATATTAACTGTAGATGCACCACAAGATGCAGTTTACGTTTTGAATCGACTAAAGAAAGAGGATCTACAGAGATATGAAAAGGCTCGAGAAATCTTGGAGTTAGTAGGGGACACATGTAGTGCAGGTGATAGAGTCCTAAACATAGATCCTCAAGGTAATATCTATCCATGCCAATTCGCACAGCTTGAAACATTGAAAGTTGGAAACATAAAACAGGAAGAACTTGAGAAAATATGGAACAATCCCACTAATGCTTCTCTTACAAATCTAAGAAACAAAGTTGACAAACTCAAGGGCCAATGCGGGAAATGTGTCCACAAAAAAATATGCAGTGGAGGATGTAGAATCAGAGCCTACCATGAATATGGAGACATATGGGCTGAGGATCCATTCTGCATATCATATCAAAACGAAGAATCATCAACCAAATGATACTTGATAAGATGTCAGATTAGCTATTTACGGTTCAAATTTGGATGCTCTCACCAGCTAAGGCACACACACACTAATAAAATAAAAATAGAAAAAATGGAAAAAAGAGAAGAGGAAAGACAAGAAAAACTGAGTGTCCGCTAGGCAGTAATTCTAGGCCAACTTCTTATAGTTAATAAGAAACTCAATGAACAGAATTGCAAAGATCAAGTCGCCAATTCCGATCATCACTAGGGAAAATGGTACATCACCTGAAAGGTAGTAAGCTACAAAGGATATGAAGGCTAAAATTTTGGCGATGACACCTAACAAAACAATACCATGGTTCTTATCAAGATCTAATCCCACTATTGTATATCCAATTCCAAAAACGATTACAAACCATAGAAAAACTTGATAATACATTAATGTTGCACCCGTAAAAATACCAACAACAAATAATGATAATAGCGCGCGATCAAAAAATGATAATAGCAAGAAAGGTACTGAAAGAATAAAGTTCCAAACTCCACCAATAATAAATAGGCCCTTGTAATAAGCCACACGATTCATTTTGACATTCACCTCCTTTTCAGAAGTATGGAATTTTTTCCAAGAATAGTAATCTCCAATAGTTCTAATTAATAATTTGCATCAAATATACAATCTGATGATTCTATCCATCAAATGTATGCTATTATGTTTGTTCAAATTTAGATGTGCTCACCAGCTATGTCACACACACAAAATATCATACAGAAATGTAAATGAATACTAGCACCACCAATCAAGGCAATAGCCAAATGCTCAAACATTACTTTCCATTTCTAATAGATGTGGAACCGATAAGTATACTATAATAATTTAATTAGCATTTTACTAGATTGTACTTGATTAATGAGGGAAAAATGTGTGGTTATGTCTTCTAAATACGTTCACAGCGTCTTTGTTTTCACTTTAATTTTTACGATTATATTCGGTACAATAGAATTCAGTCGTACTGGACAGTTTTCGGTTACTTCCATCATCTTAAATTTTATTGGTGGTTTGTCGATTGGTTTTGTGTTGGGCTTTATTTCCTCACAGTTTCCTTTCAGAAATGGCATACGTATTGCAGTATTATGGCTTGCCCTTTTTGTAATCCAATATCTCAGTAATTTCGTTGAATATTACTTCTTTTCAACAGTATCTGTTTCCATTATTCTGTCAGGTCTGGGTGAGGGATTAGTTGTGACTTTTATTGAAGCTGTTTTTATTGGGTTGCTGTTTGTTCCCGTAAAGATGGACAGCTCTATAGGAGTTGAAATGAAGAAATTCTTTGAGCAAAGAAGTGGTTCTTCATGGTTCTGGCGGATAGTGGTAGCTTCTATACTGTATATTCCAATCTATCTTGCCTTTGGTCTTATAGTAACCCCTTTAGTTACGCCTTACTACACTGACCCTTCCTTTGGGCTTGATCTAGTAATACCCAGTTTTGAAGTCATACTTCCGTTACAGTTTGTTCGAGGTCTCATTTACGTTCTTGTAATGCTGCCTTTTATTGCAACCCTCAAAATTGGGAGAAAGTATCTCTTTGTCGCTATTACCTTACTTCTCTTTATTCCTGGAGGGTTTATTCCACTCCTGACGAACCAAATGTGGCCAGTTCTACTTAGAGTCTTCCATGGGATTGAAATCTTAGGGGATTATATAGTCTTCGCAGCTGTTATTGTGCGTTTGCTTAAAAAGAAAGATTAATTCGTTGTGTGTGCTCACCAGCTTTGACTTGACTTTGTATCGTATCCTAGGATTTTAGAAAGTTGATTATAGCTGTTATTTCTTCAGGAGTTAGTATCTTTTTGAATACCGGCATACCCACATCTGCAATCCCATTCTCTATTAGGTTTCTATCAACATTTCTTGCCGAGAGAGCTGGACCCATACTGTCGACTCCTTTTGACCCATGACATCCAGCACAATTTTGTACATACAATGTTTCACCGTCTGTAGCATTGTTAGGCGTTTCTTCAGGTGTCTCAGTGGGCGAAGGGCTAGGTGTCGCGGTAGGAGTCTTTGGAGTAGTAGGTGTTTCGGTAGGTGTCGTAGGTGTTGGAGAGGAAGTAGTTGGTATTGTAGCTGGAGCTGGTGCTGGAGGTTGTTGTATGAAGTAGATTCCACCAATTACTAACACTATAGTAATAGCTGCAACTGCTATAATTGACTTTGAGACCATAACGCCTCTAAAATAGTGTTATTCAGTAGTGATAATAAAAGAGTAGCTATTAAGAGGAAAAAAAGGAAGGAGCAGATTATTCTATCTTGTAGAGGCATCCGATTAGCTAGTGATCCTACTAATGATCCATATGAAGCGCGCGCTATATCTAAAATCTTAAGAGCATACAGAATAGAGAGGGATTTGATATCATCTATAAGCTGAAGTCACATGAAATACCAATTTCTTTCTCTCTTCATTATCAGTTTGTCAATATCAACTCTAATTTTACCCTCCAAATGTGAAACGATCGAACTCAGTAACAACGGAGGATTTGAAGAGAACTTAGACGGATGGACATCTTTCAGCTATTGTAATCAACTGCCTCGAGATGCAATCGTCACAAGTTATCTCTCACACTCTGGAGAACACTCCCTCCGAGCAGATTGTGGTACAGGAGGCGAACATTGTTTTGGAGTCGGTGGTGGCGCTAAACAACAGATAGAATTGAACAAAACAACTAACCTAATTCTAAATTTCTGGGTTTACTTATTCGGTATTCCTGAAATCAATGCATGGACAGAAATTGCATTAATTGCTGATTTCCACTTGCCTGAAACCAACAAAACATTAGTATATTATTTGGCATGGAGTGATAACATTCCTATTTACAGTCATTATCCACTACCCTCTATGGCCTCCGAGGATATCTCGAATATTTTACTTCATGACTTGAAGAATGATGAATGGAACTACGTTGAAAGAGATCTAGTAGCAGATTTTGAGAACTCCTATCCCGATATTCCTTTAGATACTGTTCAGAACATGACATTTACAATAGTCGCAGTTAGTTTTCAAAGGCTGTCTTTCACTTCCAAAGGATCATACTGGGATGATATCAGCTTAACCAGCTTCATTTCTGAGCCAACAACTACACCTACACCCACGCCAACACCTACACCACCACAAACTACTACTCCGCCACCTACTTCACCTCCTCCAACTGAACCTACACCAACTCAGGAACCTCAGAATCAGACTGTAGGATGCATCATCGCTACCGCAACATATGGTAGTGCAATGGCTCCTGAAGTATCCTACATGCGTCATGTAAGAGACAATATGATAGGTTCAAATGAGTTAGGAAAAATTTTTGTTACTGGATGGAATACTTTCTATTATTCATGGTCTCCAACACTAGCTAGCATAATTTCGAACTCGGAGACACTTCAAACTCTGACTAGAATTTTGCTTGTACCGTTAGTTGTAATAATAAATTTTACAGCTTTTGTATTTTCTGGTATAGCATTCATCAACTTATCATTAGCGTCTGCTGTTGCATTCTGTGTTGGTATGTCGCTTGGTCTGTTTGTATACTTCATCATGCCAGCAATATTTTTGTTTATGATCTCTAGAAAGATAGTTCTCTCTAAGCAGATAAAGGAAAACAAGTGTTTATAGAGCACCATAGCTTGCAGTGTAGAAACACATCAAAACTAGACATTAATTTAAACAATTATTCAGAACACATTGAAATAATCCAAAAAAATCGCTAAAGGAGAATAATCAGGATTGGTTATCTCAGAGCTCACTCATAGAGGTAGTCTTTTAGAACAGAAGATGATGGGTTTTGGATACGGATTTTTCGTGCCTTTCTTCTTCATAATAGTAGGCGCCACAATCGATCTAAACTTTCTCGTCAGAGAAATTTCGAATATTACACTCCTAGCAATACTATTAATTTTGGGGATCGGAGGCAAAGTCCTCGGGGTTGCAATTGCCAGCAAAATTGTAGGCTTTACATCTCGTGAGAGCTTGTCATTAGGTTTCATAGAAAGTGCAAGACTCAGTTTAGTCTTGGCCAGAGCTACAATCGCCAGATCTGTTGGTCTAATTAACGATGCTCTATATTCAATTCTAGTCCTGTTCGCAATGATAACCGTAATTGTAGGTCCTTCTCTAGGAATGATATTTCTTAAAAAACCATCAGAATATCATCTCCACATTCCTGAAATACAAGCAGGATCCTGGAGCAGCGAAGAAGAATCCTAGCGCACGCTATTTATTGATCATTTCAATGTAATTGCCTGTGCTGGACATGAATTAGCGGCTTCATTACAGTCACACTTGTCACATCCTTTCGGATCCTTGACATGACACTTTCCATCATCTCCCAATTCGAAAACATTCGGGCAAGTAGATGCACACAAACCGCATCCTATACATTTCTCTTTGTCAACCGACGGAGTAACCATTAAAAACACTTCTAAGTTTGTAATATTTTGATTTATGATATTTATATTTCACTAATCTTCATCAAAACATTATGTCATCAATTTCACAAATATGTTTGTACTCACCAGCTATGCTATAAAATGTCATAAGGAAACTAAAATGATAATTAGAAAAGAAAAAAAAGAAGATTTCAAAAGTATATACGAAATTAATAAACAGGCATTCAAACAAAAAAACGAAAGTGAATTAATTGAAAGAATAAGAGTCAGTAAAAATTGTTCCTGAGCTTTCATTGGTTGCAGAAAAAAATGGGAAAATAGTAGGACATATACTATTCACAAAAATTAAAATCAAAGGAGAAAAAGAATATGAATCACTTATACTTGCTCCCATGGCTGTTCTACCTGAATTACAAAAACAGGGAATTGGAGAAAAACTAATTACAGAAGGATTAAAGAAAGCCAGAGGACTCGGGTTCACCTCGGTAATTGTTTTAGGACACAAAGATTATTATCCAAAATTTGGATTTGAAAAAGCATCTAAATGGAATATTAAATGTTCTTTTGAAGTCCCTGATGAAGCATTTATGGCGATTGAATTAAACATTAGAGCTCTAGCAGAAAAATCTGGAATTGTAGAATTTCCCAAAGAATTTGAAATTGAGTAATATCAATGAATAGCCCGCGCGCGCTAATAAACTCATAATTAGATAATGTTACTATTGATTCACTGCAATTGCAACAATAATGAATCAATGATGATACAATTATCCGATAGCCTTTAAGTTCATGGAATAAAGCAATAAACTATCATCAATGGGAGATACATGATGAAAAGAAAAGCCAAGACCTCCGATACTTTAGAAACAAATGAACAAGATGTGGTTTATCTCCCTGAGTCAACACTAAGAGAAATTGATAAAACAATCAAACATACCAAACTTTATAGTGACAGGGAAGAATTCATTGAAGCTGCTATTCAAAATTTCATCTCAGATGCTAACCAAGAGAACAAGACTTATCATGACAGGGAAGAATTCATTGAAGCGGCTATTCAAAATTTCATCTCAATAGCCAGCAAACAGAAAAGTAAGTAATAGATTGTGGGTACACACAATAAAATAATCCCATTATGTTAGGGAAAGAATTCTCAAAACTTCTTGATTTTAAAAAAAGATTCGCTACACTCACAAGCTTCTAAAGTAACAGAATGTTAATCATACACTATACTTCCGCAGGAGTAGCACGCGCTAGTGCAATTTAGCTGATTAAAGTGAGAAAGGAAATTAAACCAGCAAACAAACTTCATACAAAATCGATAATCATCGATGGCTTAAACATAAGCGACTGGGATAGAGAAATCTTCAGCAAACTCAAAATTGGAGGAATAACTGCGGTAAATGCTACAACTGCTTGCTGGGAAAATTTCCGAGATTCAATTCGAAATATTGAGAAATGGAACAGAAGATTCGAGACTTTTAGCGACTACATAATACCAATCAGAAATGTTAAGGATATCTTAAAGGCCAAGAAAATTGGAAAAACAGGAATCATAATTGGATTTCAAAACACGACACCAATCGAAGACGACATAAACCTACTTAGAATCTTCAAAGATCTAGGAGTCAGAATCATACAACTAACTTTTCAAGATCGCAACTATGTTGGCGATGGATGCTGGGAAAAAACAGATGCCGGCCTAAGTGAGTTTGGATTAAGAGTAATCAAAGAGATGAATCGTCAAGGAATACTAATCGATCTCTCACATGCCGGAGATAAAACAGTCATCGAAGCTATTGAAGCATCAGAAAAACCTGTTGCGTTCACCCACGCGAATCCTAGATCCCTTAAAGACAATCCACGTAACAAAACAGACGAGCAAATATTATCCATAGCAGATAAAGGAGGAGTAATCGGTACAACCCTCTACCCTCCTCTTCTTTCTGCAGGTTACAAATCTGAATTAAATGACTTTCTTGATGTCATCGATTATTTAGTAGAACTTGTAAGTGCAGATCATGTTGGTATAGGTTCAGATTTTACAGAAAACCAACCCAAAGAATTCTTCACAGATGCATTAACAGGCAAAAGTTGGGAGAAGCCACTATCTAAAGTGAAATATCCTATCATTTATCCCAAGAGGATAAGATCTGCAACTGAATTTTCAAACATTACAGAAGGACTAGTAAAACGAGGTTATGCTAACAAAGACGTTAAGAAAATTATGGGTGAGAATTGGCTTCAATTATACTCCAATGTCTGGAAAAACTGAAAATAATAGAAACGTTTTCTGCAAAAACGAGAAGACAAATAAAAATGGTCAACAAAAAGTAATCTATGTTTTTTCATAATTTCTCCATCGTTTCATTAACAATTAGCGCACAGAACTATTTTACAAGTGAATCTGACTTATCATTAAGTCTTAATTTAATTGAATATTATGGAAAACACATATCTAGGTGAATTACAATTGCAGGTTCAAGTTAAGACTCCATCAAGATTACATTTTGGATTATTAGATCTAGATGGAGGATTAGGGCGTGTTTTCGGAAGTATCGGTATAGGTGTAAATTATCCAAATGTAATCCTAACAATGAATCGATCTAAGAGACTTGTAGTTCATGGAGAAGGTAGTGAAATATGCAAGCAGTTCATTACAAAATTACGCAAAAAATATGATATAAAAGAAAATGTAACTCTAAACTTGAAGCACAAAATTCCTGAGCATGTTGGTTTAGGTTCAATTACCCAAATCACATTAGCTGTAGCCACATCTTTTGCCAAAATATTTCACATCAAGGCTACAATCAACGATTTAGCACTAGTTATGGCTCGAGATAGTGTCTCTGGAATTGGAACAGCAATTTTTCAGCATGGCGGGTTTGTAATTGATGGTGGAAAAAATATTGGAAAAAACAAATACACCATCAAACCAAACATTCCACCAATACTTTTCCATCATGCTTTTCCTGAAGACTGGATGTTTGTTGTGGCCATTCCAGATGTAAAACGGGGATTTACTGATAAAGAAGAAGCACATGCATTCAAAAGATTACCTCCCATGCCACCATCTGATGTTGGTCGAATATGTCGTTTGATAATGATGAGACTATTACCATCATTGATGGAACACGATATTGAAAATTTTGGAGACACACTAACTAGAATTCAGAGTATTGTTGGGAGAAATTTCTCCCCTATTCAAGGAGGGACATACTCTAGTATTGAAGTGAAGAACTGTATAGAGACAATGACGAGGTTAGGAGCATATGGAGTAGGACAAAGCTCATGGGGCCCAACATCTTATGGATTAGTCAAGGGTAAAAGGCAGGCCAAGAGTGTCCAATCTAGTCTGCAGAGTCTTCTCGATGAACGAGTAGGTGGACAAGTCTTTATTGTGAAAGCCGATAACAAAGGAGCTCAAATAAGAGTTAGAAAATAACAGTAACT
>Ga0114930_10004145_pt1 | contig 12350 bp, 8 predicted proteins | sample AnhtaG_FD_87300 | JGI IMG/M metagenome (GOLD analysis project Ga0114930, IMG submission 87300) | Deep subsurface microbial communities from Anholt, Denmark to uncover new lineages of life (NeLLi) - Anholt_01485 metaG | ecosystem: Environmental > Aquatic > Marine > Oceanic > Sediment | place... | reverse complement strand
GCGGACACGAAGGCTTTGAAAAGCGCCCTGCACGGCCCGTGCACGTATGGGTCGGCTTTCCTCTCAGGATGCCACTGAACCGCGATCGCCCACGGATGGTCTTGAGCCTCGAGTCCCTCAACAATTCCGTCGGGCGCGAAGGCGACTGCGTCAAGCAGATCCGACGTCTCACTCAGCGTGACCCCCTGGTGATGCCTGCTGTTCACGACCCAGGGCCAGACGCCCAATGCGTACGCTAGACGGCTGTTGGGTTCGACGCAGACGGCGTGGCAGGCGCTTTCGCCGGGCCTATGCTCCGGGGCATCGCGTTCTCTGTACGCCCGATGCCTCAACCCGGTGCGGATGTCTTTCACCAGAGTCCCTCCCATGGCCACGTTGAATAGCTGGAACCCCCGGCAGAGGGCGAGGATCGGGACGCGTGCATCGTACGCTGTGCGGGCCAAAGGGATTTCGTAGGCATCCCGCGTCGGCTCGCAGTCCATGTCGTAGGCCGCCACAAGCTCCTCAGTAGTCATGTCCTGATCGCCAGGTTCAGTTCGAGCGGCGTAGCAGTCGGGATGAATATCCTTCCCGCCGGCGAGGAGCAGCGCGTCAATGCGATCTATAGTCTCCGGCAGCTCCCCCGCCTCCGCCGTCCTCGGTGTGAGAAAGACCGACCGCCCGCCGGCGAGGTCAATCGCCTCGGCATAGGACTGGCATTCCGACGTATCCGCGCCGGTCGTGATTCCGATGAGAGGTCTGTCCATGTGCCCGTGTCAACTCCGATGGACAGGATACCAACCGGAACGGGGGCATGTCAAACGGAGTACCCTTCCTGTAGTGGCCACGCCTCAGTACTGGCCGGTTCTGGGACAGCGAATGGGAGAGTGGGGGAATGGGAGAGGCGGTAACACAAGGGAATGCCCCACCACCCAATGCGGACTAGGTTTTGCGCATTACGCACCACACCTGCTCTGCTGGTTCGGGTGAGCCGAAGCTTGACGAGTGCTGTGTGCCACGGGCATTTCACGTCCCGTCAGGCAGGCAGAGTAGCCGGCGAGGCTTCATTCGCTTTTCTCGATAAGACTCTTAATTGCCTCCGAAACCATCTTCTCATGCTGTTGCGCGGTTTCTGCCCTTCCATACTTTTCGACTATTCTCTCCCATCCCTCCGTGCCATAGTGCTGATGGCAGCCTATGCACAGACCTTCTCTTTCAACGAGGTCTCTATCCGCTCGGTTCAACGGCCTATCCTCGGGCAGCGGCATGTTCTGAATCTGTTTCCCGCTTCTTGTGACGAGTTGGTCCAGCGCGTAGGGGAAATCCTCTATTCTCGGAACCTGCCATCTTCCCGTCTTTGCGTCGGGGATGTCCCCATACGCACCTTTCGACAAGTCCTGAAACATAGGGCTGTCGCCCAGCAATTCGGCTGCGCTTCTCGAATTGGCAGCGCCATATCCTATCGCTTTAGGATTTGCATGACAATCTTCGCAGGTTCGAGCCACCAGGCTCACTGAGTGGGGCTGTAACGGCGCTAAGGTTGGGGAATTGTGACCACTGGATGTCGTGTAATACTTGTTCAGTGCCTTGACATTCCCTTTTTCGTCTATAAAGGTGTAGAAGACCTGACAGCCGGGTACGAGGGGCGAGACCTTCCCCCTTAGATTGACTCCCAGAATAGGGCTTTCCCATCTCAAGAAGGACCTGTTTTCAATAGATAGATTCCCGGACTCTTTGGTCACGGTTTGCCGTCCCGTGTTGGGATCCACTCTCTTGGATGTGGTTATCCAGTCCGTACCTTCACTTCTTCTGTCATATTGCATATGGCATCCGAAGCATTGAGGCGCCTGTGTAGAATGGCAGGCATAGCACTCCATTCTGTTGATATGCTGAGAGATGGTCGACATAGCAGTCTTCCCATGTTTGGTCCTGAACTTGTCGGTGAGCTTGATGTTCTTGAGCAGAGGGATTTCATGCTTCTTGCTTGTGGAACGACTTATCACATATGCACTGTTCCCTTCCTTGAGCCAGTTAGCCTTCGCATTTCCTCTTGAAGTTACCAGGTGCTCTCTCGGCACGTCCCTGTAAACCCCTCTGCTTCCCTCGAGGGTCACCGGCGTCCCGTACCCTACAGGAAGTTCCCATGGATACTCCTCAGGAGTCCCGTGACAATCGTAGCAGCTCACTTCCACCTGATAGAACGTCACAGGATAGATATTGCCATCGCCATGGACATCGATGGATGTGTGGCAATCCGCGCACTGCATTCCTCTCTCAAAATGGACATCTTCCCTTACGTGCAGGTACTCCTTTGTGAACAGCGGGTTCTGTGGTTTAGCATGTTCGTCGAACGGGGGCGCCTGACCATCCTTCACGTAGTCGTATTCGAACATGCCGACGTAGGTTGTGCCGATCCTCTTGCCTCTCGTGTGACAATGGGTGCATTGAGCAGCTGGAATAGCAGTGGTAATCTGATGTTTCAGTGGATGCCGTCGAGCTCCGTTGTTCTTGACAGTGGGGTCATTCCCTTCGTACTTGCCATCATTCCCGTACAGCGTGTGGCAGGCGGCACAGCCGGAAGCTCTTATATCTCCGCGCTTGTCTCTCCCTTCACCCCATACATGACATCTGCCGCATTGCTTTCGATGGACATCCGCGAAACCTGCCTGCTCGTGAGACGCGAAGGTCTTGGTGCCTTTCTCGTAGTCGGGGATTTCTTTCACGCTGTCGAGCCGTCTTAGAAAGCCCGAGTTTATGGCTTTATTCACCCATTCCTTGTATTTCTCAGAACCCACTCTCGGGGATGGACCGTCCGGGTCATCCATGTCAAAATCAGCATAGGGAAAAGTGCCCTTTGGAATCACGCCATTAGAAGAGAGAATCTTATTGGCCTTTCCCGTCTCAAGGGACATCAGAGACCTTGCCATTCTGTAAGTATAATCTATGCCCGTGTTCCCAGAAGGATCTGAGGAGTTCACGGGCATCGGAAGCAGCTCCCCGCCAACAGCTTTTGAAAGAGGTTTTCCCACCAGCGTGGTGATGCTGCCTTTGCTGTCATGGCATTTGGCACAGCCCTTGCCCTGATGAAGAACCCACATGCTTGAGGGGTTTGGGATAACACTCCTGTGTGCGTCATCCTTCTCAGTTGATGAAGGATTCCCTTCGTGGCAGATGGCGCATTCATAACCTTCGCCCTTTCCGTACTGCTGTTGGGCAAACGCGAGCAGGAAAGGCTGCATTTTTTCATTGATGACCTCAATCCCGTGATGACAAGAGAGACATCCTTTTTCTTCCGTGCCTTGTGCCATGGCCTCACCGAGGAGAGGACCGATGTGGCTGTGTAAGTCAACGGAGATCGCCCCTGCTCCAAGCACGGCCAACACAGTGGCAGCGACTACAATCCTGTACAATCTTCTCTTGCTCATGCACCTACCTCTTTCAAGATCATTTCACGTAACTCGTTCGTCTACGGACCACGGCTCGGGAACACCTGGGCTGGGGTGAATTATCCGAAGGTTGTTTCGGGAGGTTTGCGCCCGTTGCGGGGCGGATGGTCCGGTTCCCGGCTCTCGCGACTCTGCTTTGCGAGAAGAATATCAGAAGGGCCGCGAAAGGTCAAGTTTGCGATCGGAGGTAGGGCGGCGGGGTCCGGGCGAATGAGTTCCCATCGGCGAGTGCGCAGAGCCCGTTTGAGGACATCTTCCAAGTCGGCGGGGGCCGACTTCGCGCCGTTGTTGGCGCGATTTCACCCGCTCGGATACAATGGGGTTTCCCCATCGAGGATCAGGCACCCTTTCTCCGTCGGCTTTGAATCTGCCGATCGAGCGCTCTTACTTGAAAACGCCGCCTTCATCGGATACAATCAACGCCGGAGGAGGGCAAGCGGATTTGAGGGCGGGAGCCGAGTCCAGGCGGCGCAGGCAGGCAAAGAATGCGCTCGGAGTGTACGCGCTCCTGCCCCGAAGTTGCTCGACTTTCCGACATTGCCCTTGCGCCGAGTGGCGGGATCGCTCGGGCAGACCATGACCGACCGGTGGTCTTCCAGGACGACGCAACACCCAGTCCACGATGCCGATGTCGGCATGAATCGGTGTGATGTCGCGAGCTCTCTCCGGGACAAACCAAGCACATGGAAGGAAACGAGAACCGAATGTCAGATCCCAATGTCTTCAGCAGCTTCAGCACTTGGTGGTACGCCCTTGTCGTGATGCTCTTCGCGGTTATGTTTACGTTCGCCGAGAATATCGCTCAGGCCGCGCCGAAACCCTCCGCCCAGCATCTTCTGACCGAGTATCTGGAGAATCCCCTGGGCATCGATGCTCTTGAGCCGCGGCTTTCGTGGCAGTTCGTTCAGGACGGGCGTGGTGCTTGTCAAACCGCGTACCGGATTCAAGTGGCCGACAGCCTTGCAGCGCTCGAATCCGGCCAAGCGAACGTCTGGGACACCGGCAGAGTTCAATCAAATGAGACGATGAGCGTTCCGCTTGAGGGCGAGCGTCTGGTGAGCAGCATGACATACTACTGGCGCGTCAAGGTTTGGGATGCAGAGGCCGTCGAGAGCGAGTTCTCCCGGCCGGCAAGCTTCGAGATGGGTCTGCTTCACGAGGCGAACTGGCAGGGCGTTTGGCTCACTGCGCCGACCGGTGGCAACGGTTACCACTCGGCTATGGAATCTAGCGCCGGCGTCACCAAATGGGTCCAGGTGGATCTCGGCGAGCGCACAGAATTTACCACCATAAAGCTTTTCCCGGCGCGCCCGTACGATTGGAAGGAGGATACACCCGGGTTTGGGTTCCCAATTCGGTATCGGTTGGAAGCGTCCGACGATCCCGAGTTCGCGGAGCCAACGCTTCTGGTGGACAGGACGGATTCGGATCAGCCCAATCCGAAGGAGGAGCCGGTCATGTTCAGCTTCGCGCCGGCGAAAGCCCGCTATGTTCGCCTGACTGTCACCAAGCTCTACACCCGGAGCGACGGCCAGAACCTGTTCGCCCTTGCGGAGATGCAGGTGCTGAGCGTCCTAAACGTCAACATGGCCCTCAATAAGCCGGTCGAGGCGCTGGACACCATTGAGCAGAGCGGGTGGAGCACGACCCATCTCACCGAGGGGTTGGTGACTTCCGTCAGGCCGCAGATCGTGGCGCCGCTCTTTCGGTACGAATTCCAGATCAACAAGGCGGTGAAACGCGCACGTGCTTACGTCGCCGGTTTAGGCTATTGCGAGCTCCGTCTGAACGGCGAAAAGGTCGGCGGCAGAGTGCTCGATCCTGCGTACACGAGTTTCGCCAAGCGCGTGCTCTACAGCACATACGATGTTACCGATCAGGTCAGGAAAGGCAGGAACGCCGTCGGCGCGATACTGGGCAAGGGTTGGTTCACGCAGTCGCCGTGTCTCATCCTCCAGCTCGACGTTGATTTCAAAGATGGCACACGGACGACCATCACCACAAACGCGGACTGGAGGCGCGGCGCAGGGCCGATTGTGCAGAACTCGCTCTATCACGGTGAGACCTACGACGCCCGCCTGGAGCAGGCCGGGTGGGACAGCCCCGGGTTCGATGATTCCCAATGGGAGGCGGCGGTAGTGACCTCCTCGCCGACCGAGACCCTCTCGGCTCAGATGATCCAGCCGATCCGCGTCGTGGAGACGATAAAGCCAAAGGTCTTGAGCGATCCGAAGGAAGGTGTCTGGGTCTATGACTTCGGGCAGAACTTCTCGGGGTGGTGCCGGCTGAGCGTCTCCGGGCCCGCCGGAACCGAGGTAGTCTTGAAGCACGCCGAGCTTATCTATCCGGATGGAACGGTTAATCAGGAAAACCTGCGTAGCGCGAAGGCCACCGATCGGTACATTTTGAAGGGCGAGGGCACGGAGCTCTATGAGCCCCGATTCACCTATCATGGTTTCCGCTACGTGCAGATCGAGGGGTTCCCGGGCAGGCCGGATCTCAACACGCTCCGCGGCCGCGTCGTGCACACGGACTTCGCCAAGCGCGGCATGTTTGAGTGCTCCAGTCCGCTTGTCAACCAGATTCACTCGAATGCACGCTGGGGGTATCGGACCAACTGGCACAGCATCCCGACCGACTGCCCTCAGCGCGATGAGCGCCAGGGTTGGATGGGCGATGCGCACATGACGGCCGATATGGGCTTCTACAACTTCGACGTCGCCCCCGCATATGCGAAGTTCCTGCAGGACATCCAAGATGCTCAGTTCGAAAACGGGGGCATTCCGGACACAGTTCCGCACGTCTGGGGCACTAACCCGGGCGACCCAATGTGGGCGGCGGCGTATCATTTCATCGCGTGGGACGCGTATCGCCATGTGGGCGACAAACGGCTTCTCGCAGAGCACTATGATGGCCTGAAGCGCTACGTGGACCTGCTCGGGCGTGAAGCGCAGGATTACATTATCTCGCGCAACAACTACGGTGACTGGGTGGGGGTAGTCGAGACGCCGAAGGACCTCATCTCGACCGGAAGCTTCTACCGCGTCTCCTGGCTCGTCGCGCGCATCGCCGAGATCCTGGGCAAACTTGAGGACGTCGTCAGGTACGACAACCTTTGCTCGAGAATTGCGGGCGCCTTCAACGCGAAGTTCTTCGATACGGAGACCAACAACTACGGCAACGGTAGCCAGTACTCGAACGCCTGGCCGCTATACCTGGGAATTGTGCCGCCGGAGAGGCGCAAGGCCGTCGTGGACAATCTGGTCAACGACGTCATGGTCAACCACAAGGGACACCTCAGCACCGGCTTTATGGGCGCGCGCTATCTGCTGGAGGTGCTCTGCAGCGAAGGACACGCAGACGTGGCTTATACCATCGTGACGCAGGAGGACTACCCGGGTTGGGGCTATATGATCGCCAATGGCGCGACCACGATATGGGAGCTCTGGAAGCTTGAAACCGGTGCCGGCATGAACTCGCACAACCACCCGGCGTTCGGCTTCGTCGGCGGATGGTTCTACCGCGCGCTTGCGGGCATCGCGCCAAACGCCGAGTGCGCCGGCTTCGAACACTTCGATATCAAGCCGTTCGCAGTGGGAGACTTGAAAGAAGCAAGGGCGTCGGTTGACACTGTCCGCGGCCCGGTTGCATCGCATTGGAAGCGCGATGGGAATAGCGTGAGCCTGAAAGTTACCATACCGGCGAACTCGCAGGCGTCGGTCTGGGTCCCGAAAGTCGGCTTTGCGGAGGTGGAAGTGAAAGAGCGGCGCAGAGTGGTGTGGCGGGATGGGAAGTTCATCCCCGGCGCGCCCGGCCTCGAAAGCGCCTCGGACGCTGCCGACTGGATCAAGTTCGAAGTGGGTTCGGGCTCGTATGCGTTCAAGTTGAGCGGCAGGTAACCCGAGAAGCAACTCCACCGATACCCCGGGCCCTGCGGCGGAAGGCGACGGACTGCGCGACCGTCCAAGCTCAGGGGGAGGGCATTATCCGTCCTCTGTCGCGGACATTGCGGATCAGGCGCCTGCGATTAGGCGTCACCTGCATGCGATTTGCTGGAGCTTTGTTCCTTCCGTAGACAATCGAGAAAATAGGTCAGGGAAGCCGATACCAGTTGGACATCGGGGAGCTTGACGCGTGCCCTCCAGGACTGCTGATTCTTCGCATACAGGCCAAGCTCTAATCTGCGGAAAATCCCGAAGGCCGCACTCTGCCAGCGTCTTCTGATTGATCCTACAGTTGAGTCCAGGTTAAGCGTGGACACAATGTAACCGTTACAGTAAACGGAAAGCACGGCTTCTTGCTCCCGGACGCTCTCCAATGACAGCAAGACGCGCCTATCTGAGTTGCTCGTTTCGTAGGATCGCCATCCGAATTCCACGACCAGTCCAGTGGCAACATTGACGGCATTCTCTGATGATGCCTTCGTGCGGATATCCCTCGCGCGAAGCGGGCAGCATAACCACCCTTTGCCATTCTTCTCACGGAAACCGAGCACGATGGACATCTGCGGGAACGGCAGACCTAGATTCTTGAGATATATCTCGAAATGGCAGAAGCCACTAGGATGCTCGATTGAGTTCGTGTAGCCACTTGCCGCTTCGATGAGGCCAAACACGTGCGTTGTGGTTTTGCGTCGCAAGTCCCATGCGATCCACACAGCCACCGCTGCTACGACGAGAGCCAGCGCTGCTACGACCAAGCCACAGATGTCGATTACATCAACCATCTTTCCTCCGCCCCACCAGGAGCTCTCATCCCCTATCGTATATCAAGCGTGATTGTACCAAGGAGACGCCGGTGCGTCAATCCACAGGGTGGCGGTTTGCTGGTGCTGCGGGCAGCGAATTGGCAGTCTATCGCTGGCGGAATCTCATTGTGCCGCCGGCACAGACGAGGCCCGGTGCGATCGCCGAGTGAAGCGGGTCCGTCCGCTGCACGCACGCGTTCGGCGTTTCGCCCCTGTCAGCCTTTCTCCGCCGCCATCTCACGCATAGTGCTGCATAGGCCAAGTGTCAGTGTGCGTTCCAAGCGCTCCGCGCAGGCACCCAGATCTGGCGCACATGCGCCATCGTGTGCATGATCGTACGCATGTAGGCGTCGGCCGCGGTTCGGCCGGGGTGGTGTTCGAACCATGGCGAGTCCGGACGTGGCTGTTGGAATTGCTCCGGTTCGGTACGCTCAAGAACACGGAGCGCTGTCTCGCGGGTCTTCTGAGTCAATTCACGCATAGTTGACACGCTTGGCACTTGCGTCTGCAGGCGAGTAAGTTCCTCAGGGGAGTGTTCCCAAACGTCGAACCACTCTTCTTCGCCGACCAAGCCGGTTCCACCCTGGATCCAGATCGCGTGGCCGTTCAGGTTTTCCAGGCTGTGCATCACCAGTGTACCGATGTTGTGTCGTCCGGTCACAGGGTTGCGCTTCCAGACTTGCTCCTCCGTCAAGTCGTGAAAACTCTCTTCCAGCGCGGTGGTGCACTCATCGAGACCGATCGCTAGAGCTTTCTTCAAGTCTGTTCCAACGGCGATGATTGGCTGGTGTTGTCCGATCATGCGGTCCTCCTTGTCTGCCGGACTGTGCGAATCACGGCCGCAACGGCATCCGGCGCATGTGCTTGTCAGTCAGTTGATCAAGTGAACGTGTTTTCCATGTCCGCCGCGATTTCCGCAATGTACCCATCGTAACTTCGGCCTTGCGGAATCCAGCGTTTCTTGCACTCCGTGAACCACCGGACGCCCAGAAATCCGGCTATGCCGTCGATGCCTCCGTGCACGTACTTCAACGGATCGAATCCACAATCGCTGATGAGATTGAACAGGTTGAACTCTCGCGGGCCACGAATCGGACGCTGCCAATCGATTACCTTCAAGCCATCGCCGCAGCGGAACACGTTATCACCCCCGAGATCGCCGTGAATGAGGCCCGATTCCATCGCGATTGCCTCGAGGATACTCGAGTCGCGCGCGCATCGGTCCAAGGAGCGGACGGCCTCGCCTGTGACCTGTAGGAACTTGCCTTCATCGACCAGGCTCTGCAGATCCGAAAGTGTCGAGTCGACGAGCTGCAGCCATTTGGCCGTGTTGCTGATGTCGATGTAGCAGGGCGGATCCCCTTCGATCTCTGCGATTCTGGCTACAAGGTCTTCACCGATATGCACCGCCTCCTCTTCCTGCAATTCAAGATCCTGCACCTGCGGGGCGTCAATGAAGTCTATGAGCATGCACGAGTGCCCCTCCGACTCCCAGATCGTCTGCGCGGAGACCATGAGCGGACTTCGCGCTCTCCTGTAGAATTCCGGTTCTACCGAGGCGCCGTACTGGCTCTTGTAGATAATCCTGCGGCCGTCCGCGAGCCGAAGTTGCTGCACGCAGGATATCGGCCATTCGTGCACCGTGATCCGCTCGCTGATAGAGCAGCCGAGAATGGATTCGAGTTCACGATCGTCGTGAAGCCACAAGTTGTAGTAAGGGTGCTTGTTCATGTTTGCCTGCTAGCTAACATAGAGCTCACTTGTCCGCCAGGGGCGGATCAAGTAGAGCGGGCGGTTAGGTAACCACATCCTACGGATTGCGTCGGTCCCACATTAGCTTCATAATCTGGATCTGGCCCGCGTGATAGGTATCGTGCATGACGATGCCGAGTAAGAGGTCCGCGTGCGTCCAGCGCTTGCTCCCGGCAACTTTCCGATCGAGCCGGGCCGGATCGAAGTCCTCGGCGGCCCCAAGTAGGCGTTCATGCTCCTCACGAAGAAGGTCTCGGTCGGCCGACCATGATCGATCGGAAATCGCGGCTGGAACCTGAGGCCAGTAGCCGCCTCGGCGTGGGAACTCGCCCCTCAGGTTGCGGTCTTGCAGCTTGCACCTCACGACGCACTTCGCGTACGCGCAGTGCAAGGCTATCTGCCAGATGCTGCTACATTCGCCATGCGGCTTCCATGCTGCTTGTTCCGCGCTCACGCCGCGCAGCGCACCCAGCAGCGTCGCGCCGCCGTACCATAGACGTTCGCCGCGGGACGGATCCAAGGCATGGAGAAAGTCGTCCAGTCTTTTTGTGTTCATGGTGGTCACCTAACGTCCAAAGTGAGCGGCCTATGAAGGAGCGGACGCTTGCGGGTGCATTCTCACAGGTCCGCTCCAGTGCTTTGTTGAGGCTGCTCTCACGTGTTGAAGCCGCCAGTGAGAGCCTTTTCAATGAGGCCGGGTTCTACACATAGGTCCAACAATGTGTGAGCGACTACCGCAGGCCAAACGTTGCCTCTCCAGAGAACGGCCAGACCGAAGGTGAAGCCTAGGATCGTTGTCCACAGCATACCCCACGGTCCCCAGAAACAATGAGCCAAGCCAAACGCGATTGACGCGATGACCAAGCGCGATCCCTTGCCCGCCCCGGCTGCAGCGAGCAGCCAGAAAAGGAAGCCCCGGTATAGGAACTCCTCGCAGAATCCGGCGCTCAGCGATGCCGGCACAGAGGCCAGCTTGGCAAAACCGAAGGTGAACATCTCTTGCCAGGACACAACGTCGAGCAGGCCGTATGCCGCGACCCACAGTGCCCCAAGACCAATCCCGATCACAACGTCTAAGCCCACGGCATTGCTTCGCGTCGAGTAGAGCTCTCCGAATGCCGCCTTCTTCCTGTGAATCCACCACCAGAGAGCGACGGCTGCCCACAGTGCCGGCGGGAGGCCTATGAACATGGCTCGGATCATGATCTCGGACGTCGGTGGGCCTTTATATCCGGTACGGGCATACCACATGCCGATATACCAGCCGGATGTGAACCAGTAGAACAGCAGTGGGCCTAAGATCGTTGCCACCACCCACGCCGCAGCGCGTTTCTTGGTGATTTTGTGCTCCATCTTTCTTTAGCCCCGACAGCGACTCTTATCCTTTATTGGATATCAGGCCCCATCATAGCAGAAGGACAACCCCATCTCAAGCCACGGGACAGACAGCGATGTCCTGAGCTGCTGCGGCAGACCGGATTGACGCTTCGGGTCAGCCAGGGCACCATTACGCAGCAAATCAGATAGTGGCGGGGTGGATTATGGAGGGGTTCCACTGGTTTCTCGTTTCCCAAGCGCATGTCTCTGAGCGGCGGGCACCCCGGGTGTCGAAAGCGCCTCGGACGCTGCCGACTGGATCAAGTTCGAGGCTGGCTCAGGGTCGTACTCATTTAAGCTAACACGCAGCTAACGTCAGCGCTTGGTTCGGTGGCTCCTTGGTTGCAGCTTCACAGCCCAGCATGCTTTTCTCTGATTTTGTCTGCCAGGCTATCCAGGGCTGAGAAGGTGTCGCTTTTTGGATGCCCTTTGCACAAGACAGTATCCAGGACCTCCACCTTCAGATCCGGGATGAGTCCGGCAATCTGCTCCGCTGCCTTGGAACCCCAGCCGTAAGAACCGATGATCGCTGCATACCTCAGTTTGGGTCGAAGAGCGTTGGCTAAATGGGTGGCGAAGAAAACGGTCGGATGGGGGCCGACGTGAACGGTTGGTGTCCCTATGACAATGGTGGCTGCATCGACGAGAGATATTGCGAGCTTTCCTATGTCGGTGGCCGCGAGATCCAACTTGTGAACTGTGATGTCTCTCTCCGCCAGGGCACTAACGAGATAGTCCACCATAGTCTCCGTGCTGCCGTGCATCGAGATATAAGGAATCACGACAAGATTGCTCACCTTGTCGGAGACCCACTCATTGTAAGCGTCGAGTATCCATTCCGGCTCGTCGTAGATGGGACCGTGGCTGGGCGCAATGAGGTCAAACTCGCAATCTTGAAACTTCTTGAGATTGTTCTGAATGATCTTCCGGAACGGCATCATGATCTCGGCGTAGTATCGCTTTGCCGCTTCGCAGAGACATGGGTTATCGCGAGCATATAGATCGGATGTGGCAAGGTGTGAGCCAAAGAAATCACAGGTAAAAAGGAT
>Ga0114930_10004144_pt1 | contig 12357 bp, 7 predicted proteins | sample AnhtaG_FD_87300 | JGI IMG/M metagenome (GOLD analysis project Ga0114930, IMG submission 87300) | Deep subsurface microbial communities from Anholt, Denmark to uncover new lineages of life (NeLLi) - Anholt_01485 metaG | ecosystem: Environmental > Aquatic > Marine > Oceanic > Sediment | place... | reverse complement strand
TCTCGGACCACTGGGCCAGGACTTCCGGCGCCACCGGCCCCCAGTCGTCCTCGATCCACGCGCGGATCTCGTCCTCGGATGGATGTTGCGCGGCAAGGGCTTCCGCGTCGAGGTCTTCCGGCCGCAACCCGAGCACCCGCTCCCAGAGCCCGAGGGTGTACACCGTGGCCACGCCCACCTGGATTCCGTGCAGGTCGTTGGCCGTGCCGATCGTGGCGTGTTTCATGTCGAGGTAGTGGGAGATGAGGTGTTCGCCGCCGGACGCGGGCGCCGACGAGCCGGCCACCACCATCGAGAAGCCCGCCAGGAGCAGCGCCTCGAGCACCACGGCCACGGCCTCGGCGTCGCCTTGCCCCGCGCGCGGGGCCGCGGCCAGCAGCCGTTCCTGGGTCCCTTCGAAGAAGTCGCCGGGGCGGGCGCACCAGTAGCCCCCCCGGAGAAAATGATCGGTGTACCAGTCCGACGACGACGAGTTCTTGGACAGGAAGTCGCCAACGCCCGCGGCCACCATGCGTTGGGGGGCGGTGGCCGCCACGGCGGGGTCGGCAAACACGCCGATGGCCGGTGCGCAGGGCTGCGTCCGCTTCAGCCCGCGGACCTTGAGCGCCACGATTGACGACGTATACCCGTTCATCGACGCCGCGGTGGCGAACAACAGGACCGGCCGCCCGAGCTTATCGCCCGCGTATCTCGCCAGGTCGCACACCGTGCCCGCGCCGACCCCGACGAAGAAGTCCTTGTCCGCGCCGACTTCGGCCACTTGCTCGGCCAGCTCATGGGTGGCTTCGAAGGGTTCGGCGCCATAGACCTGTTCGTCGAAGGTCCGGCCGGCCGCGGACAGGGCGGCGAACAGGCCCTCCCCGGCGGCGTGCCGCGTGTTCTCGTCCGAGACGACCAGGCAAGAGGCGCCGCACCGGTTTGCGGCAAATCGGGCGAGCCGTTCGGCGGCGGCGTCGCCGATATGGCAGGTTTCGATAGGCAGCGCGTGGGTAACGCCGCATTCACATTCGAACGATTTTCCCAGACTGTGCCAACCGAGTTTTTCCATGGCGCTGAACTTCCACTACTTCGTACACAGATCCACGAGAGTATACGTATTCACGCCGCCCATGTCAGCCCGGACGTGACGCCGACTTGATGCGCTTGCGCCGGACGCCTACGATAGGCGTCGGCGACGTCAAGGCAAGGGGACGGCCGTGGACCTTCGGAAACTCACGATCTCGGAGCGCGTCAAGAGTTTCCTGTGCGCGTGCCAGGGCCTGGCCGCGGTCGTGAGCACGCAGCCGAACACGTGGTACATGGCTCTGGCGACGGTCGCCGTGGTGGTGGCGGGTTTCGTGTTCGGGCTGTCGGCCCTCGAGTGGGGCCTCATCGCCACGGCCGTGTTCGTGGTGTGGCTGGCCGAGGTCCTCAACAGCGCGCTCGAATTCCTCACGGACCTGGCGTCGCCCGAGCAACACCCCCTCGCGAAGAAGGCGAAAGATGCCGCGGCCGCGGCCGTGCTGTTGGCCGTGCTGTTCTCGCTGCTTATCGCGGCCTTGGTCTTTGGGCCGAAGATCTTTCTCGAGGTGCGATAGGACGGATAGGACCGATAGGACCGATAGGACACATGGTCGGCGCGGGGGACTATGCCGGGCCGAGGTTCTTGAACAGATACAATCCTTCTTTGCCGGGGGCGATGATGTCCTTCCACCCGTTGCCGTCGAGGTCGTCCACCCAGAAGTAGATGCCCGCCCCGCTGGCCTTGTCCGGAGGGCCGTAATCGATGGTGTGACGGGTGAAGACGCCGCTCTTGTCGAACTTGAAGTAGTACAGGCCGACGGGATCGGTCGCGCCCGGGTCGTGTCCCGAGTGGGCGCGGTAGCGCTTGCCGGTGATCAGTTCCAACTGGCCGTCATTGTCGATGTCGACCAACCGCAAGTCGTGGTATTGAGAGCGGTCCGGGTCGATCTCGTGCTTGGTCCAGGTGCGGTTGCCCTGGCCGTCCTTGCCCTGCTCCCACCAGGCCAGGCCGTAGGCGTGCCCTTGGCCGACGATGAGGTCGTTGAGGCCGTCGCCGTTGACGTCGTGCACCAGGACGGGCACGCTGGCGCTGCCGAGGTCGAACTCGGGACGCCATGCCCACTTGCCTTTGAGCGGGTCCTCGGGCGCTTCGAGCCAGCCGGCGGCCGTGATCAGGTCGCCCCGGCCGTTGCCGGTGATGTCGCCGAAGCCGAGCCCGTGGCCCTGGGGTGTCTCCGAGACCACGAACTTGTCGAACTTGCCCATGCCTTTGCCGTCGGCGTCGCGCACCAGCTTGAACACCATGAACGGCTGGCCGGGGCAGTTGGGGACGACCTCGACGTGGCCGTCGCCGTCCACGTCCCAGACACAGACCCGCTCGATGCTGCCGGTCTCCGCGATGTCGTGGACCTGCCATTCGACGGGCTGCCCGCTGGGGTTCTCGCGCCACCGCAGCGTCTTTCCCCACCAGGCCCCGGTCACGATGTCCACGTAGCCGTTGCCGTTGACGTCCATCGGGCAGTCGCCGAAGTCGTCGAAGTAATCGCCCTCCGGCCGCACGTCGCAGATCTTGTGCTGTTTGGTGAAGTCCGGGCCCTCGAACCAGTACTCGCCCGACACGATGTCCATCACGCCGTCGTTGTTCACGTCGCACGCCGAGGCCGCCTCATAGGTGGCCGTGCCTATACGCACCCGCTCGAACTTCAGCATCGCCTTGCCCTCCGTGACCTGGCCCGCCGCGCACAACGCCGCGAACATGCAAGCCGCCTTCAACATGGCCCAAGCCCTCCTGTTGCTGACCGTCCGGATACTGTACCAAACCAAGTCGCCGCGGGCAAAGCGTGAACCCGCCGTCAGCTCAACGCCTTCGCCTTGCGAACGAGCTCGATGAACTCGCGGCGGTAGCCGTAGCGGTCGTCCCCGAGGCCCTCTTCCGCGATCTCGAGCACGCCGTCAAACGTCGCCGTGCCTTTGTGGTCCGACTGCCGCAGGATCATGCCGAAACCCGCCACTGACGCGGCGAACTTGAGGTCCTCCGACGCCTGCGCGAAGGGCGCGTCATCGTCCTCGATGGTGAACGACAGCAACTGGCTTACGTCGGCATCTGGGTCCTTGTAGCGCAGTTTCAGGGTGAAGAGCTCGGGTGTGGCCGCGGCCCGGGTCAGCCGGGTTTGCCGCTGATACCGCAGTGGGTCCACCGACGGCAGGTCGATGTCCTGCCCCGCCGGCACGAGTTCGTACAGGGCCGTGACCGTGTGCCCCGCGCCGATCTCGCCCGCGTCCTTCGTGTCGTCATTGAAGTCCTCGGCGGCCAGGATACGGTTCTCGTAGCCGATGAGGCGATACGCGCCGACCTGGGCCGGGTTGAACTCGATCTGGATCTTGACGTCCTTGGCGATGGTGACCAACGTCGCGCCAAGCTGTTGGCCGAAGACCTTCCTGGCCTCGAGGAACGTGTCGATGTAGGCGTAGTTGCCGTTGCCCTTGTCGGCGAGCTTCTCGAGCGTCGAATCCTTGACGTTGCCCATGCCGAACCCGACCACGGTGAGGAAAACGCCGCTCTTGGCCTTCTCCTCGATGATGCGCACGAGCTCGCCCTGGTTGGTCACGCCGACGTTGAAGTCGCCGTCCGTGGCGAGGATGACGCGGTTGACGCCGCCGTCGATGAAGTTGCGCGTGGCCACGTCGTAGGCCAGTTGGATGCCCGCGCCGCCGTTGGTCGAGCCGCCGGACTCGAGCCGCTTGAGCGCCTGCAGGACGGCCCGCTGGTCGTCGCACGAGGTCGATGGCAGGACGAGCCCCGAGGCCCCCGCGTACACGGCGATGGCCACGCGGTCGTTTTCGCCGAGTTGCTTGACGAGCAAGCGCATGGCCTTCTTGACCAGGGGCAGCTTGTTCTGGGGCCGCATGGAGCCGGACACGTCCAGCAGGAACACGAGGTTCGAGGCGGGCCGCTCGTCGGCCGCCATCTCCCAGCCCTTCAGGCCCACGCGGGCCAGCCGGTGCTCGGGCGCCCACGGGCACCCTGCCACCTCGACGTGGGCCGAGAACGGCGTGTCCCCGTCCGGCGGCGCGTAGTCGTACGAGAAGTAGTTGACCAACTCCTCGATGCGCACGGCGTCCGGCGGCGGCAGCGTGCCCTGGTTCAGGAACCGCCGCACGTTCGCGTACGACGCTGTGTCCACGTCAATCGAGAACGTCGACAACGGGTCCTGCGTCACGTCGCGGAACGGGTTCTCGACGATCAGGTCGTAGGCCTCCGTGTTGTGCCCCGGCCAGTAGTTCAGGTTCGGGTCGTCCACGAACGATGGCTGCGCCCCCAAGCTCGCTCCCATGTCCTCTCTGAGCCCTAACCCGTGCTGCACGATGAAGGGGCTTATTGACTTCTGGAGCCCGGCCGTCTCTAGGACGCGAGCAGACCGCGGGCCCATGATGCTAGCAAGGACCGCCAGCACGATCACGGCCGCAGCAAGCCCGACAATCTGACGTGCATGCAAGCGATACCAAGGCCGTTTCGCTGGTCGCACCTGGACGTCGGTCATCCGCGGCCCCCTCGCACGCTTCTCGATGACCTCCCGCTGTCCGTCGCTGAGCTTGAGGTCGGTCGGCCCCCATTCGAGGAGGGCTTGGCGTGAATACTTGGCCGTGGCGCGGAGTTCGGCCACGGTGTGCCGCGCGGCGGCGTCGGATTTCAGGGCTTTCTCGACGGCCTTGTGTTCGGCCTTATCCAGTTCGCCTACGACATAGGCGACCAGTTTGTCGTCGCTGAGTTGTTGCGTCATGGTTCTACACCTCCTGCGCCAGGTCCATCTCGGACCGCAGGCGCTCCCGAATGGCCATCAGCGCGGCCGTGACCAGGTTGTTGACCGTTCCGAGGGACACGTCCATGACCTGGCCGATCTCGCGATAGGTCAGGCCGTCGTAGAACTTCAGCCGGAAGGCCTCCTGGTGTTTGTGCGGCAGCGTATCGATCACGGCGAGCACCATGGCGTGCGTCTCGTTGCGCGCGGCCAGGGCGCTCGGGCCGAGGCCGCCGTTGGGGTAGGCTTCCGCCTGGCCTTGTTGCAGCGTGGTCATACGACCCTCCTTCTTGCGGACGTCGAGCGCGCGGTTGCGGCACACCGTGTACAGCCACGGGGCGAGATGGGCGTCCACCTCGGCCGGGTCGGCCGCGCACAGCTTCAGGAACGTGTCCTGAACCACGTCGCGCGCCAGGTCCGCATTGCCCGTGATACGGGCCGCGTAGTGCAGGAGCGGCTGCTCGTAGCGTTCCAGCGCGGCGCCCACCCACGCGTCCTTCGACACCGGGGCTCTCTTCATCGTCGATTCCTCGGGCTGCCGGGCCCAGCGAGTTCGCGAACTGCTTTCACCTGTTATAACGAATCAGGCCACCGCGTGTTCAAGTGCGGCACATTGCATTACAATGCCCTCTCGGCTATGTTTCCCGTGGCCACACTGCGGAGGGTCCCACTGATGAGCTATTCCATGATTGTCTTGATCGCATTGCTGCCGGCCCTTGCCGCTTTTGGCGCCGCGGCCGACGAACCGGGGAAATCCGACGCGCCCTCGATCCGCGTCGGCGTGTTCAGCCAGGAAGTCCCTACGTTCTACGGCGAGGCCGACGGGCTTCCCAGCGCGGACGTCTACGCGGTGGCCGTCCTCGAACGAGACGGCGTCGCCACCGTCTACGCGGGCACCGCCAAGGGCCTGTGCCGGTTCTCGGACGGCGCATGGCAGACCATCCCCGGGCTGCCGCAGGCCCCCGTCACCCACCTGGCCCACGTGGACAACGAGTTCGTGTGCTGGCTGTGCGAGCGCGGGATCTACACGTCCGACAGCCTCGTGGAGGCGGAGAAGCGGCCGAGCCTGACGCTGCCCGAGGGCGTTGAACCACTCTGCCTCGCGGCCAGCGATATGAGCCTTGTCGTGGGAACGAATGAGGGGCTCTACCGCACGGACGCCGAGTCGAAGGCCCTGGTTCCGGTCACCGCGCTCAACGACGTGCTCGGGGAGAACAAGGCCGTACTCGACGTCGTGTGGTGTCCGGGGATCACGGTGGCCGCCGCGAGCGGCCTGTACGTGGCGAAGGACGGCGACCCGAACGGACCCTGGGAGTCGCTCGAGCCGCGCACCGAGGGCCGGGGCTGGTCGCTGTTCGACGTGACGGGCCTCGCCCGCGCCCCCGAGGCCACGCTGTGGTTCGCCTGCCCGCAAGGCGTGGGACGGCGGGATAGGGACGGCGGCTGGTCCCTGTACACGCCCTACGAGGGTCTGCCCTACGACGACTTCACGTGCGTGGCCGCGGGCGGCGACGGCGCCGTGTGGTTCGGGACGTCGCGGGGCGCCATCCGCCTCGACGAGCCTCCTGCCGGGGCCGCCTGGCACGAGCGCTGGTCCTACCGGCAAGGCCGGCGTTGGCTGCCCGATGACCACGTGCGCGATATCGCCGTGGCGCAGAACGGCGACGCCTGGTTCGCCACGGCCAAGGGGGTCGGCGTCATCCGGCGCGTCCCCATGACGCTCGAGGAGAAGGCCGCGTTCTACGAGGACGAGATCGACACGTACCACCGCCGGACCGAGTTCGGCTACGTACTCGAGGCCGGCCTCGAGAAGCCCGGCGACAAGGGCAAGTGGACCAACAGCGACAGCGACAACGATGGGCTGTGGACCGCCATGTACGGCGCTGGCGAGTGCTTCGCCTACGCCGCCACAAGGGACCCGAAGGCCAAGAAACGCGCCAAGGATGCCTTCGAGGCGCTGCGCTTTCTGTGTGTGGTGACGCAGGGCGGCGACCCGCCGGCCCTGCCGGGATTCGTCGCGCGTTCGATTCTGCCGACGGACGGCTGGAACCCCAACGAGGAGCACTACACCCGCGAGAAGGACCTCCATACGAAGCTCCACGAGGACGCCCTATGGAAGGTCATCCATCCCCGCTGGCCCACGAGCGCCGACGGCAAGTGGTACTGGAAATGCGACACGAGCTCGGATGAGCTCGACGGCCACTACTTCCTCTATGCGGTGTACTACGACCTCGTGGCCGACACCGAGGACGAGAAGCAACGGGTGCGCGACGTGGTCGCCGGCATCACCGACCACCTCATCGAGCACGATTTCAACCTGGTGGACTGGGACGGCAAACCGACCCGCTGGGCCATCTACAGCCCGAAAGAGCTGAACAACAACCCGGCCTGGTTTCCGGAGCGCGGGCTCAACTCGTTGAGCATCCTGTCCTACCTGGCCGTGGCCCACCACGTAACCGGCGACCAGAAGTACGCCAACGCGTTCACGACGCTGGTCAACGATCACGGCTACGCCATGAACCTCATGTATCCCAAACACCAGTTCGGCCCAGGCTCGAACAACCAGTCCGACGACGAAATGGCCTTCATGAGCTACTACAGCCTGGTGCGCTACGCCCCCAACCTCGTCGTCAAAGCCATGACGGGCTTCTCCTTCAAGCAGTACTGGACCCTCGAGAAGTACGAGCTCAACCCCTTGTTCAACTTCATGTATGCCGGCGTCTCCCTCGGGGGCGCCTTCAAGGACCCCTGGGGAATCTTCGACCTCACTGCGGAAGGTCCCTGGCTCGATCAGTCCGTCGACAGCCTCAAGCGCTTTCCCCTCGACCGCTGCAACTGGGCGCACCAGAACAGCCACCGCAAGGACCTTCTCCCCCTGCCCGATTACCGGCGCGAGGACGGCGCCCCCGGCAAAGGCTACCGCCGGAACGGCTACTGCCTGCCGGTCGACGAGCGCCACTTCAACCACTGGAACACCGATCCCTGGAATCTCGACTACGGCGGCGACGGACGCGGCCTGGCCGACGGCGCCGTGTTCCTGCTTCCGTACTACATGGGCCTCTATCACGGCTTCATTGAGGAGTAGAACCATGACGCCCAAGGTGATTCTGCTGGCCGCGGCCTGCGCCACGCTCGGCGCCGCCGAGGCACCGCCCTCCGGCCTTGTCGTGGACGCCGAAGGGCGCCTTCTGAAGGACGGCGCGCCCTATCGGGCCATCGGCGTAAACTACTTCAGCGCGTTCCTTCGCAGCCTCCAGGACCCGGACGACACGAGCTATCGCGAGGGCTTCGACGAGCTGGCCAAGCGCGGCATCCCTTTCATTCGCTTCAACGCCGGCGGTTTCTGGCCCAAGGAATGGCGGCTGTACCGCGAGGAGCCCGAGGCGTACTTCCGGCGCATGGACGCGTTTGTCGCCGCGGCCGAGGAGAAAGGCATCGGGCTGATCCCCAGCCTATGCTGGTGGTACGCCTGCGTGCCCGACCTGGTCGGCGAGTCCTGCAACCAGTGGGGCAATCCCGACAGCAAGACCATCGCCTTCCTGCGGCAGTACGTCAAGGACGTGGTGGTACGCTACGTGGACTCCCCGGCCGTCTGGGCCTGGGAACTCGGCAACGAGTACAGCCTCACCGCCGACCTGCCCAACGCCGCCGACCACCGGCCCTGGGTCAAGCCCGACCTGGGCACTGCCACGTCCCGCAGCGAGGCGGATGAGCTGACGCACGACGACGTCGTGACGGCGTCCCGCGAGTTCGCCCAAGCCGTGCGCCAGTACGACCCGCGCCGCCCCATCACCACGGGCCACAGCCTCCCGCGGCCTTCCGCCCATCACCAGCGCTTCGACGGCACCTGGGGACGCGACACCAAGCAGCAATTCCAGGGCAATCTTCTCGACGTCACCCCCGACCCCCTCAATCTCATCTCAGTCCATGTGTATCCCTTCGATGAAGGCACGCGCTTCGGCCAGAAAACGACCACCTATGAGGAGATTCTCGGCCTGTGCCTGGACGCGTCCGCCCGTGCGGGCAAGGCGCTGTTCGTCGGCGAGTTCGGCGCGTCCGACAAACAGGAAGACGGCGGCCCGGCCCGCGCCCGCGAGGAGAACCTCGAAATCCTCGCCGCCATCGAATCCACCGGGGTGCCGCTGGCTGCGCTGTGGGTTTTTGATCTCCCCCACCAGGATTCGTTCATCAACGTCACCCCCACGAACCACCGCAGCTATCTCCTGGATGAGCTCGAGCGCGCCAACAAACGGTTGCGTTCCGCGGGCAAGTGAACCCGCGCGGGATAGATGCGAGACGCCCCCACCTTTCCCGCAGCGCGTGGGCCGCCAGTAGGCCGGGTTTGCCAAACCCGGCCTCTTGCCTCCTCGCCCCGTAGGCCGCCGTTGGCAACGGCGGCCTACGGCGCCGTCCACGGCGAGAATCCCGGTCTGCGCTGCTATAATCCAGAGAGCGCTTGGCATCGTGCCGGTGCCAGCTACAGAAGAACAGGGAGGGGCCGCCATGAGTCGCTACGGAGTTTCCAGACGGGGTTTCTTGACGACGGCCGGATGTGGGGCCTTGGCGGCCGGGACGGGCCTGCCGGCGGCGGCGGAATCCGCGGGCAACGCGCCGGAGCGAGGGAGCCAGCGGTTGAGCCTGGCGCAGTTGCAGGCGTGGGAAGCGCTGCAATACGGCATGTTCATCCATTACGGGATGAGCACGTACGTGGCGAATGAGCTGCCCGACGGCAAGGCGCCGCCCACGGTCTATGCGCCGGACCGCCTCGACGTGGCGCAATGGGTGTCGGTGGCGCGCGACGCCGGCATGAAGTACGCCGTGCTGACCACGAAGCACGTGGCCGGCCACTGCCTCTGGCCGACGAAGCACACCGACTACTCGGTTGTCCACAGCACGGACACAACGGACCTGGTCGAGGCCTTCGTCACGGCGTGCCGGGACAAAGGCGTCCTGCCGGGCTTCTACTACTGCTCGTGGGACAACCACAACCGCTTCGGCAGCAAGACGCCTTCGGACCCGCGCGAGGGCGGGCCGCCGTACACGACCTCGGTCTACCAGACGTTCCAGACGGCGCAGGTCACCGAGTTGCTGACGCAATACGGGCCGATTGCCGAGACCTGGATCGATATTCCGGGCGTATTGGGCCGCGGCTACCGGACCTTCCTGTACGATTACGTTGCCCAGCTTCAGCCCGAGACCGTGATCATGATGAACAGCGGGATCTCTAGCGGCGAGGAGTACAACGTGGACTACGCGTGGCCGTCCGACCTCATCGCCATCGAGCGCCGCTTGCCGCCGGAGACGAACCACCAGAAATGGCGCACCATCGAGGGCGAGGAGTGCTACATGCCCGGCGAGGTGTGCGATCCCATCGGTAAGAACTGGTTCTACGTCGAAGGCGACCGGCCGCGGCCCGATGACGAGTTGGCGCAGCAATTCGAAGCGTGCCGCGCGCGGGGTGTGAACTTCCTGCTCGACGTGCCGCCCGACAAGCACGGCGTGATCCCCGACGAAACGGTCCAGGCGTTGAATCGCCTGCGCAAGAACGTGGGCATCTAGTCCGTACCGGGACCCTCGCCCGAGGTCTGTCCGGCAGCGCCAAGGAGGTGTACGTAGCCGTCGGCCGTCGACGCGATGACCTCGCTGGCGCCGTCCGCGTTCACGTCCGCCGCGATGGGGGAGCCCACGGCGGCGCCCAAATCCACGGTCCAGACCGGCCGCGGGCTGCTCCCGCCGTCGCCGACGGCGCATAGCTGCCCGTGGCTCGTGCCGAACACGAACTCGAGGCGTCCGTCGCCGTCCACGTCGCACGTGATCGCGTCGGAGGCCGTGGCGTGAAGCGGCAACTCCCAGCGCAGCGTCCCGTCGGCCGCGTTCACGCACGCGAAGTCGCCGTTTTGACGTCCGAAGCCCATGACCCACGAGCCGTCGGCCAGCCGCAAGAAGCCCTCGCGCTTGGGCGCGTGCTCGCCCGCCACAGGCAGCGTGTACCACAACGGCTCGGCCTCGAGGGACATGGCCGCCTGGAAGTAGTGGCCCGAAACGAGGCACACCGTCGGGACCCCGCCGTCGTTCTCGAGGATGGCCGGCAACGTGTACAGCCCTTGGCTCGGTTGGCTGAAGATGTTCGGCGGGAACGCCGGGCCCAGCAGAAACGCGCCCGTCGGACCCGAGGCGATGCAGAAGTAGTCCGGGTTGGTGAAGACGAGGTCCTCGTTGCCGTCGCCGTCGTAATCCCAGGCCGAGGCCAGGTTGACGCTCGGGCCCCAGTACCGCGAAATGCCCGGGCACTCCCCTTTGTCCCACAGCATCTCGCCGCTCGTTCCGTCCAACACCACGCTGCGCACGACGGGCGTCCCCGCCCAGAGATAGACGTCGGGTGTGGGCTTGCCCGTGAAGCGGCCGGTGCGCAGATAGGCCCTGCGCGGCTGCGGCAGTCCCGGCCGGGGCGGCGCCTCGAGTTGCGTGCGCCAGAGCGGGCTGTCGCCTGAGGCCGGCGTCACCGCCGTCACTACGGGAAGGGCGTCCGGCGTCACGGCACAGGTCACCATCTCGATGGCCCCGTCGCCGTTGAGATCGGCCAGGACCGGCGGCGCCGACGAGGTGTACGCCGCGACCTTCGCCATGCCGGCGTCCTGGCACGCGAGCACCTCGATGGCCGGCTCGCGATAGAGGATGATCTCGTTTGTCCCGTCGCCCGTGCCATCGGCGGCCAGCAGCGTCGGCAGGGCCGGACCTTGAGTGGCGGGCACTGCCGAGAAGTCCGGTGCCGGCGGGGCCGGAGACGGGGTCCAGGGCGCCAAGGCCACGAGGCCGTTTTCCTCGATACGCACAACACGGCGTTTCCCGTCGCTTTCGATGAGGGCCGGGGCGTCTCCGTGAGGTTTGACGGCAATAGCGGCGGCGTCCTGCCAAACCGTCGCCAGGTTTCCGTCGGTTACACGCAGGACGTGGGCGCCGCGAAGAACGGACTGCGTGGCGTCCTCGCAGGCGTTGGCCAGCACCTCGCCGGACCCGAGCACGGCCGCGGCGATGAGGCCCGGCGCGCGGTACTTCAGCGCGCCCGTCATCACGTCATAGGCGCGAATGAGCCATTGCCCGTTGCCCTCGGAGTTGTACATCGAAACGACGATCTCGTACTGGCCGTCCCCGTCCAGATCGGCGTAGGGCGGCTGTGGCCAGGTCGTGGCCACCTTGCCGGTCGTGACGCTTTCGGCCCACCCGTGGCACCAGCCGCGCTCCATCCGGCCGTCTCGGTTGAACAGGACCTCGTGGTGCTGCGCGAAGCCCGCGATGCACAGGAAATCGTCGAGGCCGTCGCGGTCCAGGTCGACGAACTCGACCAGCCCGTAGCTGCGCACGTTGCCGGGGGACACGTCCCACTGCGCGAAGTGCTTCACCGTCCCCGTGACGGCGTCGAGGAACCACATCCGGCTGTGCGTCTCGACCACCAACTCGTTCACGCCGTCGCCGTCGAGGTCGGTCTCGAGGAACGACGGGAAGCACGTGTAGGCATCGAAGTCATAACGCCACTTCTGCTCGGGCGGCGCGCCGG
>Ga0114930_10004143_pt1 | contig 12362 bp, 15 predicted proteins | sample AnhtaG_FD_87300 | JGI IMG/M metagenome (GOLD analysis project Ga0114930, IMG submission 87300) | Deep subsurface microbial communities from Anholt, Denmark to uncover new lineages of life (NeLLi) - Anholt_01485 metaG | ecosystem: Environmental > Aquatic > Marine > Oceanic > Sediment | place... | reverse complement strand
CGCCGGCCTGGCCGAACGACCCTTCGTTGGCTCCGGCGTATTCGATCTTCTCCAGCAGGCGAGGACTGTACCCCTCCGTCCCCAACTTCAGTTGATCATCCAGCGGGAAAAAACTACGGCGGCAAACCTGACTTGAGGACCCCTCCGGCGTTGTGCTCTGGCGGGCTGGAGCAGTTCCTGTTTCTGTGTAGCGGTCGACCCCCCTCTTTCCCCCCTTGTCAAGGGGGGACGAAGGGGGGTTCCGCTACACGATTTCCGAAAACGCCCGGGAGGCCCCCGCAAGCGGCTTATGGCGACACTAAACGGGCCTACTCCAGCGAAGTTTACCGCCGTAGAAAAAAAGCGTGAACCGCTTGCTCCGTGGAGCCGAAAGGTTGTATAATCCTCATGACAGATTAACACCTGGCGCTGCACGTCAGCGACCAGTTATTAGCCCCTGGCGGTTGCACGCAACCGCCAGTTTTCTTATGGTTGCTCTCCATGGATCGCGTGTGCATCTTCATCGACGGCAGCAACTTTTACCATGCCCTCAAGGAAGCCGGTCTGCCGGTCAACGTGGGCTTCGGCAAGCTGGGCACCACGCTCACCGGTCCTGGCCGACAACACATCCAGACGTACTACTACAATGTCCCATTGATCCGCCCGCGCCGGGATGATCCGCAATTCGCCGAGAAGGAGGAGCGCTGCCGGTCCCAGCAACGGTGATGACCAGGGGCAGGTTGTGCAGCTCGATACTGTCCTTCGGGGCCATCACGCCGACAGCGCGGCAAACGTTGATAAGGGCCATTCAACTCGTGCAGAACGATGGTCGATTCCACCAATAAGGGTATTTTGAGGACGCCGGCGGGCACGGAGCAACGCCATGCTTATTGGATCCGACGGAGAGCCGGCTGGTCGCCTATCGCGTGAGCGTGATGCCCAGTTTCGGGCGTGGCGCAACAATCTCCCTGACGCCGCGTATCACGACGTCGAGGGGCGAATCGCGGATTATTGCGAAACACACAACCACGCGGCTGTTCGGTATTTCGCAGGTGGAGAATGGACGGGGAGTCCGTGGGAGCCGCTTCTCACTGCATGCGCGGGAGACGCGGAGAACGCTGCCAAGTTTCTGGGGTAGATTCTCTGGCGGTATCTCGATGGGTGCCAGGCGACATGGTGGTTCTACCGTCCGGCAAGCCTTGACGATGAGCCGGTGGGCATGGTGTACCACAAGCATCGCAGGGAATGAATCGCTGGAAGATGTCCACGATCCACGCGCCAAACGTCTGCTAATCCAGTAAGCGGGCTGCGCGCTTAACGGCGGATGCAATGGCTCGAAAGAAAGATCCCCATGCAGGGCTGCTACTGATCGGCATTCCGTACGCACTGCTTTGTGCAGTTGGGTCAGGCGTCGTGAGCGTATTCGGATTGGGGTTGCCAGCGAGGGAAATAATTAGCCCCGAGAATGCGTTGCTCGGTGTCTTGGCGATTCTCACCGTTTTCCTACTGACCGTCTTGCTACGACGGTTTGCGCGAAGGCGGGCAGGACAATACGTTCTTCCGAGCCAGCTTCCGACCTACGTCGATGCGGGTACTACCGTCAATCCACCAATTGACGTTTTGGGTTCAACGGCAGCTAATTGCCCTGTGGTCGGCGGGACCTTCGTGCGAGAGGCCGATCTCGAAAGCTTCCTGGTGAGAAACTGGGACCGACTCGACTTCGGTACTCCCCTGGAGTTCGTCGCGCAGCAGGTCCCGTGCGGTGAGCTCGGGATCATCGATGTGCTGGCGCGCGACCGGGTCACGCGCGACTACGTGGTGGTTGAGCTCAAGAAGGGACAGGCCGACGATGTCGTGTTCGGCCAGCTCTCACGGTACCTGGGCGGAATCGAACGGGACTGTGCGACGATTGAGGGCATAGGGGTCCGTGGAATCATCGTCGCGCGTACGATCTCGTCGAGGCTTCGCGCGGCGGCATCGGTCAATCCCAAGGTCGGTCTGCGACAGTATGTCTGGGTTTCTAATGGGGGGTCGAGAGCGAGTCTGGCCCAACGCCTAAATTGTTCACCCGGTGACCTGCTCCTGCTCCCCGGGACTGGCGATCAACTTCGATGCATGTGTGGACATGAAAACGCACCACACGCGCGGTACTGCGCCAAGTGCGGAATCCGAATTAGCGGCTCGGAAGACAATCTGGCGCAAGCGACTGGACATGCAAAAGGTCACGGCGCGTTGGGCAATGTACCACCTGCCGTGCGGGCGGAGCGCACGGACCATGTTCCGACTTCCCCGGGCATGGACCTCGCCCGTTTGGAAGTTCACTTGAACCAGATGGCCAGGCTTGACGGAGGCTATGGGCTATCGCAGCGTTTGGCGAGAGACCTGCGCAAGAGCGCGGGCCGCTGGGTTTGCCGATCAACGGTTCATCACCTGTCGAAGTGGTGCCATCCCCAACGATGGGCCGAGCGCGAGCAGCGAATGCAGCCCGTTGCCCGCGAAGTGAGCCGTCAACTCTTTGGGCTCGTCATCGGCAGAGAAATCTGAGTCTGTCCGCAGGTCGTTCGCGCACGCGCGGCTCCTGGAGCGCGACGGCTGTTGTATCCAGCGAACCTCTAATTGACGATCACGAGCTGAGTTTCAGCCACAGCGCGACCGACACGTACGGGTGCGATCTGAGAACAAGATTCTCGAGGTGAGGATGCGTTTTCCTGTCTCCGGCGACGGGGCTGTGAACGAGCAGGCTGCACACGAGGCGTTGGGGCTGAACCGCAACGAGACGTTCTACGTAATCAGTCGGCTTGATTTTCTCGATGGTAAGCCACGGGCAATTCATCGCTCGTATTTGAATCCATCGCACTTTCCTGAGTCCTTTTTGGATCACGACTTTGAGAAGGAATCATTGCTCGCGATTATCAATTCGTACGGGTTCAGGATCAACACGCGTGAGACAACATTGCGAGCACGTTTCCCCACCCAAGAGGAGGCATTTCGCCTCAAGATCGACCCTGCCCAGCAGCCCGTCCTCGAGGCGGAACAGAAGCTGACGGCCGTTCATCTCGCAACGCGTGAGATGGTTACGGTTGAGTATATGCATGCGTGCTACTTGAACTGGGAGTACCGAATTGCCAACCGCCGCAACGTGCGGAGCGTTCCCTGATCAACCTGGTGTAGGTCGTTCGCGCATGCCGAAGGAGCAGTTCCTGCTATTGGAGATCTGAAGATGGCGAACATCATCATCTGGGGCATTCAATCAACGGTGGATCGTATGTTCTTGATTGGCGACAACTTGGGCAGGGTACTACTTGACTGGATCCGGCAGGGAATCCTGACCAGTTCAAGGGATTGCGAGGACATTTTTCAGAGCGTCGCGCAACGAGGGCTTGAGGTTGACCTGAACATGGGTCTTGAGAGTGATCCGGAAACGGCCGCCCAGCTGGGAAGAGCAAGGCAATACCTTCTAGATAAGCGGTATCCGGAGCACGCGCAGATAAGGGGAATCCCGCGATATCGGCTTTGCAAGGCTATCAACTCGCCGCAGGTGATCCGACGGGAAGATTGCCTGCTGTTCAGTACGTAGGTCTATACCCGGAGAGCGTGAGGGAGTTCATCACTGACCGGCAGGAAGAGGTCCCGGAACTTCAACGTACCATGGTCGAGGAGCAATGTCTTCGCATAAACGAGCAGCCCCAGACGCTCGCAATCGAATCCGATCGGAAAATCATCCTGGCGTACGGCCCGGGGCGGGATGTGAGCTACGTCCAACGGGAGGGTTCCTTCAAGGACTATATCAGTCTTCTGCGCAAGACCGCCGGGGAGCATGAGGAGGGGCGGATCGTCGTCGCCCTCTCCATTCCTTGGCCAATCAAACTGGGGGCGGAGATGATCGACGCCGCTAGGGAAGCATTCGGGGAAAGAGCCATCATCTTTGTGGGAACGTCTTCTTTGCGAAAGAAAGGAATGATCGACGTTGATCCGGCGCGCAACGTTTACGAGAGCATCTTGCGCAAAGCTCAAATCGTGTCGTTCAACGAAACCGAACTTCATGACCTGCACACGGCTGTCGAGGGGGGCGGCGCGCATCAGGACATCCCCCTTGCGGTCAAGCTGAAACAGTTGCCACTCGAAGCATTCAAGGTCTGTCATAGCGCCGATGGGGCCATTCTTGAGCTTGGCTGTGAGGCTGGGACGGTCATCACAAGCAAGGAGTTCCTCAAGGACCCCACGGAGTTTTTGCGGGAGACTCTACGACTGGCGACTGACGGAGCGACGTATGCGATTGACTCGAAACATCTTGGAAGAAAGGCGAGCGCGGCCGCAGTGAACCTACTCCGGCCTGGCGAAGGACAGATGCGCCGAGCTTTTCCGTGGGACTTTTTTGAAGGTGACCGGGCGAATGCCTGCGGGCATCGTTGCGGTTGAGGCTCCCCTGGTGGTCACGCCGCTTAGTGCCCTAACCGGTATCGGAGCGATTTTCGATGCGCTGTTCCTGAGTTTTCTTATGCGGGACTGAACCCGCCTTGGATCTACGGGGAGCGAAATCGGTTGGCGGACGGTTTGCCCGAATTGGGAGATGAGACGATTGCGAGTTTGCATCGAGGTTGCGACACACGGGAACGAGCGGCGAGCATCCGTTACGATCGCGCCGGATGAGTTGGCGCGGGTGCACCTTCACTTGGAATTGCCCGAGCGGCGAAACCGTACTGGGCGCTATATGCGGCGGCACGGGCATGCCGTGAGTGAGAGTGGTCGCGCCCTTGAGCGTTTCGGGCCGAACGATCCCCGTCGTTCTCCGGACGAGCCGCCCAAGCTGACCATTCCCGACCACGTCAGTGATATGCGCCGAACAGGACAACTACCCACCCCCGCACCCAACCAAAGTAGCGGAAGCGAAGTGTTTCGTTGTGAGCCCCACATGCTTGCCGTGCCTATCAGCGATCTTGTTGCGAACCTTCTTCGGCCATGCTTTTCCCGGCAAGGTTTTGGGAAACACCGCGTGTTTTACTTTGACGCGGAACCCATTGAAGAGAGACCCTAGCACTGTGCATGTTTCTTTGAGAGACGCGCCGGGGGGGTCGCCTTGGAAATGCGTTGGGTCCGGTTTGACCCGACTCTGGATCGCGTCCATGACATGTCGCGTTCAGACATGCTGGACGAGGGGTTGGTGTGGAGTGCTGCGTTTGTCCCGCTTGTCGTGAATGGGCATGCTCTGACCGCCGTAGAAATCGCCCAGAATGATTACGATCTCCGCCAGATCCTTGGCAGGGCCGCGAGCGATCACATTCGCTATGCGTACGAGGGATGGTTCGCGGAGTGGGACGAGCGGGTTGCACGCATAGTCTCAAGCCACGAACTTAGCGGACAACCGTTTGCGAGGTTTTATCATAGCATTCTCGGCATCGATGAAGCAGGAAATGTGCACATTCGACAAGTCGAGGGGGTCCTTCCCGATTTGGCGAACGATTTGGCCCGTGAGGGTATTGTGGACGCCGGCATACTGGATTCGGGTGGCAGTTGCGCACTTACGATGTCGGGATGGCAAGCTACCTGAGCCACGGCTGGTACTTTCGGGAACCCCGGGGGAGCATTCTCGTGTTTGAGCTCAAGTCGTTGCAGCTCATTCCTGTGGTTAAACAGGGTTCATGGGTTCATCGGCGAGGAGAATACTGAGTGCACACGAGCTCGTCGTGGCAGGTGCGGTGGATCGCCGTCCGGCGCTTTCAGGTCGAGCAGAGCGTACGGCTGGCTCCGAGAGCAATGGTCTGCTTGTCTCCGAACGCCGAAGAGTCGCCGGCCGATGGTCGTGCCGCGACCGTCCTCTACAGCGCCCTGCAGGAGCCATAAGACGTACGGCTCGGATGCGTCGGGGTCGAGAAATACCGTGCCCGAGCGGAGCGCGTCGCCGTATTCGGCCACGACGCGATCGATGACCATCTCGAAAAGCGGGTGGCCGGGGCCGACGAACTCGATGTCCGAGAAGCCGACGATGCGGTCCTTGTCAAAGGTGAGCTTCTGATACGTCTTGCCGATCTTGCCGAAGCGACGCTCAATGGTCTCGGGTGCGCGTCGCAACGCGACGGGGACCTGGGCGATCGTCCAGACGCCGGAGCTGCGGCCTCTGGCCGGGGTGATCGTACCGCCGAGCGAACGGTATGCCTCGACGAAGAACCGCTCGATGTACTCCGGCATGAGACGTTCTTCACGGCTTTTCTGCATGTCGGCTTCGAGCTTGGACATGTCGATGTAGCGCGAGCCGAGGGCCTTATTGTTCATGTCCGCCCGGATTGCGTCGATGTCGGCCGGCTTCAGCTCCAGGGCGGGGTCGGCCAGGATCTCCGCCATTGACTTCCGCTTGGACAGCCAGTCGCGCATGAGCTGCTCGAGTTTGGGCGTGGAAATGATATCGCCGATCACGTCGTAGACCCGATCGGAACCGAGAGCGGCGCGCATACGCTCCAGTTTCGTAAGCAGCGTGCCGAGGACTTCGCCCTCGCGTGTGTTGCTGGCCACCAGGTTATAGATCATCACCTCCTTCTGCTGTTTGTACCGGTGGATGCGCCCCATACGTTGCTCGAGCCGAACGGGCGACCAGGGCAGGTCGTAGTTCATCATCAGCGAGCAGAACTGGAGGTTGATGCCTTCGCCGGCGGCCTCGGTGGCCACCATGATCTGAGCGGATTCGTAGAACTCGCGCTCGGCGTCAATCCGCTTGACCAGGGACATGCCGCCGTGGATCTGCGTCACACGGAAGCCCAAGTCGGTGAGTTTCCGTAAGAGGAAGCTGAGCGTGTCCCTGTGCTCGGTGAACACGAGAAGCTTCTCGTTGGTGCCGGCGATGTGTTTGCCGATCACGTCACGAAGCTGCTCGAACTTGGTCTCGACGACGGAGCGCTGGCTTTTCCGGGCGAGGTCTACGAGCCGGGTGAGTTCGTCGATTTCCGTATCCAGTTCGGTCATGTTCTGGGCTAGGGTGAGCCGCTCGACGACCTCATCCTCCAGCCGCCAGCGATCGCGCTCGTCCATGTCGTCCAGATCCTCGAAGTCCTCCGGGACCCGGCCCTCCTCCATCTGCTTGCGTAGGTGACCGAGCTTCCTGAGGTCTTTGAGGCGCTTGACGCGGCGCTCCAGCGATGAGCGGATGGCCGCGATACTGGACGCCAGACGACGCTGGAGAACGGTGAGTGCGAGGCCGACGTTACGATTTCCCTCGTCCTCCGCGCGGCGGAAGTGATGGGTCACGTAGTTCGTGACCGCATTGTAAAGCCCGAGTTCGCTGACCTCGTTGGGGATGCCGTCGTTACTGCCTTTGAGCCTGTAGCTGAGCGTTTCCACGTGGCGGGGTGGGAAGCAGGGCTCGCCGTTGAACTTGTTCATGTTCTCCTTGAGGCGGCGACACATGATCCGGTTCTCGTCCCGGTCGCTGGCCTCAGCGAGGATTTCGCCGGTCACGTAGAGGTCCGGGTCGAGCAGTTGGAGAAGCAGGGCGAAGTTGTCGGGGTCGCCTTTGTGCGGCGTGGCCGTCAGGAAGAGGAAGTGGTCCGTTCGCTGTGCGAGGAAGGCCCCGAATTCGTATCGGGCGGTGGTCTTGGTCTTGGTGCCGTAGCGGTAGGCGGCCATCTTGTGGGCCTCGTCCACCACGACCAGGTCCCATCTGGTGTCCCGCATGCGCTCGCGTATCTCGTCGTTGCGGGCGACGAAGTCGACGGAGCAGATGGCCTGCGCCGTATCCTCCCATACGTTGCGACCGTACGCCGCGTCGATGGTGGCACGGTTGATCCTGTCGAAGGTCTCGCCGAACTTGTCGTGCATCTCCCGTCGCCACTGGTTAGTCAGGTTCGCTGGCGTGACGATGAGGATGTGCTCGGCCAGCCCTCGGAATTTGAGTTCCTTGATGAGCAGGCCACCCATGATCGTCTTGCCGGCGCCGGGGTCGTCGGCGATCAGGTAGCGGATGCTGGGCTGGGTGAGCAGGCGGTTGTACACAGCGTCGAGTTGATGAGGGAGCGGGTCAATCTGCGAAACACTCACCGCGAAGTGGGGGTCGTATTGGTACGCCAGCCGGATGCGGTGGGCCTCCGCGGCGAGGCGGAATTTCCGGGCGTCGCCTGCAAGCGTGACCATCCCGCCGCTTGACTTGATCGTGACCGCTGACTCGAAGTCTTCGGCCTTCAGCAGCTTCTTCCAGGTCTGCTTGGTGTTGACGCCCTCGGCCACGATCTCCACGCGGTCGCCGCGGGCCTTGGCGAGCAGCACCCGAACGGGCTCGCCGAAGAACGGCCCTTCAAGCACGGTGCCTTCATCGAGCTGCTGAACGATCTGTTCCGCTTGCACTCGAAGAAACCTCCGATCGCCCGTACGACCACGCATGGCCGGAAGCCGCCTTGCCACGCCCCGTGGTCGCTCACCTGATGTTCCGCTCTACCAGAACGAGTAGACACCTCGGCAGGTGTTACCAATCCGCGTTGACGCTGTGATGCTCCCTGCTCCGAACAGGTCCACGTGGGTGCCACCTGGGGCCATGACTCGCCGGTCCAAGTGTAGACTCACGTACTATTCTGCCCCTGGTGGGAGGATCTGTCCAGCCTGAGGACACGGTCTGGCAAGGCGTGGATCTGCCCTGGGTGCCTTGGGCGCCAGGGACATCGTTGCCGCGGTGGCGATGATCTTGGCGCCCGGCATAGGCTCTGGCCACCGGGCGCCGCCAGCGGCGGTCTCCCCGAATCAAGGTTCGTGACCGAGCGTGTCTTGGCTCGCAGAGCAAGTGGAATCGCCTGAGCTCGCTCTGTGTGAGAGCTCGGGGAGTGAGTCGTGAGCAGGTTGTTGTCGTCAAAGGTGTTGGAGGCGTGGGGTTCGCCCGCCTGCCTTAACGCCTGAACCTGGCTGGATCACAACGAGCGTTTCATACTCGTCTCACGCCTGGACGTGTCCCGCGCAGCCAAGCTGATCGAGAGTCTTGAGCGTGACCCCGAGTACGTGGAGGCCTACCACGGCGACCTTGAGGCTGCAATCCGCTGGCTCATGGACGCGACTTTCGAGGCGACCGATCCGAACGAGAAGGCCCGGTTAGCGGCCACCGAGATGCGGGCTTGGCTGGTGTTGGAGCGGTTCCGTGAGCAGGGTGCTAACTGAACGATGGACGCCACGACCAAGGCACTTATCGAGACCATCGGGGCCACGGGCTACGCAGTGACGGTTGGTGCCGATAGCGACGGGAACAAAGTGGTCGAGGCTGCGGACAAGAAAACCGGCGAGACCTTCGTTGTCCGGGCTGACTGCCTTTACATGGCCGCCGTCGAGCTGGTACAGCAAGTGGGGATCGATCTTGAAGACGGTTAGGCGATCGACCACGATTATCACCACGATCTTGAAGCGAGTGCAGCGATTCGGTGTACCGCCGGCGTTGGTGCAGCGTGGCTGACCCGGCGACCGGACGAGAGGTCGATGGTCCGTGTTGGTATGAGGTTTGACGCTGCGCGGAAATGACCGGGGCTCGTCGTTCCGGAGGCGGCTGGAGCAAGATTGACAGGGTGGAGCGACCAGACAGGCACGAGTCACGGCATAAGGGGCGATTTCGCTTGAATTGAGAGGCTTCTAGCGGCAGAATGATGATTGAAAGATCGACAAAACTGGGAAATCTCGGATGAGGGATGAGTGTCGCGCCTCGCTGCGTGCGGACAGGTTGCACTCGGCAATGGAAGTTGGGTGGTTAGTTGTGTCTTGGCGCTCAGTAGTCATTGCGGCCCTGATTGTAGTCTTAGCCTGCTCAACGGCTCAGGAGCAGCCGTGTCCGGTCGATCCGCAGGACCTTCAAGCGTACGACGATGTCCGGGGGATTATGCTCAATCGCTGCGGCGTCTCGCTGGAGAACGCTGACTTGCGTGACCGAGGCGAGGTGCTGACGCGCGTCACTTTCGACACCCGGACTGGCTGGCCGCCGAAGGACCATCTGCCGCAAGGGTTCGATCCCCAGCGAATCCTGGAGCGCGGGAAGAACCCGGGGTTAGGCATTCGCGCCCTGCACGGCCAGGGCATAACCGGCGCGGGCGTGCATATCGCGATTATCGACCAACCCCTGCTTCGCAACCATCAGGAATACAGGGACAAAGTTGCCAGCTATACGGCAATCGATTGCGCCGGCGTGCCGCCACAGATGCATGGTGCCGCGGTCGCGAGCTTGCTCGTGGGTACAAACTGCGGTGTTGCCCCCGGTTCGGCCCTGCACTACTGGGCGGAGCCGAGTTGGAAGGGCGATCATAGCCAGCGCGCTGAGGCTTTGCGGCAGATCATAGAGTTCAATAATGGCAAGCCGCTTCGAGAGCGCATTCGCGTTGTCAGCGTCTCGATCGGCTTCAATCCACAGTACCGGAACCTTGAGTCGTGGAAGAAGGCCTTGGACGACGCGAAGAAGCACGGGCTGATCGTCATCCATTGCGGCGACATGATCCACGGCGTTGGCTGTCCGCTTGAGAAGGACCCGGATGAAGCAGCCCATCACGAGATCTGTTACTTTGCGCGTGAGTCTCACCGGAGGCCGAGTTTTCCAAAGGAACGCTTGTATGTGCCCATCGACAACCGCACGACGGCCGGGTTTGAGGGTGTCCAGGACTACGCCTTCTTCGCGGACGGCGGCTTGAGCTGGGGAGCACCGTACTTGGCCGGCGTGATTGCCCTCGGCTACCAGGTCGACCCACACTTGGACATTGAGACCGTCTTCGCTTACCTCCGCGAGACCGGCACTCCGTTCATCCAGGAGGGATGGATCGTGAGCCCGCGCCGCTTTATCGGGAAAATTCGCGCGACGAAGACGGAACGAGCATCTGGCGGTGCTCAGCAGCCGTGATCTTGCCACGGCGGTGCGGCTACAACCTCACCGGCAACGTCTCCGGCGTATGCCCGGAGTGCGGCACGGAGATCGAGAAGCCATGATCCGCAAGATCATCATCATGGTGCTTACTCTGGGGGCAGTTGGCACGCTGTGTATCGGTGGTGTGGGTGCAATCGATAGGGACACTCAACGCTGGCTGCGTCTCCGGCCGAGCGAGACCGAATTTGTCATCCTTCAGTCATCCTCACTCCAGGTCCGCCTGACGGCTTGCTGGAAGCAACGTATCGTTGCCGTTCCTCATAGGTTCCGTTGGGGGTCGGGGGGCTCGATGGGTTCGATAAATGGAGGTAAGCCCGGCCCTGCCTGAGCGGGTGGTATTCTATCTCCAGATTCTCTGCTTGACACTAGCGGAGACAGCACCGATAATGCCCGGTAGAAGCACACCGCTGAAGCAGTACGAGTACTCTAGGAAGCAAGTGTTTGTTTCAACTCGGCTAGACTCCACTGTGCAAGAGAAGAGGTTGTAGTTATGCAGGGAACCGTGAAATGGTTCAATGGCACCAAAGGTTTCGGATTCATCAGTCCCGACGATGGGAGCGAAGATGTATTCGTGCACCACTCGGGCATCGGAGGCTCCGGCTTTAAGTCACTCCAGGAGAGCGACAAGGTCGATTTCGAGAAGACCCGAGGGGACAAGGGACCCAAGGCGGAGAACGTTCGACTGGTTGAGTAAACCGGGCTCCAGAGTCAACGGTTGAGTCTTGTACGGTCAGCATCTTTAGGGGTGCTGGCCGTTCTCTTTTGCATGTTCGCCGCTCGATCTTTGGTGCTTGTCACGTTTTCTCGCCATCCTGCCCCCGCCTCGGCTTCAGTGCCTCGTTTCGTCTCTTCCTGGAGACCTTGGACAACAGTACGACGACCCAACAACAGGGCTGAACCATCGCTCACTCCAGATCGGGCAGATCTTCACGGGTCAGCAGAAGGCGGATCGAGCGATCCTGGCCTGGCACACGTTCGTTCAGCCCACCAATCCGGTGTTCAAGACCGGGCCGACACTTAGGACGCTCAAAGGTGGGTGGGGACGCAAACGCAAGGATGCGAAGCGCCCGTGGCTTGCGGGTGATCTGGAACGGGCCCAGATACCGGTCAAGGACGATCATGGTCGGACTATTGACCGCCACAGCTTCCGTATGACGTTTATCTCATGGTTGGGCTGCTACGGCGTCGATCCACGTGCTCAGATCGTCCTAGCACGCCACGCTCCGCAGGGCGTGACGTTGCGGAACTATCAGGACTTCGGCGTGTTCGACTTATGGGCCGAGATCGCCAGTTGCCTGGGCCGACGGGCCGGGGCTCCGGTAACACGGCTGTCCGGGCAACGGGGACCGATGGCGCGCCTGCCTCTGTCGGTCAACCGGTGGTAGCACGCCCAGTAGCGCTAAGGGCTGGCCGGGAGGGGGTAAACCTGACCCGAAGTGGCCGGATGGGCAGTGTTGCGTCAGCACCGTGTCGCAGCGAGAAAACCCTACAGAATAAGGGTTTTCCGACCTCAACAGGCACT
>Ga0114930_10004142_pt1 | contig 12365 bp, 10 predicted proteins | sample AnhtaG_FD_87300 | JGI IMG/M metagenome (GOLD analysis project Ga0114930, IMG submission 87300) | Deep subsurface microbial communities from Anholt, Denmark to uncover new lineages of life (NeLLi) - Anholt_01485 metaG | ecosystem: Environmental > Aquatic > Marine > Oceanic > Sediment | place... | reverse complement strand
TATTGCATACATATCCTGCACTCCTTTTGTTGCAAGATTTGATGTTAACATAGGGAGGTTTTGGCTGTCAATCAAAAACACGCAGCTGGAAGCACCTAAAATCTTGTGGAGTAGATCTGCGGGTCGGGCAAAGCGTAACTTCCTGCCCGCCAATGCCTAACGGCATCATAGGCGTAGACAGGCGGGAGAGACCGCCCCGACGGAAGGCCTGTCCTGCCTGCTCCGCCTGTCCTGAGCGAAACCGAAGGAAGCGAAGGGCCGGAAAGCGAATGAACTTCCCTACGGTCGATTCTCTTTCTTCATGGTCCGGAAAACCTTTCCTACTTCCCGACGACTACCTTCGCTTACCAGTTCAGCTGTTTCGACCGGGTGTTTCTCTTCACCGAAGAGAAATATCTTTTTCCCTGTAATCACTTGCATCTTCTTAAGTTTGACATGTCTTGATCCTTCCAAGAATTGAGCTACGTCAGAATTTACTTTAAAGAGCAGGGCTTCATGTTTGCTGCTAATACAAATCTTCCGAATTTTTCGCCCAATGTCTATGCTTTGAGCTTCATCTGAAATTATTTTGCCTGTACCCTCGCAACATGGACAGCGCCTGCTCAAATACTCAAGCAATCCGTCCGATACGTTCTTTCTGGTCATTTCTACCAGACCCAGGCGTGATATCTCAATCACCCTGCTTTTTATACGATCGGCATCCAATGCCTTGTTCAGACGTAAGAAAATCTCTTCTCGATTGCGCAGATTCTCCATATCGATAAAATCAATGACAATAATTCCTCCTATATCGCGCAAACGAAGCTGCCGAACTACCTCTTCAACCGCTTCCAGGTTGGTTTGGAAAATCGTTTCCTCTAAACTGGTTTTGCCCACATATTTACCGGTGTTTACGTCAATTGCAGTCAGTGCCTCGGTACCGTCGACGGTAATAAATCCCCCCGACCTTAGCCATACCTTGCGATGAAGGGCCTTTCTAACCTCCTGATTTATGCGGTACTTGTCAAAAAGAGGTAGTTTATCCTGATAAAACCTGACACTTCGCATCAGCTCCGGAGAAGTACTCTTAAGGAAAGCTACTGCTTTCTTGTGGATCTTGATGTCGTCAATCCAAATACGTTGGAAATCCCCGGTGACAACATCCCGAAGAACCCGCAGGGGAAGTTTCATCTCAGTATGGATCAGCTGAGAAGCTTTGGCTCTTTTAATTCGCCGTGATACGGTTGTCCAAAGCCGTGTTAAATACTTCAGGTCCCGCCTTAACTCCTCTAGGCCAACATCTTGAGCGGCAGTTCTGACTATCATCCCCATACCTTTTGGTTTGATCTCATCACAAAAACCCTTCAGCCTCATTCTTTCTGAGGGATCGAGACGCCGTGAAATACCGACTACATCTCCGAATGGCAGCAAAACAAGATACCGGCCAGGCAGCGTTATTTGAGTGGTAACCCTAGCACCCTTTGTCCCCATTGGTTCTTTGGCAACTTGCACCAGTATCTCCTGACCGGGCTTCAACATATGTTCAATCTTGCGAGGCACGGAATCTATATCATCTTCGGGCATGATAACTTCTTTTATATAGAGAAATGCATTTTTTTCCACACCTATATCGACAAAAGCCGCTTCCATTCCCGGAAGCACATCTTTTACCCGGCCCAAATAGATGTTTCCCACAATTGGAGGCTTATCCAACCGTTCCATGTAGATTTCTACCAGTTGCATATCTTCAACGACTGCAGCTCTTGCTTCATAAGGATCGAGTGAGATCATTACTTCCTTGGTTTTAATCTCCATAATCACTCCAAATTCCGGAAAAAGGACAGACTATTCAAAGATACCATAAACCTTCTAACTTCCAAGTCCCCAGGTAAAATGTGGGCTTCCAATAATTCTTCCCCCTGGAAATTCGCTTTTTTTGTTCTTCCGGTTCTTATATTGTTTTTATGGTCTAATGAGCTTACCATTCTTTTCCCGGTATAGGCCGGTACGATGGATTTGCCTATATTTAAATTGAGGGGGCTTCGCCTCAAAGGAAAAGACCTTGTCAATAAGAGTATCGGGTCGCACACCACCTGCACTGCCCAGAAGTCCCACAAAACTGAATTCTCCCACATCTTCTTCCACGTTATCCAAATCAAGCCTTTTCACAATTTTGTCAATTTGATATAACTTCTCTCCATTTTTGGTAGGTAAAACAACTTGTTCCTTGCTCAGGGCCAAATCAATATAATGCTGAATCTCTGCCGAAGTCAACATGGGGCTGAACGATCGGGTAATACGATAACTGGCTATGGTAACAGCACTCATCAAGGAAGATGTCTTGAGAGGTATGTATCGGACTTCTCGACAACACAGATCTTCAGGAAAAGCACTACGCAAGCTGGAAGCTATTTGACAGAGGGGTGGGCACTCGCTTAAAACCAAATCAATATACTCGGATTCACTGCTTACCCCAACCGGCAGTGGGGGCCCAAAGGATATCTTGGGACGAGGGGAAAAACCACGCGAAAAGCTTAATGGAAGGTCTGCTCTTCTAAATCCCCGTTCAAACGCACGGACCAAATCCAGGTGGGAAAGAAACCTTAGCTCTCCAGTTTTTTGATGTCTTATCCGCAGCTTATACATCTATCCTCAAAACCCGATTGCAAAATGCAAATTTCAAAACTGCTTGAGAAAATAGGAAACGATAAAGGAAAATCACGGAAACAAAATTTTACATTTTGCAATTTGCATTAAATGCTTTCAGCAGGCTCCACATTCAGTACATTGATCATGTCTACAGTCAGGTGTCTTCTCGCCTTTCAGCGCTTTCTGATATTCGGCCCATAAAAAGTCTCGCGATACTCCGCAGTCAATATGCGACCAAGGAAAGACCTCGTCATGTGAGCGTTCCCTATTGGCAAAGAATTCTATGGAAAGTCCGCCATCCCGAAAAGCCTGTTCCCATTTTTCAAACTGGAATGACTCGGTCCAAGCATCAAACTTACACCCTTTTTTCCATGCCAGTTCAATTACTTTGGCCAATCGTCGATCTCCCCGGGCCAGAGCACCTTCAAGCAGAGAGATCCTGGCATCATGCCACTTCAATTTGGTGTGCTTCATCCTTAAGTTCTTTTTCAAGAAGTCTTGCTTTTTCTCCAATTGCCCCAATTCATTCTGGGCAATCCATTGAAAAGGAACGCACGGCTTGGGAGTGAAACAGGAGACACTAGAAGTCATGTTAAATCTTCTCCGCTCTCCCCGGGGAATAATTGAAAGTCCTAAATCGACAAGATAATGCGCCAAATTAACAATACCCTGAAGGTCTTCTTCCGTCTCTGTGGGTAATCCGATCATAAAATAAAGCTTGAGCTTTCTCCAGCCGGAGGAAATCGCTGCCTCCACCGTCGTTTTTATATCTTCGTCGCTTATATCTTTATTCATGACGTCGCGCAGGCGCTGAGTTCCTGCTTCCGGTGCAAACGTAAGACCGGTCTTCTTTATCTTGGCTATCTCATTTGCCAGATGAACGGAGAAAGAATCCATCCTTAACGATGGAAAAGATATGGCTATTCCTCTTTTTGAACAGATTTCGGTTAGGTTGTTCAGCAAACGTTCCACCTGCGTATAATCCGTACTACTCAAGGAAGACAGTGAAACTTCCTGGTAACCAGTATTATCAAGTTGGCTCTTGATCAGAGAACAAAGTAGGTCTGAACTGCGCTCCCGCACAGGTCTATAAATCATTCCCGCCTGGCAAAAACGGCATCCTCTTGTGCAGCCTCTCATGATCTCCACCGACAGGCGGTCATGAACAACTTCCGAGAAAGGCACCAGCGGTTTCAGGGAAAGGCCGGCTTGATCCAGATCGGATATGATTCTCCTTTCAATCTTTTCCGGGTATTTATCCGAAAGCGGCTTTATTGTCCTAATCTTCCCGGTTTTTTCATATTCAACGTGATAGAAAGAGGGAACATAAATTCCCGGAATCTTGACCAGTTCCTCCAGAAGCTCTTTTCTGTTACCCGGGGAGGATTTCCAATCTATATAGGTCTCAATAAGCTCCAATAACACCTCTTCACCCTCACCTATGACAAAAAGGTCAAAGAAGGGCGCAATAGGCTCAGGATTATAAGTAACCGGACCCCCGCCTATTATGAGGGGATGATTTTTATTCCGCACCTCGGCATAGAGAGGAATATTGGCCAAATCAAGCATGGTAAGCACATTGGTAAAAGTCATCTCGTATTGAAGAGAAAAGCCGATAATGTCAAAGCCGGAAAGGGGTGTTTTCGACTCCCAGGAGAAAAGGGGGATTTTGCGTGCCCGCAACTCCTCTTCCATGTCTACCCAAGGAGCATATGCACGCTCCGCCACCAGGTGTTTTTTACTATTTACTATGTGATAAAGTATTTGAAGTCCCAGGTTGGGTAGACCGATCTCGTACAGGTCCGGATAGGCAAGAGCAATTCTTGCCGCCACATTTTGATGCGACTTATGAACTGAATTCCATTCCTGATTAATATACTGCGCCGGTTTCCTGACCTTGGGAAGAATCCCTTCTATTCTCGCTTGGATTTCCTCCAACGTCTCTCACCTTTAATTCATGAAAAAATCTCTTTGATATTTTCTTTCTTTAAACCGCCGTAACCTTCCTTAAAATACTTCTGAGCCGCCTTGCCAAGGGCTTCGGTTCCCGTAAAGGCCACAGCTCCCTTAATCACCCATCCTATCCCCGGAACAAAGTCCAGAAGCTGCCGTGCCAAACCCCTGAAAGCGAATCCGGTACCGACCACGGTTATCAGCTCCTTTAACCTGGTCAGAGAAAGCTCCTCATTATATATGGCAGCAATTTTTAACACCATTTTGAGCTGATTGGCAGTGAGGAGAGGCATATCTGCACCAGGTAGAATAGTCACCACTCCGATCAGACCATTCTGGGCGGAGGCGCGATGTATTACTTTTGAGGCAGCCAGATTCCGAAAAACAGGTGCTCTTGAAGCCAGCGCGATTTCCTTGCCCTTTGAGTGCATTATCTCAAATACTCTGGCAACTAGCTCATCTTCTATGTTTAGGTTTTTTGAACTTGAAATAAACATGGCTTTTTCCGCCAAGTCCTCTAAGAATGATTCAATTGGTCTCACCCGGATTTCAATATCCGAAATCTCATTAACCATATTAACCGCCAGCAAATGAGATGAGTTGACCTGCATCACTTCTTTTGCCAGGACAACCTGCTGCTCCAAATCAGCGATAGGATTCAGGACAACAAGCACCGCATCGGCTTTTCTTACGGCTTCCCGCTCAGATTCGGCAACGCTGTCCCAGTCCAGGGAGAAAACGATCTCTTTGGCACCGGAAGATGGCGAAGTCAAAACATCCCGCAACCTGGTTTTGCCGGAATTTTCGGAACCAACAATAGCAATGCTCACAAGTCTTTTGGCTTCTCTTCTAACCTGCTCTATCGTACTTAATACATTTCTGGCTTTTACTGGCATTCTGCTCAATTCGATCAATCCCTTAAACAAATCTTCTGGCATAGATACTTAGCAACAAACCAACGCCTATCATGTTTGCCCACAACGAGCTGCCACCTGAACTAATAAAGGGTAAGGGAATTCCGGTTATAGGCATGATACCAATGGTCATCCCAATGTTTACCATAATCTGGAATAGCCACATGGATACAACACCAGCGGCTATTAAAGTACCAAGCATGTTCTTAGAGGTAGCGGCAATCCTAATACCCCGCGAAATGATTATAAAATATAGGCCGAGAAGGAGTGTCGAACCCAGAAAACCCAACTCTTCGCCAACTACCGCAAAAATAAAATCAGTATGCCTTGCCGGCAGGAATTGAAGGTTTGTTTGCGTACCTGAAAACAGTCCTTTTCCTGTCAACTGGCCACTTCCGACGGCAATTTTCGACTGCTGAATATTGTACCCGGCCCCTAAAGGATCGATGTCAGGGTCCACAAACACCATTAGCCGTTTCATCTGATAATCTTTAAGAACCTGGAAATTAATCATCAAAAGCGCTATCAAGATGCAAGACAGTACAATTGCTGCAAAATAACGCATTTTCATTCCGGCAGCTATCAGCATTCCCATAAGAATGGCAAAAAGGACCAGTGCTGTACCCAAATCAGGTTGAATGAAGATCAATATCCAGGGCAAAGCGGCAAAGAGGAAGGATAAACCAACATCAGCAAGCCCCGAGGCCTCTCCTTTGCGTGAGGAAAGAAAAATGGCCAAAGCAATTATTAAAAAGATTTTGGCAAATTCCGATGGCTGCAAGTGAAAGACACCAAACGGTATCCATCTTTGAGCCCCGTGAGACTCTTGACCTAAGAAAAAGACTAAGATAAGTAAGAGTAGATTCAAGACGTAGATCGGAACAAGGTAATGCCGGAGCAGGTTGTAATCGGAAAAGGCCGCAAAAGCAGCAATAACGATTCCCAAAACAATCCAGACAATCTGCCGCTTAAGAAAAGTATACGGGTCTTCTCCCGGCTTTGCGCTCCCCTGTGTGGCACTAAAAATCATCAGAGCCCCATAAGAACAGAGCGCAAAAACCCCCAGTATTAAAAATAGGTCAACTTTCCTATTTAACTTGGTAAAATCCATTTTGGTCTCCAGTTGTCAGATTCCAGGTTTTTGACCCAAGGTACTGTTGAAAAAGTCCGTAATGCCTTTCTTTGTCATCGCGAGCCCCGACTTGTTGGGCGTGGCCATCCCCCTATACCAGATCATGCATATAGAGATTGCTTCGCTCCGCTCGCCTGTCTACCGGCAGGCAGGCAATGACGACATACAACAGCTTGTCAATAATCCCCCAAGACTTCAGACGTTGGACGTTGGACCTTGGACATCTGACTTTTCTATTATCTTGACAGGTCTACAAGTCCCGGAATCGGTTTATAGGGAACTTCAAAAGCCTCGCTTAGAATCTGACGCGCTGCGGGCGCGGCTATTGATCCTCCGTGACCGCCTTCTTCAACCATGACTACCACAACATACTTTGGATCTTCAACCGGGGCAAAGCAAGCAAACCAGGCAAAGTCATCTTTCCCTTTCACCTGTGAAGTACCTGTCTTGCCGGCTACCCGGTAAGTAAAACCGGAGAAAGCAGCCTCTGCGGTTCCCCGCTCACAGACTAGTTCCAGGTCCTTTTGCAGAGTTGCGACTATTGCCGGATCTAGATTTAGATTCCCAAGCTCCTCCGGTTTGAAATTGTGAGATGTTCTTCCCTCACTGGTTAAAAGCTTCTTGGCAACACGGGGCCGATAGAGAATCCCGCCATTGGCAATTGCAGAATAAACATTGGCTACCTGCTGCGGTGTGGTTAACAAGTCTCCCTGGCCAATGGCAAGGTTGATAGTATCTCCGGGCATCCAGGCTTGATGCTCGGGATTATTCTTGTTCCACTCCTTTTTCCAGGCTTTGTCGGGAACCCGTCCCTCGGTCTCAAAGGGCAAGTCAATTTGGGTCAGAGAACCGAGACCAAATTTCCTCGCCCATTCCTGAAGCTTTTCCTGGCCCATCTTGTAGTACTTATAACCAATTTCGTAAAAATAGATGTCACATGACTGAATAATAGCTGAATTGAAATCAATGTAACCGTGGCCGGATCTTCGCCAGCAATATTTGCCCCATTTTTTTCCCATCTCGGTCCATTTGCCACTGCAACGAAAGTGCGTTTTGGGATTAATAAGCTTATCGCCGAGGCCGGCGATACCGGTGATGACCTTAAAAGTAGAACCGGGGGGATAGGAGCAAGCAATAACCCGGTTGTTCAAGGGATAATTGCTCCCTTTCGAGGTAAGCTTCTTCCAATCTTTTGAGGAAATCCCTCCCACAAAAAGCCGGGGATCATACGACGGATAGCTAGCCATTGCCAATATCTCCCCTGTCCGGGGATCCATAACAACCGCTGCAGCGGCCTCCGCATTAGTATAATCTTGCTTATGAGCCGCACTTATTGCTTGCGCCAGAGCCTTTTCGGTAACCTGTTGAATATCCTTATCAATGGTTAAAACGAGGTTATGACCAGGAATAGGATCTTTGGTAGATAATATTTTTAATGGATCCCCGCTGGCATTGACCTCAAGCTTCTGCTCCCCCTTTTCTCCCTTAAGAAAAGCCTCGTAAGTCAGTTCAACCCCTGTTTTTCCTACAATATCTCCAAGCATGTGGTCTTTGTATTCCTTCTTTTTCAATTCATCTTCTGATACTTCCCCTACATACCCCAAAACGTGGGCGGCCAACTCTCCATGAAGATAGTCTCTAATGGCTTCAACTTGGATTTTGACACCCGGAAAATCACTTTGGTGTTCTTTGATATAGACCACAGCTTTGTCATCTACATCCTCTTTAATAATCCGGGGTTTTAAGGGGTCGGCGGTCTTTTCTCTCAATTTCCTCTTAATATCCCCGAGAGACATTTCCAGCACGGAAGCAAGTCTTTTCAAAACCGCTTGCTTATTTTCCACAACCGAAGGAATGACAGAGACAGCCAATGCCGGTCTATTCTCTACCAAAATTTCACCGTTGCGGTCATATATGATCCCCCGGGGAGCCCTCAAGGAAACGGCCCGTATGCGATTGCTTTCAGCCTGAGCCGAAAGATCTTTGCCCGTCAATATCTGCAGAAACCAGAGTCTTCCCAAGAGCATACTGAAAACAATAAGAGCAAAGATGGTAAAAAAGGTCATTCGCCGTTGGGTTTTCTCATCAGGTCTGGCCATAGTAAGTACCTGTCATTTCTTGTCTTTTGGCAAAATATTATTTATTTAAACGTCTAAACCTGCCAAGAGGCTCTAATGATTTTTCATCTTTAATTTTTATTTAAAAACGGGGGCTTTCTTTTCAAAGACTACTATTTTATAAAGCAAGTGGTAGATTAAGGGAGCGAGCACAGCATTGTATAGAGCAGAAGGAAGAATCAGCCTCAGGAAAGCCGACCATAAATGAATCCTTTCACCCAATATAAAAATGAGACTGCTATATATTAATTGGTTTAAGATTGTCGCCAGAAATATGGCCGCCATCATTAGTAAAACATTATCTGCAAAAAGCGCTTTCTCCATCATTCCACCCAAATAGCCCATTATGGTTTTGCATAAGGCATTTAAGCCCACTCCTCTAATCAAAACCAGGTCCTGCAAGATACCGCCGACAAAACCTGCGGCTGAGCCGGCAATTGGTCCTTGAATAAAAGCATAGGTGACAACTACAACCAGTATCAAATCCGGCTGCACATTAAAAACCTGCAAATGAGGCGCAACCGTTGTCTGCAAAACGAAAGAAGCGAGCAAAATAAAAAAACTTACCAGGTAAATCTGCAACTTATCAGTCCTCCAATCCGCTGGGATTTCCGGGAAGAGGATCAGTAATAATCAAAACCTCTTCCAGTTTGGTAAAATCCACAAGCGACTTAACCTTAATTTCTTTAAAAAGACTGTAGGGACGCTTGGCTACTTTTCGTACTGTCCCAACATAAATGCCTTTGGGAAATACTCCTCCTAGGCCCGAGGTGACAACTTTATCTCCTTTCTTTAGTTTGGAGTCCTTGGAGATATAACTGAGCCTAAGTTCACCACTAATCTGACCCTGCAAGACACCGGTCTCTCCCGTGCTAACAACTTGAACTCCCACTCCGCTCTTTTGATCCGTTATAAGCTGTATACGGCAAGCTTTGGGAGATGAATCAATCACTTGGCCGATCAATCCACCATCAACTACCACAGACATATTCTTCTTGATCCCGTCGTTTTTGCCCTTATCCAAAACAATAACCGCTTGCCATTCTGTGGGAGATTTTCCGATAACATGGGCGGGAACAGTGGTAAAATCCGATCTTTCTTTGAATCCAACCAGCTTGCGTAATCGCTTGTTTTCCTTCTTAATTTGCTCCAGAGTCACAATCTCAGCTTTCAACTTCTTATTTTCCTTTTCCAGCTTTTTGCTCTTGGTGCTCAGGCTCCCAATGCTGGTGATAAAGCGGAAGGTGGATCTGACAGGAGCGACTGCTCGCGCAACTCCTGATTGCAGGGGAACGACCATATTAACCGTGTATCTCTGAGCACAATGAAGAATCCCATTACTTCCCTCTCTGAAATAAACGGTAAGAATCATGACACTGAGAACGAGCAATACTCCTAAGAGTATCCGACTACGCTTGCTCCACTCGGGATACAAATAGCTCACACCCTTAAAAGAACAGCGAATTGCCTTTAACTTTTGAGAGGTGATGAAGATCTGTGCAGGTAATTAGCAGGCAACAAGTCTAAAGAATAAACAATCCAGCCAATTCGCTTCTTCGCTGATTTATCTCTGGGTACCAATTAACACTTTCTTTAGAACATCAATCTCTTCAAGCGCCTTACCCGAGCCCATTACCACGCAAATCATGGGATCCTCGGTAACATGAACCGGCATACCGGTTTCTTGCCTCAGCCTCTCATCCAGACCTTTGAGCATAGACCCGCCACCGGTCAAAACTATTCCCCTGTCCATAATGTCACTAGACAGTTCAGGCGGAGTTTTTTCCAGCGTGCTCTTGATTGCCGTTATTATTGCACTAAGTGGCTCTTCAATCGCCGCTCTTATCTCTTCTGATGAAAGAATAATGTTCTTGGGCAAACCGGTTAGCAGATCCCGTCCTCTTACTTCCGCATCTTCTTCTTCGGGAAGCGGATAAGCAGAACCTATCTCAATTTTGATTTCTTCAGAAGTTCTTTCGCCTATCCTCACATTATATTCCTTCTTGACATGCTGAATAATGGCTTCATCAAACTCGTCGCCACCAATACGAATTGACTCGGCGGTAACAATCCCTCCCAGGGAAACTACAGCTACCTCAGTCGTGCCACCTCCAATATCTACAACCATGTTTCCCGTCGGTTCTTGCACCGGAAGATTAGCTCCAATAGCAGCAGCCATAGGCTCTTCGATAAGATAGGCAGCCCTCGCTCCGGCTTGCAGGGTAGCTTCAAAAACAGCCCGCTTTTCCACCTCGGTTACTCCCGAGGGAACGCATACAACAACCCGGGGCTTTACCATAAATGAACGTTTATGAACCTTTTGGATGAAATACCGCAGCATGCTTTCGGTAACGTCAAAATCGGCTATCACTCCGTCTCTGAGAGGCCTTATGGCCACGATGCTTCCGGGAGTTCTGCCAATCATTTTTTTTGCTTCCGAACCAACGGCCAGTATCTTACCGCCATCTTTCTCAATGGCCACAACCGACGGTTCCATCAACACTATTCCTCTTCCCTTAACATGAACCTTTGTATTTGCGGTCCCTAGATCAACCGCCATATCTCTTCCCAAAGGAAGTGCAAGAAAATCCAGCATATTCAGATCCCTTCTTTATGCATTTTTTCGGAAGTTAGAAACCGGTAGCCGCCGTAATACTTTAACTTTATGACGCTCGGGATTCTCCAAATCTATAAAAAACTTCGAATTCTATACGTTTTTTGGAGCGTATGGGATTTTGGCCCAACTATTTACTTTATCATTTTGTATATCAATTTCCAAAATTTCTTTTGGTAAAAACAAGGCTCTTTTTACTACATGATTGGCACAGATTCCGTTGAATGTCCCAGCTAAAACAGCAAATAGAATTAAGAATGGCGTTTCCATAAAAATTCCCCAGTGACTCAGCAAGATACTGGCCAATACCATCTGGGTCATATTATGAGTTGTAGCGCCGGCCAGGCTGATACCAACCAAACTAAACTTGCCAAAAAGCGTGGTAAAAACCGCAATCATGACCAGCGCACTTACCAGAGCACCAATGAAACTGAAGAAAAAGGCCGGGCTCAGAAATGTTCCGGTAACCACGGAGCCGATAATGGTACGAGCGACAACATTAAAAATACACTCTCGCCATCCATATAATACAAGCAAAAGAAGAGTCACCACGTTGGCTAAGCCCAATTTTGCTCCGGGAATGGGCAGGGCAGGAAAATAAAACGCTTCCAGTATATATAAAACGATCCCTGCACCCAGAAGCAAAGAAAGCATCACAAGCCTTTTTGTCCGCATCAAAACCCCCAAGATAAAAACTGCAAAATGCAAATTTCAAAGTGCAAATTTAAAAATCAGGTTGTAGCTTCTTAGCTTGTAAGAGGAAATCAGGAATTATTAATCAGGAAAAAGAGCCTGAATTTCTAATTACTAATTCCATAATGTCTAAAAAACCACAATATGTAATTCCTCGTTCGGGCTATTTTAGGTTTTGCACTGTTATTTTGCATTTTTCATTTTGCATTTTGCATTTGATTATTACTTGCTTATCGCGTCAAGGCGCTCTGTTTCCGACTCACTAACAATCTTGACAACAATCCTGTTAGGTGCACAGACTATGCACTCACCAG
>Ga0114930_10004141_pt1 | contig 12368 bp, 12 predicted proteins | sample AnhtaG_FD_87300 | JGI IMG/M metagenome (GOLD analysis project Ga0114930, IMG submission 87300) | Deep subsurface microbial communities from Anholt, Denmark to uncover new lineages of life (NeLLi) - Anholt_01485 metaG | ecosystem: Environmental > Aquatic > Marine > Oceanic > Sediment | place... | reverse complement strand
GATGGTTATATAAATTATGAGTTTTGCCATTTAGCTTTAGATAATCATGAAGTTCAAGGTATTGAATATATAGATAAACAGGCAAAATATGCACTTGAATATATGAGAAATCTTATTCAAACAGTCTAATAATTAATAGAGTTTTTTGAAAATAAGAGATATAAAATAGGAAGGAGGTGATGAAAATAAGAGATATAAAATAGGAAGGAGGTGATGAAAATTGATTGTAATTAGATAGTAATGTTTTCTAAATTGTAAATTATTATTAAGATTAAAAATTAAAAGGGAGGTAATTGAAATGACTAAGTTTTTTAAAAAGTCTATGATTAGTATTGTGGTTATAACATTAACAATTGCAGTTACAACATTTTGTTCGTTTGCTGCTGCCGAAAAAACAATAAAAGTGTTATCTGCTGGCGGTCCAGAAATTGATCATCTTATTGCGAATATGGAAAAATTTGAAAAACTCAGTGGGATTAAGGTTGTACATGATATAGTACCTAGGTCAATACTGAACCAGAGGCTAATGGCGGAGTTAATAGAACTAAAAGGAAATTATGATGTTGTGTTCAATGAAGGTGGGACTACTTGGACAACATATGTTCAAAAGGGAGAATTTATACCCATAGAAGATTATTTAGATAAAGGTGTAGTAGAACAACTTTATGCTAGAAAAGGCTTTACCGATCCGCGCACTGGAAAGGTGGCAGGCATACCTCAATATCACAATTTTAATATGCTGTTCTACAGAAAAGATTTATTTAATGATCCAAAGGAAAAATCAGCATTTAAAGAAAAATATGGGCGCGAACTTACGGTCCCCACAACTCTAGATGAACTAGTTGATGTTGCAGAATTTTTCCATCGTCCACCTGAGATGTATGGTTATTGTATACAAGGAATGTCGCATGGTAGTTTTGTTTATCGTTTTATTGAGTTTTTGTTAGGAATGGGGGAGAATGTAGGAGATGAAGATGGTAATTTAACACTTAATACCCCAGGAGCAATTAAATCTTTGGAAACTGTAGTAAAGTTAGCCAAATTCTTCCCACCTGGATGGGAAGCAATGAACCAATTTGATGTAAACGAACTAATGCTTCAAGGAAAAATACCAATTTACTCATGCTTTAGTTATATCTGGAAAGATTATATTGAAAAGATGCCTGATAAGGTAGGTATAGCAGCTCCAGTGGGAGATGTACAGTCTGGATTGTCTATTTCTGGATTTCTTGCTTTAATTCCTAAAAATGCTTCAAATCCAGAGGGAGCAGTCGAGTTTCTCAAGTGGCTTTCAAGTTATGATTACCAGAAAAGTTTTATGTTAAGTGTTTTAGGTAATTTTGCAACAAGGAGTGATGTATTGGAAGATCCTGAGGTTTCAGAAAAAATTATTGGAATTGATATAATAAAGAATGCTGTAGCTAAAGCTAATGGCGGGAAAATTCCAAATGCTACTTGGATGCCAGAAATGTACGAAGGACTCTATAATGTTTTCTTTGATGTATTTAAAGGTAAAAAGACAGCTGAAGAAGGATTAAATTGGCTACAAAATGTAAAATTTGCAGGTAGACGAGCAATAGAATAAATATTATATTCCAATATTCTTCTCATTACTTTCGGGAGATAGTATTATATAAAAAATCTACCTCCCGAAAGTAAATGTAATTAATTAGCGATAAAAAGGAGTAATAATGATAAGCAAATTAGAAAAAAATAAACATCGCATGGGATTTTTTTTATCGCTTCCAGGTGTTTTATTTGTTTTCACTTTTATAATATATCCTTTATTTAGCAATCTTCATAATAGCTTTTATGATTATAATCTTCTACGTTCACGTGATATGGTATTTATTGGGTTAAAGAATTATCAAGCCTTACTTACGGAATCTTTTTTTAACTACTCTGTTATTATTACCATCCTATTTACTTTGATAAGTGTTTGTCTTGAAACTATTATCGGATTAGCTATATCTATTTTTTTTACATTTATTATTAAAGAAAATAATCAAGGTGTCCTGAGATGGCTGCAAAAAGGAACTAGAAGCATTCTTATAATACCTTGGGCAATACCGGGAGTTGTGGCAGCTTCAACGTGGAGATTATTGTTTCATCCGATATATAGCCCTATTAATTCTGTTTTGGGCAAACAAATAATGTGGCTCACCCATCCAACATTAGCTTTTGTTTCTATTTTAGTCGCTGAAACATGGAAGACCACTCCTTATTTTATATTCTTTTTTAGTGCTGCAATTATGGCAATACCACTTTCACAATTTGAAGCGGCAAGAATAGATGGCGCCTCAAAATGGCAAGAAATTAGACATATATTATTACCTGGCTTATTGCCAATTATAATAGTTGCTGCATCCTTTAGATTGATAGATACATTTACCAGGATATTTGATGTGGTATATGTGTTAACTGGCGGCGGTCCTGGTAATGCCACAAAAGTGTTACCAATTTTAATACAAGAGACAGGTCTGAAATTCTTTAAATATGGATTAGCCTCATCCATGGCAGTGGTAAGTGTTATAATTTCTGTATTTTTTGGTTTAGCCTTATTAAGGAGGGGGAAATAAGGTAAATGAATTTTAATATTACTTTACGCAAATTATTTATTACTATTTTAATTATTTTAATATTAATATCAACCCTTTTCCCTGTATATTGGATGCTTTCATCTTCTTTTAAAACAGATAGTGAAATAACAAGCTTTACTTTGTCTTGGATTCCAAAAAAAATTACATTATCTCACTATAGGGATCTTTTTACCAAATTTCAACTTCATAAATATTTGTTTAATAGCATAATAATTGCCGTTACTACTACTGTAATTAGTTTGATATTCGGAGTAATGGCAGCTTATGGTTTTTCAAGATATAATTTTCCAGGCAGTAGTATTTTATTGTTTCTTTTAATATTAGTTCGAGTTTTCACCCCAGCAGCACTTGTTCTTCCTCTATACCGTGTTGTAGCGTTTCTTGGTTTGAATGATAACCCCTTTTCAATAGTAATAGGTGTCACTACTCTGAATTTACCTTTTGTGGTGTATATGATGAAATCATTTTTTGATAATTTTCCAAAAGAGATAGAAGAGGCGGCTATGATAGATGGAATGAGTGATTTACGTATATTAATAAGTGTTGTAATTCCTTTAGTTGTGCCTGCGATAGTTACTGTTGCTTTATTTTCTTTTACTTCTGGATGGAATGATTTTCTCTTTGGTATTTCTTTTTCACAAACAATTAAGTCAATGCCAGCAACAGTTGCTATTGCAAATATGGACACTCAATATAAAATATATTGGGGTGCTATGATGTCGGGGGGAATAGTTTTTTCAATTCCAATATTACTAATTACATTTATTTTCCAAAGATACTTCATAAAAGGTATTACAATTGGAGCTTTAAAGGAGTAAAAAATATATAGATTTCTTTAAATTCTTGCTTTTCACAAGAAGAACCTTTTGTTTTTATTATATAAATATCCCTTTCCGCAAAGAGCATATTATAAAATGGAAAGGCAGTTTAAACAAAATATTACTTTTTATAGGTCTTTATTGTCTTGATAAGCTGCGACATCCTTTGGTTAGTTATAAATTTAGTTTAAAATTAACAAATTTTATCTGAAACTGAAGGTTTAATCAATTATTGCGGTATATTAGAAGCCTCAGCAAAATGGATTATAAAAGGCATAGAAATTATTTTGTGCTTATAATGGTTATAGAATTAAAAAAATATAGACATATTTACTAAATTGTAAAATCAATTTATTTTTTTTAAGGGAGAAGGAGAAATAAAATGGCAAATGTTATTTTAAAAGAATTTACAAAAAATTTTAAAGATGTGACCGCAGTAGATGACCTCAATATAGAGATTAAAGACAAAGAATTTGCAGTTTTGGTTGGTCCATCAGGTTGTGGAAAAACGACCACTTTAAGAGAGGTTGCTGGTTTAGAAGAGGTTACTTCCGGACAGTTTGGTTGTCCAGAAACTAGAAATGCTGAACTAAAAATGATAGAAACTGCAGTTAAAAAAGGAAAAAGACCAAGGATAGAAATTGGCCCAATCAATTATTCTGAGGAAAAAATGAAAGAATATATTGATCTAGGTGTAAAAGATTTTTCACTTCCAACCGATATTATCATAGTTCATCAGTGGATTAAGGCAAATGCCAAAGTGATAAGTAGTTTGTTTAAATAGATTGATACAAAAATGGACAACCTATTATTATGATGGTCAAAATACAATGGCTTATTTGTAGGTATTTGCATAACTTGTTCTTTAAAAAGCTAAGCTGAAAAGAGTATCTATAAATCAGTGACGAAAGATTGCGATCATAAAAATATTCTAGAAGAGATAAGATTTTAAATATAATTATTAACAACGAAAGGAAGGGGTGGTAATTATGTAGAATTGCAATTAGTATTTAAAGATTTTTTAGATAATTTTTGTTTTATTTTAAGAACCAAATGTTTATATTATATAGAGGGAGATAACAAATGAAAAAAATTTTTGCTATGTATAAACTAAAATCTGGCATTTCATTAAAAGAATATTCAGAGTGGTCAATAAATACTGATCAAAAAATCACAAGTGCTCAACCCGGTGTTCTTCGTTTTGAAGTCTATAGTATAAAAAGGAAAGAGGGAGAAGATTTTCCTGATCAAATTATGGAAGTGATTGAAGTAGATAGCATTGAACAATGGGGAAAAGTGACTTCAAGCAAGGCCATGAGCAAAGTTATGGAAACTTTTAAGAATTATGCTGATGAATCAACTGTAAAATTACTTTATGGTGAAAAAATTGAATAGCTAGATTCTTTTATTATTTTTAAGAATTGATTCATCGATATCTGGACACATAATGAACTTTTTCGAATGATATTTGAATATCAATAGATTAGTTCTTACTGTTGTTATTCTTGTTGTAGTACACTTACAGTCAGCATAGAACATTAATAGGTATAAAATGTGTTGTGTAAACATTTCTGCTATTTAATTATTAAGATTAAGGAGTTTAATAATAATGCGAAAGAATAAATTAAGAGAATTGATATTAAAAGGTAAACCGAGTATTGGCGCAAGGGTAAATACACCATGGCCTGGCATGTTTGAAGTGATTGGAAATACTGGTGTTATTGATTACGTTGAATTTGAAGGAGAATATTCCCCTTGGGATTTACATGATCTTGAAAATATTTCTAGAGCTATTGAGTTATATGATATGTCTAGTATGTTTAAAGTTGATCAAGAGCCGAATGGGTTTTTAGCCCAAAGGGCCCTTGGTTCAGGAATGCAAAATATTTTGTTTACCGATATACGAACTGTTGAAGATGCGAAAAGGTGCATCCAGATCGTCAAGCCAGAAACTCCCCTTCATCAAGGAATCAATGGTTGCCATATGAGGCGTAATGTAGGTTACGTTTTGGATTGCGGGAACGAGGACTATGTAAGAGCCATGGATGAAGCGGTTATTGCTATTATGGTTGAGAAAAAAGAGTGCATTGATCATCTTGATGAAATACTTTCTGTAAAAGGAATAGATATGGTTCAATTTGGTCCTTGTGATTATGCTTTAAGCATAGGATTGCCCGGACAATGGACTCATTCAAAAGTAAAAGAAGCTGAATTGAGAACGATTAAAACAGCCATTAAAATGGGGATTAGACCTCGAGTAGAAATTGGACCAATTAATTATAAATCTGAAGATATTAAAAAATATATTGAGCTGGGAGTAAAGGATTTGCATCTACCAAGTGATGTTATTATTATTCATCAGTGGATAAAAGAAAATGCTAAATTAATTCGGAGTTTGTTTAAATAATATCAGTACTTAAAGATATGTAGCATGACTTTCCCCTTTGTAGAAGCAACAGGGGAAACAGCAAATATTAAATACGTAAGAACTATTTTGTACCAGACTGTCCAGAAAGTAAATATTCCTGTGGCATTTATTTTAAACTATAGTCAGTTTTTTACCTATTTTATCAAAGGCGGTTCGAAATGGATTTTTATCGGTAATATTTGATACTTCTAATATCTTAATGCAATTCATAGGAATTCTTGGAACTAAAAAAGAAGTTAATAAGAAGTACCCCCTGAAAATATTGTCATCATGTACAGGACGGCAAGAGAGTTAAAGGATGACTAAAGCCATCCCTCTTTAACGAATTTAATACCGGCAAATACATGCTTGGAAATCTCCGAGTCAATAGACCTAAAGTTATTATCCACGGCCTATTGACCGATAGGGAACAAAAGGAAACAATTATTCCTCCCGTGTTTGGAAAGGAGAGGCAAAACTAAAATATAAAAAAAGAGAAGGGGACGGCAGTTCACTATTTTAAATTTTGCAAATACTTTAAAAAAATGATTAAAAAACAAGGAGGAAAAAAATTATGTCCAAAGGATATTGGGGAAAAATATTAAGAGTTGATCTAACCACTGGTCGAATCAGTGAAGATAAGATATCAGAAGAATATTGTAAAAAATATGTTGGTGGTGTGGGATTTGCTGCAGATGTCCTATTAAAAGAAGTAGGACCAGAAGTGGGGGCTTTGGATCCGGAAAATAGACTTATCTTTGGCCTAGGACCCCTACAGGCCAGTGCGGTTCCGGGAAGCGGTAAATGGGTAGCTGTCTCTAAATCTCCTCTAACCGGAAGCATCTGTTATGCTACCGCTGGGGGAAATATGGGACCCATGTTGAAAAAGGCCGGCTATGACAGCCTGGTTATCCAGGGTAAAGCAGAAAAGCCGGTCTATCTGTGGATCAATGACGGCCAGGTAGAGATCAAAGATGCCTCCGCTCTCTGGGGCAAAAATACCGAGGTCACCGTTGATAGTATCCGGGAGGAATTGGGTGAACCCTCGGCCAGTGTTGCCGATATTGGTGTGGCCGGAGAAAAACTGGTGGCTATTGCCTGTATTGCCGTCGATAAAGATAGTTATGCCGGTCGAGGCGGACTGGGAGCAGTCATGGGAGCAAAGAACTTGAAAGCCGTAGCCGTCAAGGGGACCCAAAAGGCAGAGGTGGCTGATCCTCAAAAGGCCCTGGCCCTGGCCAAGGAATTTAACCAGAGGATCAGAAAGAATGCCCCGCAAGCCTTTCTGGATGGTGGAACCACCTGTGAAACCACCCCCACCGAAGAATTAGGAGACCTTCCTATCAAGTACTGGAGCGGAGACTCCGGTGGTGTCTGGGTTAAAGGAGCGGAAAAACTCAGCTATCCTTACTACAGTGAAGCCCTAAAGGTCAGCACCTCCGAATGTGCCAAAATAGCTTGCAGGAACTGTCCCATTCATTGTCACCGTTATATCCATATTAATGAACCCAAGAAATACGCCATGGAAGGCATCGGCCCTCAGTACGAGGCTCTGGCCATGCTGGGTTCTTGTAATCTGGTGGAAGACATCAAGGCTGTTGCCAAGGCCAACGAATTATGTAATCTTTACGGTATGGATTGTATCTCTGCCGGTGCCTTAGCCGCTTTTGCCACCGAATGTTATGAAAAAGGGCTCTTAACCAAAGAAGACACCTTCGGTCAAGAACTAAAATGGGGGGATGGTGACCAGGTAGTGGAGATAGTCCGTCAGCTTGGCGAAAGGGAAAAACTTGGTGAGCTTTTTGCCCAGGGCATCGTGAAAGCAGCCGAGGATATCGGAGGGGATGCCCCGCAAATAGCCGTTCATACCAAGGGTATGGATTTCCCTGCTCATGATCCCAGAGCCTTCTTCTCTCTGGCAGTCAGTTATGCCACCTCTTCCCGAGGTGCCTGCCATACCCACGGACTCTGTTTTAAGGCAGCCTGTGGATTATTAGTTCCCGAAATGGGAATTACCGAGGCCCCGGATAGATTTTCCATGGAAGGAATAGATTACATTGCAGCTAAATTCCATGACTTAAGTGCCCTGCAGGATGTGGTCACCATGTGTAACTTCATGATGTTTGGTGGTTTTACCTTAACCGATATGCTTAATTCTCTTAATGCCGTTACCGGTTGGGATTGGAGCATGGAAGACCTGCTCAAGACAGGAGAGCGCATCTCCACCCTCAAACGTGAGGTCAACGTCAAATGGGGATTTAGCCGAAAAGATGACACCCTGCCCCTGGTGATGTATCAACCAGCCAAAGAAGGATGCCGGGCAGGCAAGGTGCCTGGACCTCTGGATCCCGCTCTGGACGGATATTACAAACTCAGAGGATGGGACAGTGATGGTAAGCCCACAACTGAAACTCTGGCTCAATTAGGCATCACCAAGGAATAAAGTTGAAATAGATAATTTAAAGAGTCAATATCCGTAATATTTTTACGGATATTGACTCTTACCCAATTTTTATAAGTAAAAATATATTTCAGGAATAAAAAAAATGAAAGAGGAAACATTATTTTTTAAAGAAGGAATAGACATAAAAAATTGGAAAGAGATAAAAATAGAATATTTTGATAGAGAATTTACTATAAAAGTACCAAATCATTGCGAAATATTAGAAATGAAACTAATTTCACCTATAAGCAACCCACGACAGAAAATAGAAAAAGCATTAGATAACCCTATAGCAAGTAAAACATTAGAGAAAATTATAGAGGACAACCCAAAAGATCCAGACAGTATCACAGTAGCAATTGCCGTTTCAGATAATACCAGACCGGTACCTTACAATTGTGATGATGAAGAAGGTATTTTATTACCTCTTTTAAATAGATTGAAAATGGGTGGCGTAAAAAAAGAAAATATCTTAATAATTGTTGGTTGCGGAACTCACCAGGCTACTACAAAACAATGGAAAAAAGATGCTTTTGGCGCAGATATAGTTAATGCATATAAAATAATTGACCATGATTGTTATTCTGAAGACTTAGAACCATTAGGTATGATTCAGGGCGTACCGGTAAAAGTTAATAAAGCTTTTTGGGACTCAGATATTCATATTATCACTGGTTTAGTAGAAACACATTTAATGGCAGGAGCTTCAGGTGGTAGAAAAGCGGTTTGCCCCGGAATGGTTAATATTGAAGCAACACAGGTATTTCACGGTCCGGAGTTTATGGCGAATAAAAATGCTGCAAATCTTGTTTTAAAAAATAATCCTTGTCACGAATTTGCCTTAGAAGTTGCAAAAAGAACTCGCATCGATTTTAGTGTAAATGTAATATTAAACGGAGATACAAGGCTTTGCGGGGTCTTTGCAGGAGAATTGGAAAAAACTCATGAATTAGCAGTGGATAAAATTAGAGAGTATACCCAGGTTGAAGTGGATAACGAGTATGATATTATACTAACTCATGGGGGAAAGGGTACAGTAAATCACTATCAGGCACTCAAAGCTGCTGATGGAACAATCCCTGTAATCAAAGAGGGTAGTATTGTTATTCTAATTGCCCATAATAAGGATGTAGAACCGATTGGGAGTGAACATTATAAAAGATTAATGCGTATATTTGTGGAAAAAGGTTTGGGAAATTATCTTCCAATGATAAAAGATCCAAAATGGCAATTTACTCCGGATCAATGGGAACCACAAAAATGGGAACAATTTTTTATTAAAACCGGAGCTTTTGAAAATTTAATTTATTGTACTACTAATATACCTCCGAAAGATCTTGATTTACTTCCCGGGACTAGTGGATACACTTTAGTAGAAAAACCTTCACCAAAGATTGAAGAAATAGTACAAAATGCAGTATTATACGCAATCCATAAAAAAGGTAAAGATACGAGAATGGCTTTTGTAAAACAGGGATTTTATGTTGTTTTGAAAAAAACTTCCAATGATTAATGGGAGGATTGCTTTAATTTAACAATAAAAACCCAATATAAATTATAGAAAGGAGTCTTATAATTGATTAAAAAGAAGGGGATTGTAATTAATAATAAAGACAATGTAGCGACAGCTTTGGACAATTTAAAAGCTGGCGAAGTTATCCAAGAAGAGGTTGATAGCATAAAAAAGAATATTAAATTAAATCAAGATGTACCCTTTGGGCATAAATTTAGTTTAAAAGAGATTCCCTCAGGTTCTCCTGTAATAAAATATGGAGAAGTAATTGGTACAGCAAGTAAATTAATAAAAGTAGGAGATTATGTCCATATTCACAACGTAAAGAGTAATCGAGGAAGAGGCGATATTAAAGGAGGTTCTAAATGAGTTTTTTAGGCTTTCCCAGGGAAGATGGTTCAATAGGTGTTCGAAATCATATCGGAATTATTTCCGTTGTAGTTTGTGCAAATGATGTAACATTAAAGATTGCCCAACAGGTGGAAGGGGCGGTTGCCTTCCTGCATGACCAAGGGTGTACCCAGACTCTCGTAGATTTAGATCAAGTAACCAGAACATTAGTAAACCTAGGTAAGAACCCCAATTTGGCCGGAGTATTACTGGTTAGTTTAGGTTGTGAATCAGTATTAATAGATGAGATAAGATCAAAAATAGCAGAATCTGGGAAACCGGCTAAGACATTAGGTATTCAAAAGACAGGTGGAATGCTTCCAGCTATTGCGGATGGCTCTCGTATCGCTCAAGAAATGGTTATCGAAGCTTCTCAGATAAAACGAGAAGAATTTGATGATTCTCATTTAATTATAGGAGTTAAATGTGGTGCCTCTGATACTACTTCAGGACTTATTTCCAATCCTGTTGCCGGAGCAGCTTTTGATTTGATAAATGATAATGGAGGGACTTGTATTTTTGGAGAAACAACGGAATTTTTAGGTGCCGAACATATTCTAATGCGAAGAGCTGCCACTCCGGAAGTTAAACAAAAAATTGAAGATATAGTTAATCGTATGGAACAAAGAGCCAAAATGATGGGAGTAGATATACGTGGTGGACAGCCAACCACCGGAAACATCAAAGGAGGTCTAACCACTATTGAAGAAAAATCTCTCGGTGCTATCGTTAAAGCTGGAACAAAACCTATTCAGGATGTCTACGAATATGGTAATAAAATAACTAAAAAAGGGCTTTATATCGTTGATTCACCAGGAAGAGAACCGGAATTTTTAACTGGAGTAGCTGCTGCCGGGGTTCAAATAATTATATTTTCCACTGGAATCGGAGCACCTCAGGGATTCCCCTTTGTTCCGGTACTTAAAATAACCGGTAACCCTAAAACTGAAAAATATCTTTCTGATCATATTGATAAATTTATTAAACTTCCGGAAGAAGGAGAAAACACTATTGCCCAAGCAGGTGAAGAGATATACGAAGAAATAAAGGCTATTGCCTCCGGTAAAAAAACCAAAGCAGAGGTTTTAGGTTATGGCCAATTTTCCAATATTTTTACTATTGGACCGGTTATTTAATTGCTATTAATTAGCCCGAAGGGCAGAATACCACGGGCTTGTCCGTGGATGAATGAGTAGGCGGCGATATATTACAATTTACTTATGGAAATAAGACTATCAGGACATAGTGCATATCGCACCGAATATTATATAGTATGGATACTAAAAATATCTCCGCAGAGAAAGGTTACATTCTTTTCTCGGGTATAATAGTCCTGAAGAATACGAAAAAATGACCATGGTCGTTTAACTGAATGTCCGTTTTATCGGGGGAAGACCATTACACATAGCAATGCCATTGACTACTCAGGTCATGTAAATGATACAGGCACTTATTACCGATGGTAATGCCGAAATAGATCATGGTGGATTAGCTTTGCTTTATGAAAAAATGAATGGGATTTCTTTAAAACAGTCTAATAATAAATAGATATAAATATCCATAGAAATACTCGTTGATATCTATTTTAAATTGTTTTTTGAATTAAAAAATAGAAATTAATAAGGGAGGTACTTAATGCCCATTATAGATTCCAAAACAGGAAAAATCAAAAAAGACTATTCACTTGAACAATTAACAAAAAAAACCCAAGAGATGAGGGCTTACAATATGATAGCGATTACTGCAGCCGGTTCCGGACACACCGGAGGCACCTTATCCATTATGGATATCACTGCTGCTTTATACCTGAAACACATAAGACATGACCCGGCTAATCCCACCTGGGAAGATCGGGATAGAGTCTTCTGGTCAGTTGGCCATAAAGCCCCCGCCTTATATATAGCTCTGGCTGAGGCCGGTTACTTCCTCCTTGATGATACCGTAAAACTAAGAAAATTATGGTCTGGTTTTGAAGGCCATCCTAATAGATTAAGACTTCCCGGAATTGAACTTTCCGCTGGTTCCTTAGGTCAGGGTTTAGGGGTCGCTGTCGGCTGTGCCTTAAATGCCAGATTAGAGAAGAAAGACTACCGAGTCTATTCTATCTTAGGAGATGGAGAACTGGATGAGGGTTCCCTCTGGGAGGCTATTATGTGTGCCTCCCATTATAAATTGGATAATCTTACTACTATTGTAG
>Ga0114930_10004140_pt1 | contig 12370 bp, 10 predicted proteins | sample AnhtaG_FD_87300 | JGI IMG/M metagenome (GOLD analysis project Ga0114930, IMG submission 87300) | Deep subsurface microbial communities from Anholt, Denmark to uncover new lineages of life (NeLLi) - Anholt_01485 metaG | ecosystem: Environmental > Aquatic > Marine > Oceanic > Sediment | place... | reverse complement strand
TACTTTGCCTTTATTCTCTTGCGATGTCCAAGATAATCTGGTTTTAAAGCTTTACTCACCTATCTACCTTCAGCCTTTCACTGTATTTCTCCCAATCCGGCAAGAAAGCAAACATCAGACTTTTGAATAATTTGCCATGATTAGGGACTTTCATGTGCAGCAGTTCATGAACAATTACGTAATCACAAAGTTCTCTCTCCATTTTAAGAAGTTTAGTGTTAAATGTTAATCTTCCATTTTGCGATAATGATGCCCACTTGTTTTTCATATAACGCAAATGTATCTCTTTCGGCTCAACATCCAGTTTCTCTGCCCATTTAAAAATGTTTGATTTAAATTTCTCTGCCTTATCTGATTGGTCCAGACATTCTCTATTTTTACTTAAAAGCATTGGCATTTATCTTCTCTCCAGTTTCAGAATCCTCTCAACAAGTTCAACAGCCTTTGTTTTATTTTCTTCTTTCAGTAGTATCTTATACAACTGTGTGGTTAGTTCTCTTGCTTCCTTGCTGTTTAATCTCCAGTTGGGATATACCTCAAATATATCGTTAATCTTTACTGCCAGTATGTCCGACTTAGCGACTTTACTTTTCTTAAACAACCAGAAAATCGTAAAAGTATTAACATCAAAATTCTTTTCAACCTGTTCCCTGCGTGCTTGATTGATCTCTCTGATAATTTCTTCCAGTCTTTTTAAAGCCCCGAGTGTTGTAATACGCTTATCATCATACAGCTCAATAATGGCCTGTGCCTTTTCACCTATAGAAATCAAATATGGCTGGGTATCCTGATTATCATCAATAAACTTAAGAATGCTCTTTCTTAGATTGATTATCTTAACATTATCAGACTTATCGCTTTTCTTTAATGCCTCAAGAGTATCCTCTTTTATCTCATAAATCGGAAGAGTGGAGGAAATGTCTGTTGAATAGACATGCTTCTTGACCAGGTCAGAGGTCTTCTGCATCAACTCCTTATCCAGAAGAATCCTTTTGGCAAAGGCATTTCTGATAATGTTGTAAAGATAAGAAATTCTCCAGTAATCATTTATATAATCCCTTAAGAATTTATCCGGTGAGATAATCTCATAAAGCATCTCAAGCTGCTTAAAGAACTTGTAAAAATCTTCTCTCTTGTCTTTATCACTAAAAATTTCAATTGCTCTTTCAACCGTTTTATCATCAAATCTACGTCCTATCAATTCAAGGTATGATTTGGCTTTATCTTTCATCAGGCTTTCAAAGGTTGATTTCAATATGTCTATGTTCCTGATAACACTTGCCACAACATCTGAATCAAAAGCTAGTGCCTTTTCGAGTCTTTCAAATATACCAACAAAATCAAGAACAAATCCCGCAGGTTTCTTTAAACCATCTTCATCCTCATAAGGCCTGTTAACTCTGGCTATAGCTTGCAAAAGAGTATGATCCTTCATGGGCTTGTCCAGATACATACAATAAAGAATGGGGACATCATATCCTGTTAATAGCTTATCAGTGACTATCAATATCTTTGGCATTTTTGTTTTGTTTGGGAAAATCTTACCTTTCAATTCTCGCTCCTTATACTCGCTTAAATAATGCTCTTTTAAAAATGCTCTGTCATTTTGAGCCTGACTATAAACAACTATGGAATATTCAGAAGGAAGATATTTATCCAATGCTTTTTTATACAAGGCACACGCTTCTCTATCCACACTAACAAGGAATGCCTTATAGCCCATAGGTTCAACATTTTCCTTATAGTGCTTAGCTACAAACTCAGCAACTTTCTTAACGCGGTCTTCGGATTTTAGGAAGTTCTTCAGACTTACTGCCTTATCTAATAATTTGTTTAATTCCTCTACATCACTAACGCCTTCTTTTTCCATTAATGCAAAAAATTCCTTCTCAAGCATTTCTTCAGGCACTCTTATCTCGCTTGGTGCAAGTGTGTAATGCAAAGGGACAGTGGTACCATCTTCAATTGATTCTGCAATAGAATACTTATCCAGATATCCTTTTTCATCCTCTTTGCCAAATATCTTGAACGTGCCTTTGCCATAAAGAATCTTATCAATTGGCGTGCCGGTAAATCCAAAATATGTTGCATCGGGAAGTGCAGCCATAAGATAATTGCCTAGGTCGCCAGTAGTAGTTCTGTGTGCTTCATCTATCAGCACAAAAATATTATCTCTTTTGTTGATATCCTTTGGCATGCCTTCGAATTTGTGAATCATTGAAACTATAAGCCCGCGGTAGTCTGAAGAGAGAAGTTCTCGCAATTCCTTTTTAGAGTCTGCTATTTTCATTCCTTTTCCTTCTTTAAAACCGTAGGCATCAAGATTTCTGAAGAGCTGACTTTCCAGCTCATTTCTGTCAACAAGCATAATAACTGTCGGCTTCTCAAATTCCGGCTGCTGCAATATTTTTTCTGCTGCTACAATCATGGTGAAGGTTTTACCTGCACCTTGTGCATGCCATATAAGTCCTGTCTTCTTTTCCTCCTCCAATGCCCTATTAACTATCTTTTCAACTGCTCTTGTCTGGTGCTGACGCATAATTATTTTGGATAATACGTCATTTTTCCGGAAGAAGATAATATAATCCTTTATAAGTTGCAATATACGATCCTTATCGAAGAAAGTTTTGACCTTCTTCTCAAAATTTCTTTTTTCAACATCCTTCCAGTTAAAAAGTCCTTTTCTGTCCAGATTCCAGGTTACTCCATAATAAAAATCAAGCAGATGCGTGACATCAAATATCTGGTTTGAGGCCATCATCTCGGGCGTTTCAGAATGGTAGCGTCTTATCTGGGCAATTCCTTCTTCAATTCCTTCCCGCTTGTTGGCATTTTTTGTCTCTGCAATTATTACAGGAATACCATTTATCAGGAATATAACATCTCCTCTGTTGGTAAATTTGCCGTTTGTGTATTGCCATTCATCTGTTACGTGAAACTGGTTGTTGTTGATATTTCCAAAGTCAATAAATCTTATATTTAGCTCCCGTTTATCCCTCTCATAGTAAACAGATTTCTCGCCTTTGAGATATTGCAGGATTTCCTGATTGCCTTCTATTGAACTCTTTACATTTCCCAGTCGCTTGATGATTTCATTAGCCTTTTCATTATTGATTATTCCTTTGTTTAGGTTCATCAACTGCTCTTTAAGGATATTATAAAAGAATAATCCTGCCTCGCCTTGCCTTAAAGTCACGGCTTCATCTCTGATTAGATAAGCCCAGCCAATCTGCCTTGCATATTTTATTAATGGCTCCTGAACTATTTTCCGTTCAGACATTTTCTTTAACCTCTATATCCAAATCTCTCACTCTGACTTTTCCAGTCATTAGCTGGTTAAGCACAGTTTTAAACAAAGCCTGCAATGTTTGCTTTCGGGATTCTACCTGAGCAAGTTTTTTATCTATATTAAAAAATACATTTGCAATTTCTTTTTGTTCTTCAACTTTAGGTAGAGGAATCTGCTGTCTTTTAATGTCGCCATCGGTGACTGCTGGATAACTTGCCCCTCTTTGCAATTTTGCCAATTCTTCAATAAATTCATCGTTTTGAACACAATAATATAAATACCTGCTTGATAAGACATTTTTCTTGCTTCTTAATACACAAAAAGCTGTCGAGCATATTTTGCCATCGTAATCTTCATCAACATAAGCGATTCGTTTAAGTGTAGGACGGACAGTAGCAAAAATCACATCATTTGTCTGAATAAGTTTTTTCGCTCTGCTCGGGGCATTAGAACCATTATATGTCCTGTATTCTATAATCTTATAAAATTCATTTGAAATACCAGAAACATCAATATATTTAAAAGATAGGTTGGGGGTTTTTCTTGGATCTATTTGCTTTGTCTTCTCAACAACATTAGAAATACTTTCACTTTTCCAACTTTTCGGCAACAAACCAATCTCGGTTTCTTTTTGTTCTTCGCCATGCAAGCCTTCAGTGAAAAGTTTATTCATAAGCGATTTTTTTAGCTCTCTTGTTGTTTCAATTATTCTATCCTGTTGTTCAATAGCCTGCTGGATTTTTGACAGGACAAAGGCTATTTTCTGTTGTTCTTGTATTGAGAAAAAAGGAATTTTTATGTGCAGTATTGCCTTGCTTGAATGCTTAATTGTTACTCCTGTTGTATATTTTTCAATAGTTCTTTGAACATAGATTGTTTGCAATACATAATAAACGTAGTCTGAAAATAAATCCTTGTTTATAATTACTACTTTACGTATTCCTGATGAATATGCACCCTCTAAGCCTTGCTTAACTATCCCCGGGCTACCATCAAAAGTAATTAAAATATCTTTCTTTTTGCATAGTTTTAATTTTTTTGAAGTTGTATAAGTCTTATCATCTCGGCTACCTGAGATATCAACTACTCTTAAAAATCTTACCCCTTTCTTATCTTTATTATAATTTTCACTTCCTGGCTCAGTGCCTCTTTCAAATTGAATATATTTATCAACATTAACAACTTCCCAATCTTCAGGGATCAGTCCGATTTCTGTTTCTTTGAAACCGTTTTCTATTACTGCTTTGGTTTTCATTCTTCCTTTAAGAATCCTCTCTGTGTGATTTTTTTCATTATTTCGTTAAGCTCTTTGTCTGTCTTTTCTCTTTCTTCTTCAAATTCTGCCAGTTCAACAAGTATCTCATCAACATCCCGATATTCTTCTTCCTTACCATTACCAATATATCTTGAAGGGCTTAAATTATAATCGTTTCCCCCGACTTCTTCGTTAACGATTATTTTTGTAAATTTATCTATGTTCTTCCAATTATGAAATACCTTGGCTATTTTTTTAATTTTATCATCTGGTATGAAATTCTTAGGTCGTCCTTTTTCAAACTCCAAAGAGGCATTTATCAACATAATCCTGTTTTTTCTTTCCTTGGGCTTGTTTTTGTTCAGTATTAAGATAATTCCTGGTGCAGTTGTGTTATAAAATAGATTTTCGGGTAAAAGCAAAACTGCCTCTATCCAGTCACTATCTACGAATGCCTTACGGATTTCCTTTTCTCTATTACTTCCTTTGTTTCCTGAACCCCTTGCAACAGAGCCGGTATCCAGAACTATTGCAGCTTTTCCATTCTTGTTTAATGAAGCAAACATAAGCTGGACCCATCCCCAATCAGCAGAGCTTGCAGGTGGGTAACCACTTTCAAACCTATTAAAGGTATCAGCTTCGTAAAACTCAGTATCATAACCGTCCTGATTCCACATTGGATTGGCTACAACCAAATCAAATGTCTTCAATGCACTCCCTTTAAGGAATTTTGGATTACGGAGTGTATCTCCTATTGCAATGTCGCCTTCCATATCGTGAATAATCATATTCATATTTGCCATTGCATAAGTAACAGGATTCTGCTCTTGTCCGTAAAGTCTCAAAGGTTTTAAAATCTTCTTCTCTTTTTCCTCAAGGGCAAGTTGGGATTTAACAAGTAATCCTCCCGAACCACAGGCCGGGTCATAAACCTCCTGCCCCTGTTTAGGATCTAATATGTAGGCCATAATCCAACCAACTTCTTTGGGAGTGTAAAACTCTCCTGCGCTCTGTCCCTGCCCTTCTGCAAACTTGCGAAGCAAATACTCGTATGCCCTTCCAAGAATATCAGGTTCAGCATCTTTTAAACCAAGCCTGTGCCTGCTAATAATCTCTATCATATTACTTAACTTACCATCATCTATTATTCTCTGCTCGCTTACAGTGGCATTAAAATCAACTATGTTCACTACCCCTTGTAATTTTGGGTTTTCTTTTGCTATCGCACGAATTACATCCGTCAATTTCCCTCCGATTTTGTTTGTCTGCTTCCTTATTTCCGACCAGACTGCCTGTTTTGGAATAAAGAATCTCACCAGACTATGGTCTTTTGAAACAATCTCCAATGCGGTCTTCTCATCACCAAATTCTTCAGAAAGCCTTTTAATTTCATCCTCAAAAACATCAGAGAGTCTTTTCACAAAAACCAGAGGTAAAATATAATCCTTGAATTTCGGCGCATCCACAGACCCCCGAATACTACAAGCAGCATTCCATAACCAAGTTTCAAGAGTTTTAATGTCTAACATATACTCTTCCTATTCTCTATCAGCTTAATAATCTTTCTATAATTATTCCCTCTAGTTTACTGCAATAGAGGGGTAAGTATTATCTGAGCAGCAATTATGATAAAAACCCACTTCAAAAATTGACTACTCCTCTTCTTCAATGTAGCTCCAACTTCATGTCTTTGATATCTGTTATTTATTGGAACTTCCCATAAAATGATACCACCAATGTAACCTAAATAAAACTCTATAAGTAATAGAACTATAGACATTAAAAATTTTACAATACTTAACGAAAAAGCCTTCCAGCTTAGTGTCGAAATAAGCTTATGGTTAGCATACGAAAGCCAACCATTCTTCATGCTAAAATAAATTGAAACCAGCATCAAAGCTATCAGGATCAAAGCCACAAAAAACCCGCCAATCCTTGCAAAAAGGTTAGGTTCATGATACTCATCAAAAGATATAAGCATCGTTCTGCCAAAAAAACTTTTGGCAGTATCATAATACACAGACTTAATTATCTTTGACTGAGGTTCTTCCTCGGTTTCAATTTTAATTAAGAAGTTCTCTAATGAATCCGCAATATTATTCTTAATAATCTTAATCTCTCTCTTGATATATTTCCTATTTCTCCACACTACCCACAAATAATAAGGTTTATCATGCGTATTCGTCCCATTTCTTACTAGAATCTCCATCGCCCATTTGGAAAGCTTCTCCAGTTCTTCCTTATCATTTTCAACTTCAAGCAATAGAGTATAGTAACACAAGTTCTTAGGATCACATTGAAGATTTCTATTTCTATACTCCTCGAGCAAAGCATCTCTTGTCTTTTTCCAATTTTTTATTTTATCTTTCCTACTAAACAAGCTAAAAGCCAAACAAATACTGTAAGTAAGATTATTTTTGAAATATAAACCATTATCATCAATATGATGTCTCAGAAGCTCATTAACATTTCCAAAATCAACCTCAGTAGTAAGCCTACTATGTTTTGCCAATATAAAATATCCAAGAATAGCTGTTGTTATTTCATTATCAGCAGACCGGCTTATCTTCTGCTCAACAAGCACTTCTCTGATAAAACCATTCATCCAATCCACAAGATTATCAAGATAATCATGTTCAAACCTGCTCTCTAATAAAAACAACAAATAATTGCAAAAACCAAATGGGTCTCTAGTAAAATCTCGTGGCTGCAAGTCCTTCAGGATATTCTTTCTCAACACCAAAATATCATATTCTGGCTTATATTTCATATAAACCACGGCCTATTTCTCATGTTTATGTTAACTCCGCTCGCTTGGAGCTGCTTCCATTCACCTTCTGTTATCACAGAAGTAAGGTAAGCCAAACTATTAGAGAATGTCAATGTTATCGGCTCCCTTATCAAAACACTTGTTGTCGCCCAATTAAGCTTTGTAAGTGCCAACGTCTGATAAGCCAGCTCATCACTCGTAATAAACTCCTCGGGATACTGTTCTGTCTTAACATGTAAAAGTTTAGGGGTCCCCATCCTAAAAGTCCTCCTAAATTCATCACTCGCTCCAGTAGTGGATAACAAAATACTGTCATCGAGGTAAACATAATATCCCCGCATAAAACTTCCATCACAAGACTCCAAGTCATAAAAGCGGTAAGGATGGTCAGCATTGATAGATGTAAAAGCAACCTTGACATCGCTCTTTAGGCCTTGCAGCATCTTTATAACGTTTTCTTTCTCAATTTTGGAAAATCTCTTCCAGTAATGAATATGGATATTCTCTGGTATTATACCCTTCTCAATCTTATACTTTTCAACAGCTCTTTTCACAAGCTCAACCATTTTTCCAGAAATTTCCTCTTTCTTATACGCTTCTGCAATACCCTCAAAAAACATCCATTTGCCATACTGGTCAAACACATTTACATAACCAATATATCTATTCTGTACTAGCCTATTATCATCACAAATTCTATCAGCTATTGAGATACCAATAACTATGTTAGTGTTAGGCATCTCTCCTCCTAGTACCCAGGGAATATGACCGCTCTTAGCGAACAATGCAGAAGCCACATTCAAATAAGAAAAGGTAGGCCTGTTTAAGGTCGCTTGCGTTAACATCTGGCTGGGAAAACCATGAACACTCAACACAGCTTTAAGCCTATAGTAAGGCGTATTTGTGTAAAGATTGCTTGTTCTGGGAATAAAACAAACTACAACATCCACATCACTTTGATCAGTTTTCTCCACAAACTGACTCCCAGCATACATATAATCTTTCAAACTAATTCCGGTCGTTTCTACAATATGGCTTATTTTTAAATCCGTGCGGAAAAAATTCTTCATACCACCAGAAAAATACCTGGCATCCCCAACCTCCAAGGTTCGAATAAAAGCCTGAACTGAAGCTCTTGCAGATTGAGGAGTAATAATTCCAACCTTCAAAACGCCACACTGTTTATCAAAGGGTCCGAAAACCTTCAGACCAAAATAAGGCTCCTTATGGACAGCAGAAGAATCTGCCTTATCAAACAAAAGTATAGGCTCTTCATCAATCACAGCGCCCTTGAAAAAGACTTCTTCAACCATTTTGCTTACATCCTTACGCTAATTGTTTTTGGAACAAACTGAATCTCAAAACCAGCAAACTTCAAAGGAAATACTTGCTCGGCCACATCAGAAGCTATCTCTAATGTTTTAGTAAAACGCCCCTTGGCAGCTTCTCTCTGCTTTAAAAAAGAATATTGTCTCTGAATCTCAATAATATTCGACCTCCTTCCCAAAACCTTAAGTACGTTCTGCACCATTTCCGGTCTTGGGATAAGATAAACAATACCACTGTCGATATACTCATCATTTCCGCTGTCAAGATTTCTTACACAACACTTATTATTCTCCAAAGAAACTATATTACATCTGCAGGTTTCCCCTTCGCTGCCAGAATACACAGCCCTCAAAGACTCCATTCTTTCAGCAGGCAAACCTTTCTGCATCAACTCTCCTATACTGGCTAAAATCTTAATCTTAAGATGAGGATTTATGCAAAGATAAAAAATACCACTAATAAGAACAAAACGATATTCAAACCCATCAAAAACCTTATAAATATCCCTATCCTGAGTTGGAATCTCTTTAGACTCTGAATAAGCAACGTAAGAATTTCCAAATTTTCTCCCAACCTTACTCGTCAGATATCCTTTTTTACGAAGACACAAACCAAATTGCTTAGCAATAAAATTCTTCAGCATAAAAGAATCAAGTTTAATCTCCTCCCAGTTAAAACCAAAATTAGTGCAGGCCAGCCTACAACCAGAAGCTTTATCATAAACCATCAAACTACGATTATAGTTTCCCGAAAAATCCAAAGGAACCTTAAAAACTTTCCCTTTAGAAGCAACTTCCAGATGGAACAGATTTCCTGGCTTCCTATAAACATCATCAATCTCAATCTTTACCATATTAATCTCCCTTTATCAATCAAAGGTTGCTCCTCGACCTAATAAAGCTTTCGAAATCCTCCGTCTTAATCTTCTATTTCCACACCTTCAACTGCTCAAACTTGACTTTAAATTTCTTAAAGAATTTCTCAATCTTTTGCTTTTGCACATAAGAAGTCATTACACAACCTGCAGAAAGTTTCTGGCCGCCTATTTCTTGCAGTAAGCCTTTATACTTGTATCCTTTTCTTGTCTGTTCGTAAAGCTGTCTGTTAAATCTTGCCTTGTCTTTCTGAGATAAGCTGTTTATCTGAAAAGAGTAAATCAGATAAGGTTTTTGTTGCAGTAATATAGCTGAAGGAATATCCGATGGCTCTCTCAAGTAGAGAATCTTTCCTTCCTGAAAGATATTTTGCAGCAAACCAGTATCTGTTTTCTGCAATTCAGCTACAGTTCTTATGGTTGGCTGGATATTTCTGCCAATTTCAGACTCAAGCTCTATTACTTTATCGTGTATCTCTTTCTGAGTCTTATCTTTGGTTGTAAGTATAAACAAATCAACGTCTGACCTTGAAGTAAATTCTCCTCTGGCAAGACTGCCATAAAGGATAACAGCTTTTACATCTTCAATTTTGGAAATCTCTTTTGCTATCTTTTTAAGTATTCTCTTCATAAATATTCATCTCAAATCTTTTTTCAAAAAACTCAATTATTATTTTGAGATTGTCTATTACTGCCTTTGCTCTTTTGCCATTAATTCCGTCATAACCCAAATCCCCATAAGCAAACCATATTTTACGCATTGCTTTGTTTATTTCATCAGGAAAATTTTCATTTGAGTATTCGTGCCTGCTATTGTGGTAGGCAGTTATTATTGCTTTAAATTTCTCTTTTGCTAATTTAAAATGTTTCTGAAAATTTCCCATTTTTCACCCTTTCATCTTTCGTTATTGTAACGAATTACGGTTGTTTTATCAAGTTTTTCGTTATCGTAACGAAGCAGGTATATTTAAACATTCAAATTAAACTTCCTTAAAATCACGGATACCTCGGATAATTTTTCTTCTGAAGAAGGCCGGATATCTGCTAACTTATAGGTCATTCCCAATCTTCTATATTTATCCATACCTATATAGTGATAAGGGAGAAGATTCACCTGAGTTATCTTTAAGGAAGATAAAAATTCTCCTATTTCCCTGATGTTTTGATAATCATCGTTTATGCCAGGGATAAACGGAAAACGAACAAAGATATTATTGTGTATTGAGGAGAGTTTCTTTAAATTTTCCAAAATGATCTCATTGTATACCCCGGTATATTTTTTATGCCTTTCATTATCCATCAATTTTAAGTCATAGAGAAATAAATCTACTTTAGAACTTATTTTGTTTAAAATTTCCCAGGAAACATATCCGGAGGTATCGACTGCGGTGTGAATCTTCTTTTCTCTGCAACCATTTAGGAGTTCCTCTAAAAATTCAGATTGCCCTAATGGTTCCCCACCGGAGAAGGTCACTCCCCCGCCAGATTCTTCATAAAATATCAGATCTTTTTCTATCTCTTTTATAACCTCTTCAGTGGTTAGTTTTTCCCCTATCATTTCCCGGGCTAAAGCTGGGCATTTTTCTATACACTTTCCGCAAAGAATGCATTTCTCTTTTTCAGTAACCGGAATACCATTTTTTATCTTAATAGCACCAGAGGGACAAATCGTAGAACATGCTCCGCAGCTTATACATCTATTTCTCCAAAATATCATTTCCTGCCCGCTTAACTGACTTTCAGGATTTTGACACCACCAGCAATTAAGCAGACATCCTTTTAAAAAGACTGTAGTTCGAATTCCAGGTCCATCATGAATCGAATATCTTTGAATATTAAAAACTGTTCCTGTAGTCATAAGAAAAGACTTTGTTAAATAACCGTCCCCTGTCATGTATTATAAGAGTTGAATGATTTTTTGAGCGATTTTTTCAGGAGTAAAACCAAAGCAATCGGCTAATTGCTGAGCCGGAGCACTCTTGCCAAAAGACTTCATAAATACTGTGCAATAAGAATCGTTTAATAACTGATACCAGCCCTGTCCGGTATTAGCTTCAATCACTACCCGAAGTGCGTTTTTGGGTCCCAGGACCTCTTCTATATATTTTTTCTCCTGTCTTAAAAATTCTTCTCTGTCCGGAATAGATACTATGCGGCTGGTAATGCCATTCACTTTTAAGATAAGATTTACCTTTACGGATATCGAAACTTCGCTGCCGCTGGCCATCAATACCACCCGGGGTACTTCTTTTTCTTTGTGGGATATTATATAGCCACCACAGGAGAATTCTTTTACGCCACGGTATTTTTCCAGATGAGGTAAATTCTGTCGGGATAAAACCAGGGCAGTAGGACCTTCTGTCCTTTTTAAAACGTCCTTCCAGGCTAATTTGGTCTCTTCTTCATCGGCAGGTCTGATGACTTTTAAATTGGGTATGAGTCTTAAAGATTCAAGCTGCTCCACAGGCTGATGGGTAGGACCATCTTCTCCCACCATTATAGAATCATGGGTAAAAATATAGATTACCGGGAGTCCCATTAAGGCTGCCATTCTAATAGCCGGGCGCATATAATCGGAAAATACAAAGAAGGTGGAACAATAAGGTCTTAATCCCTTGTGTGCCGCTATGCCGTTAACAATTGCTCCCATAGCATGTTCCCTAACTCCGAACCTGAGGTTTCTGCCCTTAAAACTATTTTTTTGAACTTCTCCATAGTTATCAAGATATGTTTTGGTAGAAGGAGATAAATCAGCTGAACCTCCGATAAGATAAGGAATTTTATCGGCAAGTTTATTTAAAGCTATCGACGAAGCCACTCGGGTAGCTACCGGAGATTTTATTTCTAAACTTT
>Ga0114930_10004139_pt1 | contig 12373 bp, 15 predicted proteins | sample AnhtaG_FD_87300 | JGI IMG/M metagenome (GOLD analysis project Ga0114930, IMG submission 87300) | Deep subsurface microbial communities from Anholt, Denmark to uncover new lineages of life (NeLLi) - Anholt_01485 metaG | ecosystem: Environmental > Aquatic > Marine > Oceanic > Sediment | place... | reverse complement strand
GACCTCAAGGCCAAGCGCAACCGCGTTGATACCCGCCTACTGTTTCCCTCGCCTCTGAAGCCCGGCGTCAAGGCCAAGCCGGTGAATATCGAGAACGCCTGGCGTGCCGCCCTGAAACGTGCCGAGATCGAGGACTTCAGGTTCCACGATCTGAGACACAGCGCGGCGTCCTACCTGGCCATGAACGGTGCCACGCCCCCGGAGATCGCGGCCGTGCTGGGCCACAGGACCCTGCAAATGGTCGCCCGATATGCGCATCTCTCCCAGGACCACACCAGCGGTGTTGTCGCCAGAATGAACGCGCGTATCTTCGGCGCCGAAGCGGTCGAAGGTGACGCCTCGGGGAGGGAGTGACCATGCCGGATCAAGAATCCAGATGGAGAATCGACAAGCCTTCCGCTTGGCAACACGACCGCGAACACTTGCTGATGAATGAGTATGAGCTGTCCCCCGAAGAAGCCGAGAGGTTCATGGAGGCAGTAGCAAGCCTAGTTGAGCACAGATACAGGCCGGCTCCCAGGGAATGGCTCAAGAGGAAGCGATGGCTTCTGAATGACGGTGTATGCATCAGTCTTGGAATCGAACCACGCCCAGTGTTTCTCATCGACAGCGCCACTCTCTCGTGGTCCACCGATCATACCGTTGAGATCGGAAGTCTGTCCACAGTCGTGAATGCCTTGCACAGTTTCGCCCCCAATGTCGCCCAGGCCTTGCAGAAGCGGCTTGTTTTCATCCTGGACATGGCAGGAGACGGGCTGTTCACCTTGCATCACTCGGGGGGCCTCTTGTTGGTCAAGCCACCCGAGTTGATCGCTCTGTTGGACGCGAACAACTTCAGCGTCTGGAAACCCGTCCTTGTGCTCCTGGCCGACGCGAAACACGAGGCCCAGGCGGCCGACGCCCAAGGTGCCGATGACGACATTGAGAGGACGGGTACGGCGGGCGCGGCTGACGAGTCCTGGCCTGACCCTAAAGAACACACGACGGCGAAGGTGTGGCATACAAATGACAATGCCCTTCACGTCTCAACGAAGACGGACGGGAGGTACGATGGGCAGGTCATTCTGCCCTACTACAAGAAGAAGCCAACCAAGCAGATGCTGGTTCTCCGACTACTGGCTGTGAACTGGCCCAAGTCAACCCCAATACGGGAAGTGCTCCAGGAGGCCTACCCGAATACCCAGTCGTCTGACATCAAGAATCTCTGCAACGTAATCGCCCAATTGCGCAAGAAGCTCAAGAATGCTGGCTGCAATGCCGACATCGTCCCTGAGTTGCTGCTGAGCAGAGTCCTGCCAAACACGGCGCTTCGGCTTTGCGTGGCCAAGGTTCATCCCCAGGGGGAATTGAAGAAGCTGTGGGACTGGAAGTCCGACGCTTTGCCGTGCGACACGGTTGTAGACCCCAAGAGCGAGACACACGCCGCGGCCGCTGAGAAATCGTAGCTCACCTCACCATCTGCAGGCCATCTGCAAGCCATCTGCGCAGATAGCCGATCATCATCGCCCCATCTGCATCGTATCTGCGGACTCCAATCCTATCCCCAGTGACCGATCCCGTAACACAGGAAACAAGTGGAGACGCACGAAATGAGTACCACAACGACCGAACCCAGCCGCAAGTTCTACTCCGTCAAGGAATTCGCTCGACGGCATAGCGGCTGCCTGACCGAGGGCGCACTGAGAGCCTTGATCTTCCACGATCGAGACGCCTTCGCCAGCAAGTGCGTGAAGCGTATTGGCCGGAAGGTCACGATCGACGAGCTCGAGTTCTACGCGTGGGTTGACCAGCAGAACCGCAGCCGAGCGGACTGACCGACCGCACCGTACGGAGAGGTTGGCCATGGCGCGCCGCCGTCTGAAACAAGGCCTGTATCGCGCCATTCAAGAGGGCCTGGAGTGCCTTGAGTTGGACGATCAAGACCAGTTCGCCTACCAGGACGGTTTTCGGATTGCACGTCGGATTCGCACCGTGCTGTGGAAGGCCGATGAGGATGCGGACGGCTACCATGCAAAGGACTTCCGAGACATGGTTGTGGCGTTCGCTGAGGGGCGGGACGATCTTGACCCCGACGAGGTGGTATTGCAGTTTGACGATGCCTGGTGCAAAGTCCGTTTTCCCGAGGGCCAAGACCCGCTGAGTTTCGCGTTCAATGAGGTCCAGCGCTCGGATTGTCGCGTGGCCTTGAGCAGCGAATTCCCGACCGAATCGGCCACGGAGCACGCCGCTATCCTGGCGACGATGGCGGAGGCGCTGTGTGCATCAAGCTTTGACGAAGGCACGTGCTACCTCCCAGCCCGACGGATTGCCCTGTTGCTTGGCCGTTCGCCACGGTATGTCGAGGACCTCAAGAAGCGCCTGGTGTCCGACGGGACCCTACGGGTCATTCATCCGGCCTCCAGGGGGAGGCGCTGTGCTCGCATACGATACGTCGCCGAAGCCGAGCGAATCCCGACAGAGTGCCCAGAGGTTTCGTGGCACACAGAGTGCCCAGAGGTCCCAGAGGTCTTAGAGGTCTTAGAGGTCTTAGAGGTGCGCGGAGCTACAGGAAGTCGTAGCTCCACGCCGTCTGCACCCTATCGGCTTTGAAAGAGAAAGAGAATGAAGACACGGAACAAGATCATCTACATCCCCCGCCCTGCGGATCTGAGTCCAGATTCCACCTTGACTGCGGGCGGTCCCGACTCGGGTTCCCCCCGGTGCTCTGAACCCGAGCTGCGGGCCGACGCCAAAATGACGTTGCCGCTGGACGTCGAGCTGACTTTGGCCTGGGCACAGGCCCGGGACGCTGGCGACGGCACCACAGCCGAGCGGTTGCGCGCAGCGCTGCTGTTCTTGCGGCGTGCCGAAACGGAGGCGCGGGAAGTGCTCGGGCAGGCGACCAGACAAGGCGCACCATGACTGACTACGCCCAGTATCTCGAAAGCGAAACCTGGCAAGCCAAGCGCCTCGAAGCCCTGAGCCGGGCGCAGTGGGCCTGCCAACTCTGCAACGCGCATTCCTCGAGGAGCACGCTTGAAGTCCACCACAGGAGCTACCGGAAGCTGGGCAAGCCGGGCGAAATGGCGGACCTCGTGGTCCTGTGCGCCGATTGCCACGGGCTGTACCACGAGTACGGGAAGCTTGCGAAGGAGCCGGCGACATGAACAGGAAACTTGCTTCTCCGTCAAAGCCCTCGATGGCCCAACGACCCTACAGTTTGCGGCCGGAGACAACCGACACGTCGTAAACGGCGAGGACGGGCGGCCCAATTGGTGGGCACGTGCCAGTTTCGCCATGGAGGTAGTTGAAATGAGAAAGAGTCTAGTTCTGTTCGCGCTGGCGATGGTGGGGATGGTGAGTTGCGCCGCGGTCGACACGATCGCGGTCACCTACGAGGGCGGCTTCTACACGAAGCTCCTGTACGACTGGACCTCGGACGCCTCCGGGGATGCCGTGGGCTTGACCGCCGTGCCTGTCCCTGGCGCCCTGTGGGCGTGCTTCACCGATCCCGACGACGTCGCCGTGCCGACGGACAACTACGACATCGTGGTGAAACAGGCGTTCACCCTGCTTGATGACTCTGTCCATGCCTTTGACGTCGACCTCGCCGACTCGAACCTGCTCAATCGCGATGACACCGCCAGCCAACACACCAACCTGTTCGAGCTGGTTATTTCGCCTCTCGCGGGCATGGTGCAGATTGAGGTGAGCAACGCCGGCAACGCGACCTCGGGCCGGGTCGAACTGTACATCGTGCGCAACTGGTCAGAGATTACCGGGACGTTGCCGACGGGCGGCTCGAACGCGCAGCTTCTCCAGTGGGCATCGCTCAGCGAGGGCAAGTGGGTCACGATGAGCCAGGACGCCACGATTGCCGACGGCGGGGCGGTGACGGTCGTTGGCTCTCAGGGCGACTTCGACCTTGGCGGCGACGACCTGACCAGCTCGCAAGCCACCGTGAATGTCTTCAACGCTACGCCCACCACGATCAACATCGGCGGCGTGGCGGACGTGAATTTCGGGAACGGCTACGGTAGCACGGGGATTACTGCCGAGCCAGACGGCGACTTGAAGCTGGACGGCAAGCTATATGTGGGCACGGAGGCGCACATTGGCCACGCAGACGGCTACGCAGGAAACGGCGTTTCGATTGACTTGGGCGTTTACTCGACGGGCGAACTGAAGCTGGGGCAGGTGGATTATCTTCAGGGCATAGCGACACTGTACGGCGACGATGGAAACCTTGGCGCTCAATTCACTATGGAGAACGCCATCAACGAGGACGATAGTGTCAAGCGCTGGGGGCTGGTTGCCAATTCGGACTGGGAGATGACGGCAGACGGCGTGGTGGTTTTTCAGATAGACGACGTTACGCTCAATGCCGAGGTCACAAACGATCTCAAGGTCAAAGGGAACGACCTCGACATCGGCGACGTGGGCGGGTTCTCGGGCGTCAAGTTCGCGCCCGCCACGACTACCCTCGACTTCTACATCGACGGCGTCAAAGTGGCCCACATCAACGCCGATGGCAGCTACTCGGACGACGTGTAGGGGGACCTTCGTGAAACGACTGAATTCACGCGAGCGAAAGCGTGCCTCAGAGCGCATTTCAGACACGAAGACCACAGGGGGCCACTCTACCCCTCCCAAGCCGCCGTTTGCGCCGTAGCGGCGCTTTACGTGTGCTTTCTGGGCGCTTCTAGGGCACCAGGAAAGGTCTTGACATTCGGAGTCCGGCCGGCGTACAAGCGATCCCGTGGCTATCGGGAACGGACAGAGCCAAGGCTTGCTCACGGCGAAGCAGCTCAGTGAGGCAACGGGCCTCTCACAAAGCCAAATCTCGACGCTGGCCAGAAAGGGCGTGATTCCCTTTCACGACTTCTCTCGCGGCATCGGCACAGAGCGGAAGCGAGTCAGCCGGCGCTTCGACCTCAAGAAGGTTCTGGAGGCCACAGAGAAGACCCCGTTGCTAGCCCCCGCTCCGGGCGAGAAATGGAACGCGGGCTACCTGCGCCAAGCCCGCATGGAGCGGGCCGCTGCCAGGAAAGCAGCGCGCCAGAGTAGCGAATAACCGGGCATAGGGCTCGGTTGAAATAGAGCGGCCGCCGAAGGGACTAACACTCCCAACGGCGGCCTGACCGGACGCATGAACATGCCATGCGAGCGGCTTCGTCAATCCTACCACGCGCACCCGCCTGCAAGCACCCTGCGTCCTGGGGAGACAACCATGAGTGGAGACATGCTGGTTTACGAAGGGTCAAGCGGCTTGCTTGCTCTTACCCTGGGCAGAGTGACCCAGCACTACACGCTGTGGAACCTGGCGCGGCTCGGTATCGTCGACAACGAGACCATCGCGCGGGCCATCTTGAGCCGCAACGAACCGCAGACCGTGCCGGTCCACGCCTGTGATCTTCTGACTCCCGGCGAAGTGGCGCGGCATACAAGCCTCAACGCTGCGGAGATCACCCGCCTTGCCAAGGCCGGCGCAATTCCCTGCCACGAGTTCAGGTGTGGCAATGACAGGCGCCGGATTCACCGACGCTTTGACCCGAAAGAGGTCGTGGCGGCGTTGGACCAGGCCAAGACCGCCTGAGCACGGGCCCCAAGTCCGGGCCATGTCCCCTACGGGTGCGGCCCTGCCGGGCTCCGGGGATTCCAGGAATTCCGGGGGTTTGGGGAGGGGGGCGGCGTGTCCTGTGCCCGGCGAGCCGTTGCCGTCACCCCCGTCCCGGCGGAGACGGTGCCCGGCCGCTTCCAGAGCGCGAACGCCAGGATCCCTCCGCCGGTGACGATGACGGCAAGCTCCACAAGAAGCATAGGCATGTGTAGACACCTGCGCTCCTGTTGCCCGCGGGAATCCGTTACGGTCCGGAATTCCCATATCGCTCTGTGGCCCTCAAAAGTGACGATGCCCGTGCCCGCCCCCACAGGCCTGCCGTAGGGCGGGAAGGCCACCGCTGCCACAAGTAACACCACGGTTGCTACGAGGATGTTCCTGACCGGCTCGTTCACAGTTCCTCCTCTCTGAGCCCCCACGGCTGTTCTATTGACCGCTGTGCGGTACCGTCACCCCCCCGCCATCGCCTTCGCGAAAGCGCGGGAGTCCGTGGGCACGTCCGGCGCCCAAGACAGTGCATCCGCCCAGGGGCCATACTTCTCCTCAACCAGGCGGTCGTCGACTTCCTGCATCGCCACTTCAAGGGCCTGCGCCGCCACGTGCATGGGCAGACCCGAAGCGTCGACCGCGGCCATCACGGCGCCGAACAGTTCCACGAGTTGCCGGGTTCCCTCGAGCACAGCCCCCAGTATACCCCAGGGCTGATTTTTTTGCCCACATGAGAGGGAGACCTGGTATATGGGGGTCTTCAGGCCCTGGGGGGTGGCCGGGGGTGGGGGTGTCCCGTGGTGCACTGGTGGTGCAATCGAGGCGAAAAGACGGGCGAAATGCAGCGAAGCCCCGCGCAAACGCAGATCGCGAATACCCCCGTGTTTATTGCTCAGAAGTGTGCTCGCCTTTGCTGGCCTGTGCGCTTGGGACGGCCTTTTAATCCGGTGGCCGTGGGTTCGAGTCCCACCCCGTTCACCATGTAAACCAAGCCCCAGCAAGGGTTTACGGAAATCTCCCCGGGGCTTCTTCATGCCTGAGACCATCGGATTCCCTTCGTTGTGGTCTTCTCGGTGGCATCGCTTCCGCCTCTCGTGCGTGAGTCTGCCTCTCGTCTGCGTGATGTTTCCGGCTCATCCGTGCCCATAGCGCGCCCTTTGTGCACCGAGCGTCCACCTGCTCGACCGCTTCTCTTTTCCCAAGACCCGGATTCGGCCCTTTGGCGGCCTCTCTCGAGCGCACAAAGCCACGCCAGAACCCCCCAAAAAACGCCATGCGAATCTGCCGCACCCGCGATCACGGCGGAAAAACCAACAAGACCAACCTTCTCGACGCTTAACGGCGGAATCGCTGCCTGGTGATCCTACCGCTTGTAACCGCCCCAAGGCTGTGCTATCGTGAGGCCGTAGCGGCAGGCATCATGTGGCGATTCATACACCTGAGCGACCCGCATCTGGGCAGCATGCGTGACGGGGAATGGAACAACCGGTTCCTATGCACCATGATGCCGGACGTGATGGGTTGCCTGCGGCGCGACTTGGCCGAACTGGAACCGGACTTCATCCTGGTCACGGGCGACATGACCAGCCGCCAGGCGCGCGACGCGATGTTCGCCGGGCGCGACCTGCTCGACGCGCTCGGATTCCCCTACTACCCCATGGGCGGCAACCACGACTTCGTTTCGCAGCAGTCGCGTGGGTGGTTCCTCGAGGCCTTCGAGGCGCGCCTTCCGGACGGCGACAGCGTCTACTCGTTCACCCACAAGGACCTCCATTTCTGCGTGTTGGACCCGTGGTGGAAGTGGACCGACGACTCGCTGTGTCCATTCAGCGAGATGGACATGGCAAAGAAGCTGGACGTCTCGCCGGCCGGGGCGCGCTGGGCCGTGCCGCCCCACCAGTTTGCGTGGATCGAGGAAGACCTCGAGGCGCACGCGCCGGCGCCGACGATAGTGGCCTCGCACTACGCGGCCGTGCCCATACCCGCTCGGATGCGGCGGCCGGGCATGAAGGACGCCGGCCATCTGGACAACGGCAAGATGCTGATCGACTTGCTTCTGCGCTTTCCCCAGGTTAAGGCCCTCATGGCCGGGCATGTGCATATGAACTTCATCGAGTCCAAAGACGGGCTGGTCCACGTGGTGACCGGGGCCATGCCGGAGTATCCCATCGAGTACCGCGACGTGCAAGTCTACGACGACCGACTCGAGATCACGACCTGCCCGCTGAGCGACACTTCCTTCGCGGCGCGCTCGCTCATCGACGGCCGGGAATGGACGGCCGGCGAGGAGCAAGACCGCACGGCCACCATTCCGCTCGTCTGACACCGCGCCGGGGGCCGGCCGAGCGCTGGGCGCGCCGGGCCGCCCAATCGGCAAACGTGGACACCAAGAGGCGGCCAACGACAAGTCCCGGCAATCGAGCTTCGCGTTGCGTGGGGTGCGCCCCTCGCCCAGGCCCGCTCGCAGGGACGTTTCTCCCAAACGCTATCGAAGGGCGCGGCGCAACGAGGGGAGCCGGCCCGACCGCGCGGCCGTCTCGGGGATCGAGAGGACGACGACGAGTTCGCCTTCCTGGAGTTTGAGGCCGCAGGCGCGGAACGGCTTGCCGGGGGCCATGGAGATACGGGTCGAGAAGACCTTGATGGGTTTCTGACCGGGTTTCTTGGGCGGCATCTCGACGCGGACGTCAAGACGAACGTGGCCGGTCTGCTCCCTGGACAGGGGCTTTACAAACAGGGCGAACTTGGAGTCGAGCTTCAGTCTCGCTTCCTCGTTCAGGGAGACCGTCAGCGTCGCGGTCCGGACCTCGCGGAACGTGTCGAACTTGAGGTCGTCGAGGGCGCGGCGCACCGGCCGGAGGACGGGGTCGTAGTACTTTTCTTCGCGGTGTTCGTCGGTGACTTGGACGGCATACACGGCAATCCGGACCGGAGGCGGGGCTTCGTCCCCCGGACCGACCAGCAGAGCCCCAATGATGACTGTGAAGCCGGCCAGGTTCACCAAACGTCGTCCTGTGTGACCGTTATCCACACGGTGGGAACACCGTTCTTGGAGTCGGAGGTGGTAATGGAGGCGCCCTCGAGGTCCGTCGAGCAGGACTCGATGACGGTGGCGTCGACGGGCGCATGGCCGCTGCCGAACATGACGATGAGGGACATGGCCGCGATGAGGGCGGCCGCGCTGCCCGAGGCCAACGCCCAGAGCCCGCCGCGGCCGCGTCTGGGGGTCCCGATGGCCTCGCGGATGCCGTCGAAGAAAGCGGGGAATTGGGGGTCTTGGATCTCCTCCCGGCGGGTCGCGTCGGTAGCGCCGTCCCGAAGTGCCTGAAGCCGCTCGAGTTGGGCCGCGCAGGCGGCGCACTCGGCCACGTGGCGTTGCACGCGATCGGCGCGCGGGGATTCCCCGTCAAACCAACGTTCGATGTCCTTTGTCCACCGGCAGTTACGCATCAGACTTGCCCTCAACTGCGCCCATCTGGATGAGCGCCCGTTGCATCTTCTTGCGCGCGTGATGCAGGCGGCTCATGACCGTGCCAAGGCTACACTGCATCACCTGGGCCATCTCCTCGTACGTCAACCCTTCGAACTCGCGTAACACGAAGGCCGTCCGGTGCTTATGCGGCAGCTTCTGCAAAGCCGCCTGGATCGCCTCGCCGATTTCCTGGGCCTCGAGCGCCCGGCGCGGGCCGAGGTGGCCGCTGGGCCGCTCGGCGCGAACCCGGTCGTCGAAGGCCACCGTGGGCAATCGGCGCTTCTTGAGGTAATCTTTGCACTGATTGGCCGTGATTCTCAAGAGCCATGTCTTGAAATTGGCCTCGCCACGGAACCGCGCTAGAGACCGGTGGACCTTGATGAAGACCTCCTGGGACAGGTCCCAGGCCTCTTCGCGGTCGCGGACGAAGTAATGGGCCAGGCGAAACACGTCGTTGCGGAACCGCCGCACGAGCTCCTCGAACGCGAGGAAGTCGCCCGTCTGCGCCCGCGCGACCACGGCCGCGGCCGCCAGGTCGCGCACCGGCCTCCTCTCTCTCTCCGGTTCGCCACTCACGGGAGTAGCATCATACAGCAACCCGGCTTCCAACGGAACGGCCATTGTCGCGTCTTCCCTATCCAATATTACTAGACGAAGCATCCGCCGATGTATTCAGAGGAACCGTCCACAGATTGCGCAGATTTGGACAGATTCCAGAGAAGAAGGACCAGGTTCGCCTTGAACCGCTCACGGCGTGACCAGGACCTTGGGCGCGTCGGGGGACGCGGCGCGTTCGAACGCGGGCAGGATCCGGGCCAAGGGGAAGGTCTCGGTCGGCAGGCGGGCGAGGGCCTCCTGCGAGGCCGAGACCAGGTCCATCGCGGCCTCGAAGGTGTTGGGGTTCAGCCATGCTCCCCTGATCGCCAACTCCTTCACTGTGATCGCCGCAAAGGAGACGTCCGCTTGTTGGGAATGGGTAATCAATCCCCCCAGCACGAGCCGGCCGGCCTTGCGCAGGATCTCGACGGCCTGGGACACGGCGCGGGCGTTGCCGCTGCATTCAATGGCGGCGTCGACATGGCCCGCCAGCCCGGCACCGGCCAACTCGTCCGGCGATATCACCCGCAGGCCCAGGAACCGGGCAAGCCGTGCGCGCCTCTGCTCTTGCGGCTCGATGAAGAGGACTTCGGCGTCGTATGGCTGAAGGGCCAAACCGACGAGGGAACCCAGCGCACCGGCGCCAAACACGGCGATGCGACTGCCGGGCTGGACGCCGGCGGCACGGACGATGTGGAGGGCGCAGGAAAGGGGCTCGACGTAGGTGGCCAGCGCGTCGGGCACGCCGTCGGGCAGCGGGCGCGCCATGCGGTGGTCCACGGCGACGTAGTCGGCCAGCCCACCGTTGCTCTTGATAGGCCGCGACTTGAGATGGTCGCATAGGTTGGGCCTGCCCATGCGGCAGAACCGGCAGTCGTCGCAGCCCAGATTGGGGTTGATGACGACCCGTTGTCCAAGCGCCAACCGCGAGATGCGCCCCCCTACCTGCTCGATGACGCCGCAGAACTCGTGGCCGGGCGTGTACGGGTACTTCTTGAGGCCGCTGTCCTGCCAGGCCGCCAGGTCCGAGCCGCAGATCCCGCAGACGCTGACCTTGACCAGCACGAAGTCGTCGGGCACGTCGGGGATGGGCCGGTCCTCGAGTTCGATGCGTTTGACGGCGGGCAAAACGCAGACGCGCATGGCGGTGCTCCCAAGCGGTTGGTGGCGCGAGTGGGATTCTCGCAGATGGTCTTGCCGGGATCAACGCCCCACGGCGCGCGCGGCCAGTGTGCTATCATCGGCATTGACTTTGGAGCAAGAACAGGGAGACATGCGATGTCACGAACGCAGCTTGCTTACGTGGTGGTGGGCCTCAGCGTGCTCACGTGCGGGTGCGCGAGTCTGAAGGAGGCGGTCCGGGCGAAGCGCCTGACGCTTGCCAGGGACGGCCGGTCCGACTTCGTCCTTGTCGTGGCGGACGACGGGTCGCCGTCGACACGGTACGGGGCCGAGGAACTCCAGCGTTTCCTCGAAGAGATGACGGGCGTGGAGTTGCCCGTCGTGTCCGACAGCGGGCCGCTCGGCGCGCACGAGATCGTCCTCGGGAACAACGCCCACTTGCAGCGACTGGACGTGGCCGTGGACTTCGACCAGCTCGGGGATGAGGGCTACGTCATCAAGACCGTCGGGCCGCACCTGGTCATTGCGGGCGGCGACCTGCGGGGCAACCTGTACGGCGTCTACGGTCTGCTCGAGGACCACCTGGGCTGCCGTTGGTTCACGCCCGAAGTGGGCCGCATCCCGAAGCACACGCGCCTGACCATCCCGCAGATCGACGACGTGCAGGTCCCGGTGCTCGAATACCGCGAGCCCTTTGTCATCGACTGCTTCGACGGGGACTGGTGCGCGCGGAACCGGGTCAACAGCAGTTCGGGCCGGCTCGAGGCGAAGCACGGCGGCAAGGTGCGCTTCGGTGCGGGCATGTTCGTGCATACGTTCAACGGCCTCATGCCGCCGGACAGATACTTCGCCGAACACCCGGAGTACTTCTCGGAAATCAACGGCCAACGCGTCAAGGACCACACGCAGCTCTGCTGCACCAACGACGACGTGGTCCGCATCTGCACCGAAGAGATGCGCAAGCGGATCCAGGCGGACCCGGAGGCCTTCGTGTACAGCCTGTCCCAGAACGACTGGGGCAACTACTGCCAGTGCGCGCGGTGCCGGGCCCTGGCCGAGGCCCAGGGATCCCAGATGGCGCCGGTGCTTCAGCTCGTCAACCGGGTGGCCGAAGCCCTCGGGCCCGAGTTCCCGGACAAGGCCATCGAGACCCTCGCCTACCAGTGGACGCGCAAGGCGCCGAAGACCATGCGGCCCCGGCCCAACGTCATCATCCGCCTGTGCAGCATCGAGTGCTGTTTCATGCACCCCCTGGCCACCTGCGATTCGCCGCAGAACACGGCCTTCCGCGAGGACGCCGCGGCGTGGGCCCAGGTGGCCGACCGGCTGTGGGTGTGGGACTACGTCACGAGCTTCCGCCACTTCCTGTGCCCCTTCCCCAACCTGCGCGTGTTGAACGACAACATCCGCTTCTACATCGACCACAACGTGGTGGGCATCTTCGAGCAGGACAACTACCGGTCGCTCAGCGGCGAGCTGTCGCCACTGGGCGGCTACATCATCGCCAAGTACCTGTGGAACCCTGACTATGACGAGGACACGGCCATCAATGAGTTCCTCGAGGGCGTCTACGGCAAGGCCGCCAAGCCCATCCG
>Ga0114930_10004138_pt1 | contig 12374 bp, 11 predicted proteins | sample AnhtaG_FD_87300 | JGI IMG/M metagenome (GOLD analysis project Ga0114930, IMG submission 87300) | Deep subsurface microbial communities from Anholt, Denmark to uncover new lineages of life (NeLLi) - Anholt_01485 metaG | ecosystem: Environmental > Aquatic > Marine > Oceanic > Sediment | place... | reverse complement strand
GGCTTTGCAGCACTTCAGCACCAATAGAGCGCTCTCGCACTCTGGCGGTAAAATCCTTGACTACTCTAAAGTTGACATCGGCTTCTAGAAGCGCCAATCTTACCTGGCGCAGGGCGTCATCAATATCCTTTTCACTCAGCCGACCCCGACTACTCAGCTTACGAAATATGCCGCTTAACTTATCACTAAGAATCTCAAACATAGCAATTTCATTCTAATTGGGGGTGGCTGAGGCGTCAAGGTGAGATTCTTTCATTACTACCTCAGAATAGCGGGGGAAACTATTATTGGAGTTTGCTATTCGACTGAACAAACCGGCAGAATGTGCAATTCTCTACATTGTTCACAAAGCAAGTGCTATAATGAATATATGACCGTGTTGCTTTAGCGGGGTAATCAGTTGACAACCAATACCATAATAATATATCCTTGAAAATACCTTGTATTTTGTATAGGGAAAGGTAGAAGTGGATCATGGAACTAGTCAAAACGGCCGTAAGGTTACGATTCTCTGAGGCAATCAGACCATGGCTGGAGATGCGGAGCATGATGCGTGGTGTGGCAGAGAACCCAAAAGTAGAAATCGAGGGAACGCCTATAATTATGGATCTAAAAGAAAAGAAGCAGCGGGTGGTACTTCAAATTAAAGGCTTTGAATTCATACAAGAAGAAATGAAATCCATAGAGGATAGCATTGATATAGCTGTAGATAAGTTGGTGAAATCAAATAGTGCATCCAAGCTGCCTAATATCGGCCAGATCTCGTATGAATCCATTTTCATAGAGCCATACGCCGTACCATTTCACGAACTACTTCTTCTTATGAAGAATCGTTTTCTTCAGCCAGGCGCTCTGGTAGATTCTACCACCGACATTGGATTGATATTTGACCAAATAGAAGACGATGTATTTAAGCATTATCAGACTGGGCCTATGGTAAAAGAACAATTGCTTAAAATGTACCTGCACTATGGAAGAGACCAGGTTCCAGATAATTTTGTCTTTTTGAGCTTACTATATCAGCAGAACAAAGATTTTGCATTTGACGCAGACTACGTGCGAAAATTTCTTCAGGCTGCTGGGCAATGGCAAACGCATCAAGCCAAGTCAATCTTTAGTTACTTAAAAAAGGGGGAAGATTAACTATGTCAATTGATACCGCTGCCATTGAGCGCATACAACTCCCAAAACCGCGTGACGTCGAGGAAGTCCCAGTCAAGGTTCAGACCGTGACTAACGATACTAGCTCGCTTGCTTGGAGACAAATTAATGCCATATTGAGCAGTTCTCTTAGTGACGCTGGTTTCCCACAACCAGTTCAAACAGCCGTAAGAGACTGGCGTACACCTCTAGAATTACCCATCGTGGTTGCGCCAGGTATAGTGGTAGGAAGCGAGGAATACAAACAACGATATGGTAGCATCGACTTGGAACAATATAGGCAGCAGATGTCTCCTGAGCTTTTCAAAGCGTTTGTGCGCCATATAGGGCGTATTCCTGGTACGCCTGATCTTGATCTAGGTGATATTGTAACTACTCCTGAGTAGCGCAAATATGCAATATATTGACTGGACACCACAAATGACGATTGATTCACCTGCCTACCTCGATGCAAATGTTTTAGTTGGAGTTATCGTTAATACTCATCGTCTGTATCCCAAGTGTACTCAGCTTACGGCTAATCTATTAATAAGTAAATCTAGCGTATTAATATCCCCGGTTTCACTACACGAGTGTCTTTGGGCAACGGCAAAATTAGCTTATTGTCAACTAACGAATAACCCTGCAAGTGCTCATTGGAGTAAGCCAATATATCTGCGTTGGTGTGAGAAAATCTTTCAGTCATATGAAGGTTGGATTACTGCTGTGGGTTCGATGATGAAGGATTGGTCAAATGCTGGTGTACCAATTGAGGTAGTCCCAAAGACACAAGCACTGTGGGCCCATGTTGTTGATCTAGCGCCTGATTATATGCAACAATTGAAATTGAGCCCGGCAGATGCCCTACACCTGGCATTTGCCCAAACACATGCTCGAACATTCATAACGGCTGATTCCGACTTTGAGGTAGTACGGGCAAACCCACCCGCCGGAGAGCTCGTTATCCTTCATGTCGCGGTATAACTGGTTGCCCGTCCCCTAGCTTTGACCCAACAATCAGCCATTTTGTTCAAGCCTAAGTTTAACGTAACAGGGTGTCTAAGAGGGGCGAAGCCCCTCTTTTTTAATAACCATCCCCCTCTCCTTTGAAGGAGAGGGGGAACGAGGGGGTGAGGTAGATAAGTAATTTTTTAAAATGTTAGCTTTTTTGTTTATCTTCCTCTAGTGGAGCAAATCCGCGGCGCATAATATTCTCAGTGACTGTTTTTTCGTTCATGAAAGCTTTAAGATAATCTGGGCCTCCGGCTTTAGGACCAGTTCCCGACCCCCTATGACCGCCAAAATATTGACGGCCAACAATAGAACCAGTAATAGGGCGGTTAATATAAAGATTGCCAACATCAAATTCTTCCCCTGCCTTTTTGATATGTTCTAGGCTTCGAGAATACGCTCCGCCAGTAAGAGCGTAGCCGGTGGAATTGGCCACTTTAATAGCCTCGGCAAAGTTCTTGACCTTAATAACGGCTAAAACCGGGCCAAAGATTTCCTCCTGGGCAATCCTTGCCTGAGGAGAGACATCGGTAAATATTACCGGACCAATATAATACCCTCTTTCCTTAAACTCTTCAGGAACATCCCTTTCTAAAAGTAGTTTTCCTTCTCCCTTGCCAATTTCAACATAACTTTGCACCTTTTTCAGGGCTTCCTGGCTAATAAGGGGTCCCATAAAGGTTCCCGGGTCTTGGGGGTCTCCAATTTGAAGGCTTTTGGCAGCTTCAATAAGCCGCTCAATAAAATAATCATGAATATCTTCAAGAATAATCACTCGGGAGCAAGCGGAACACTTCTGTCCTTGGTATCCAAGCCAAGAAGCAACAGTTCCTTTTATGGCTTCGTCAAGGTCGGCATCACTATCAACAATGAGCGCGTTTTTGCCCCCGGTCTCTAAGACTCTTCTCTTGATTCCATACCGGTGAGGGTGCTCCCCAGCTAGTTTATCAATCCGAAGGCCAGCATCCTTGGAACCAGTAAGAACAATGACACTAATGTCAGGATGTTTGACTAAATACTCTCCTACTTCTTCACCGGCTCCGGGAAGATAGTTTAGCACTCCATCGGGGAGGCCGGCTTCCTGAAAAATTTCTACAATTTTATAGCCAATAACTGGTGTTAAGCTGGCTGGCTTGAAAATCACGGCATTGCCAGCGACAATGCTAGCGGCATTCATTCCAGTATTAATGGCGCAAGGAAAGTTCCAGATTCCCAAAACCAAACCAATTCCTCGAGGTATGTAATAAGATACATTTGTCTCTGCCGGAATTTGGGCTTCGGTTAAACGTGGCTCTCCGAGGAGAAGCATTTGTCTTCCGTAATACTCAAGAAAATCAATTGCTTCAGCTACATCTACATCGGCTTCTCTCCAGTTTTTTCCGGCTTCAAATACTAACCACGCCAGCAATTCAAAACGCTGGGTGCGCATAAGTTCAGCTGCCTTGAAAAGATACTCAGCCCTTTGACGGTAAGAGACTTTCTGCCAAAACTCCCAGGCTTTTTTAGCTACTTCAATAGCTTGGTCAGCTAATTCTTGACTGCCTTTGGCCACCACACCAACGACTTCATTGAGATTGGCCGGATTAATGGAAACTATTGTCTCTTTAGTCCAGAGTGGTTTCCCGCTAATAAGTACCGGGTAACTTTTGCCTAATTCTTGTCTCACTTTCTCTAAAGCGCTTTGCATTTTATGGCGGTTTTCTTCTCTTGACCAAGCAGTTGGGGGTTCATTCTTAAAGGGAGAAATCTCATTTGTCATTATTTAATCCTCCTATGAAAGCATAGTGCCTTGCGGACTTTTCAGTAATTCTTCTACGGGAACACCTGTTCCCAGGCTTTGGAAGAGAAATCCAGTTTGTGAAGTATTTTCAATAATCCTTCGAACCAGATAACCCATGCCGGGCAAAAGCTCTCCGGAGGCCATGTAGACTCTCATAGGATAGCCCATCCTAAGGATTGCTTTCTTTAGCAGGTCGCCCATTCCCAGCAAAACCTGAAATTCAAGCCTGTCTTGGGGAACATCCAGAATGGAGGCCTTGGCCATAGCTTGAGCAATAGAACGAATATTATGGGAAGCCACACCTAGCCGAATAACATCATAATTTTCCAGCAAAAGGTTGGTACATCTCTCAAAGCTCGCATCTGTTTGCCACTTTTCACCATATACTGGACTGGGAACACCTTTTTGGGCGGCAGTAATTGTCTCCCAGTCCCAATAAGCACCTTTTACTAGGCGTACTAGAATTGGCGTAGTTCGGCCTTTTGCCCAAGCAATAAGGTCTCTTATTTTTTCTTCCGAATCTAGAAAATAAGTATGCATGGCAATGCCAGCATTTTCAAAATTCTTGAATTCCTCCTCATCCAATATTTCCATGAAGATGTTAATGGTCATGTCCCGATACTGGGACTGTTCTGCATCTAAGGTCACCGGTGCTGCCATGTTCTTTGCCACCCGAAGAATCTTTCTCAGCCTGTTTTTTACTGCCTCTACACTACCTGCAAAATCAATGGGGTCAAACTGAGAATAGAGAGCTGATAGTTTAAGAGAAAGGTCAATATGGGGGCAGCCTAACGAGGAAAGCTGCTCCATAAAGGAAATATATTTTCCCATATATTCATCAGCCTCATACTCACTAAGCACGGCCTCACCCAGAATATCAAGCGTATAACTGGCACCTTCTTTTTGCAGTTTCTTAATCGCTATCAAAATCTCTTCCGGAGTAGGCCCCACAATAAAATGTTGGCCTATGGTTTTTACCCCCTGCTCGGCTACAGAGGCCACTATATTTGCTCCAATAGGAAACCGACCTAAGGCATCGGCTATTCGGAATAGAGCGGGCGTACGTGGCAAGCCTTGAATGAGATATTCTCTCATGTGTTGATTTCTTTCTGCTGTCGTCTGTAGAACAGGAAAGACATCGACGAATCTTAACATCTGGGTTCTTAAATTATCATCCCTGGCGAACCACATAATGGCCTTCTCTTTCCACCAAAAAGGCCTGATAATTGGCCCGGTCTCTTTTCGGACTAAAGTGAATAATTCTCTGCCTAAAGACTGGGTTAAGTCTTCTACGCTGGCCATCTTCTCTCCCTAAAGCTCATAGTTTCAATGGATAGGACCAATCAATACTGTGATACTTGAGCAGCCTGTTATATAAGAAAGGTTCTACAGAGGCAATTCCTTTTATCGCCGGGAGTTCCACTTTGACAAAATGATTGAGCAAATCCATATTGTGAAAGCGGGCGCATATTATTACATTGAACCTCCCGAGGGACACTGAAGCGAAGTACACCGCCGGGTTTTTGATTATCGCATCTATCACTTCGTGAGCAAATTGGTGCTTTATATTAATTCCCATCATTGCCCAGGCCTCGTATTGTAATACTTTCGGATTGGGTACGACTTCAATGCTAAACAGCCCCCTATTCAACATATTCTTCAAACGCTTGCGTATCGTACTCTCTCCCATGCCTAGCCTTGCTTTCAAGGCTGCAGGACGGGCGAGTCCATCTCGCCTTAAGATGCTAATTATCCTTCGGTCTGTCTCATCGATTTGGTAAACATTATGGCTAGTAGCATCAAGGTAATGCTCCCATCCAGTATTACTCTTTGTGAAAACAGGTGCTGGCCAGGAAAAATTGTAGTATTTCCTGGGGCACATCAATAGTATCGTCTCCGTCCTCAGGATGCCCTTAATCCTCATTAACTCTGAGCTAACAAAGAATGTCAGCTTATCAAAAGTGTCAAAAAGTACATCGGCCATAATATCGAATTCACTGAGGGAAAAAGCAACCATGTATGTCGAGGGATGTTCAACAAGCTCACGGGTCACATCATATAAAGACCCAGGCGCCACTTTAATTCCAATAATAGCCCATGCTTTATATCCGAATAATACGGGGTTGGGCAGTGCAATTACTTTAATAACCTCTTTACTCCTCATGCTACTTATTCGCCGGTGTATAGTATTTTCCCCTACACCAAGCTTGGGAGCCAGAATAGCAGCTTTTTGAAAGCCGTGACGTTCTAATTCATCCAACAGCTTTTGGTCCAGTTCGTCCATTATTCTTCTACCCAATCACAAGTGAGTGCTTCTGCCAGTAGTATAGGCGGCATAACCTATCTCTATGCCACTGGCTACTCATATGATGGCTCTTTCGCTACACTATGATAGACTAAATACCAACTTTTGTCAATAGAGGGCTTGATATTAGGATATTTTATGCCATAATGGTCTTGAAGTACCAAAATGAACCGATATTACCCAATATCCGGGATATATTGATTATCGTTATTATGTTTCCCAAGCTAGCTTAATGAGGACACTAGCTTGACACAGTGTGTCGCTGCTGATAGACTTGGCATAAGTAAAGGATTTATCTACTACCCCAAATACCTTGAACTAGAATGGCCCCGTGGTGTAGTGGACAAACATGCCACCCTGTCACGGTGGAGATCGGGGGTTCGAATCCCCCCGGGGTCGGATGTGCAATACGCCCCGTGACAGTTCCTCATACTGAAGGTCAAAGAAGGGCTTAAGAGTTCTAATTATCATCTATGTTGAGGCATCAAATATGGGGCAAACAAGACACAATGTCGAAAGGGCTACAAGGGCGATTATCAATCTTGGAGCGATATCCCATAACGTTGCCGCAATCCGGAAGAGAATCGGCAACAAAAGGGGCTTAATGGCGGTAGTTAAGGCCGATGGCTACGGCCATGGTGCTGTGGAGGTTAGCCGGGTGGCCCTCAGAAGTGGGGCAGACTCTCTCGCAGTTGCCCTTCCCGAGGAGGGTCAATTGTTGAGGGAAGCAGGGATTGAGGCTCCCATCTTGGTTCTGGGGTTGATTCAACCGGAGGAAGCGTATAAAGTGGTGAATTTCCGGCTGTCCCAGACCGTCATGTCTATTGAACTTTTGGAGGCTTTGGAGCAGGAAGGCCGCAAGGCTTCTACCCAGGTCAACGTGCATGTAAAGGTGGACACAGGTATGGGACGGATTGGAGTGAAGCCTGAAGACACGGTTTCCTTCATACGCAAGGTCAAGCGCTTCAAGAATTTAAATCTTGAAGGATTGTTTAGTCACTTTCCTTCTGCAGACGAGAAAGATAAAACTTTTTCGCAGCGACAGCTTGAACTTTTTAACCAGGTTATTCGTGAGCTTCAGCTTGCCGGCATTGAGCTACCCAAAAAGCACATGGCAAATAGCGCGGCAGTCTTGGACCTCCCCGAATCCTATTACGATATGGTGAGACCCGGCATCATGGTCTACGGTCTTTATCCCTCCGAAGAGGTCACTCGCAGTATTGAGTTGAAACCTGCCATGACCTTGAAAACTAGAGTCTCGGCGGTCAAGGTGGTTCCCCCCGGAACTCCTATCGGTTATGGGAGAACCTTTATCACCAAGAAAAAAACTGTGGTGGCAACCCTTCCTGTAGGATATGCTGATGGTTATAGGCGGCTGCTGTCCAATCGTGGAGAGGTCTTGGTCAAACGATGTCGAGTTCCACTCATCGGTCGCGTCTGCATGGATATGTGTATGGTTGACGTCTCCGATATAGAAGATGTTCAACCAGGGGACGAAGTGATTTTGTTCGGTGAAGAAATCTCTGTTGACGAGGTTGCCACCAACATTGGTACTATCGTAAACGAGGTGGTTTGTGCTGTGGGGAAAAGGGTACCCCGAATCTATGTCCAATAAGCAGAAAAGAAGTCGCGACGATGGTGAGGTTTTGCTCATTTATCATTTAAAGACCGGAAATACCGATTTTTCTCAATTTCGTATTACCAAACTGCAAGCGCCCTAACTATATCATTAAAGTCGGTGAAGGCATTACAATTGAGGTTCGCCTTCTTACAATAGCCAAGCAGTTCACCCGTGGCGAAAATGTGGTGGCACCGCTTTGCTGCTGGAAAGTCAGAAGGGCCGTTCCCCACATATACTACCTGATAGCCTCTCCTCAAGAACAAACTCACATATGCTTCCTTAAAGCCATCCGGTAAGTGCCTACCATCCGGTCCGACGTATTGGACTTGCATACCTTCAGGAAGGAACCGGGTTTGTGCCGCAAACACCGGGATGTCTTCCATCCCGATATCGCTCAGGATTGCCTTTATGTAGAAATCCAGGCCATTGCTTACAATGACGAGACGGAAGCCCTTTCGGCGACAGTAGACCACCAGTTCTTGAAACCCGGCCCGTACCTTTACCTGACCCTTTATCGCCTCCATGAGGGTTTGCCTATCGGCTTTAACCATGGCGAAGGCTTTAGTATTGAAGCATCCGACAGATATCTTACCCTCTTTATACTCGCTTAATAGTTGCCTCCAGTCCCCATCGGCGAAGGTATCCAGCAGGGTAAAACTTACATCTTTCTCGGTGATTGTGCCGTCGAAATCACACTGAATCAGCGTTTTTCTGGCTCTGGTTGAGTGCATCATAAGCCTTATTCCCCTGGTTACCGATTTATCATCGTGTCTTAATGTGTCTCGGCAAAGACTATTATTAACATATTACCATAATTCTACACATAAGCTGGCACCTTTGCCTGAAGATAAAGAGAAAGCAATAGATAAGATTGTGGAAGAAGCTAGGGTATATTACCAGGGAAAAAGGGTATGCTATAGGGATTGGGTAGTACTAAACGGAGAGGAAAGCGACGAGTCGGCAGAGATTATTTAAGTGGAATAATATGGCAATAGCGGTGGTGCTCCCGAAATCTGCGGGGTCTACGCGAACTCCTTTTTTGATAGTGCTATGAATATAATTGCTGGTATCCCCAGAAATCGTGAAAAAACGACTGCCGAGATGGAGCCAGCAAGTGCTAGCCCCATCCGTCTAGAAGCAAGCGAGTAAGCTTAGTCGCTAAGTCCAAAAGGTGGATAGCGGTCGGTGGTTAACAAGAAAGCGTACACGGCTACCCTTAAAGACCAGCGGAATACACCCACCACGAAGTCAAACAAGCCCCTTGGATAACGGCCGGTAAACAAAATGGCAAACCAGGCAATCACTATGCATACTAGGGCAGCGATACCGAGGAACCAGAGAACAATGTAGTGGGGAATCGCCAGGAACCATTTTACCAGTGGCAGCCAGCGATTAAGGCCTTCTTTGGCATCCGGGTATGGTATCTCAATGTGAACTGCCTGGTCTTCGTCAGTTGAGGGATATTCATCTCTCAATAGCACAAAATAAGCCGAAACACGGATGCTAAACTTGGTTAGGGCTACGTTCCAGTCAAACCACCACTTAGGATACTTTTGCCGGAAGAGCAGCATTAAGACGATGGGTAGAACCACCAGTCCAGCAGCGGCATATTGGTAGCTCCAGCCATCCGCTCCACCCCACTGGAACGAGCTACTAAGCAGGCTTAAGATAATAGCGATTGGAATTACGGTAAATAGCCGGAAAAAAGTAGTTAGTCTGTTTAACTTTCTATCGGGGAAATCGATGGACAGGCTCATTGGGTACGCCGTTGAAATTGCTGCCATGGTGACACCTCCTCAAGCGTTTTTACTGTTGGCACTGATAATATACGTGTAATCTCTGGCTGTCAAGCCTACCCAGAACACCTGTAGTACGGCGGTTCCACATCAGGGTAAATTAATATTGACTGACTTGGGGAGAAAGGGTATAGTTACTCATGAAGAAGCCATGATGAAAATAGGAAGGATTAGGGCAGGGCTAAATGGACAAGAAGAAAATACTTATAGCCGATGACGAACAATCTATCAGGTTGTTGGTAAGAAGGCTTCTGAGCCAGAACTATATTGTTCTCGAGGCAAGTGATGGGGAAGAGGCAATAGATATTGCTCGCAGCCAGAAACCAGACCTCATCCTGATGGATATCATGATGCCCAAGGTGGATGGCTATACCGCTTGCCATCAAATTACAAAGGACCAGGCTACCAAGGCAATACCTGTGGTCATGCTTACTGGCGTAGGCCATGAACTCAACAAGAAGCTTAGCTTTGAGGTAGGTGCCAAGGGGTATATAACCAAGCCGTTTAGCTTACAGGACCTGCTGGACGTGATTGGTCCACTCCTACCCGCTTCTTGAGGCCGATGTTATCAACTAGTGACTTACCTTCTCATTGCGTTAGTTGTGAGGGGGGTGCTTGATAAGTGGTTTACAATGATACTGCCTAACGGGTTAGAATGACGGATAAGGAGGGAGAGATGTTTTATAACCAACCGAGCTGGAATCAAGAAGTGAGTGAAGCCCCTATTAGGGCGCTGGTCAGCCTTACTCCGGCGGAGTCCAAGCGGCTTATCGCCAAGGGGATAGCCGTCCTGCCCGAGGTGAGACGAGCCCTTGAACAGGGGATAGTGATTATCGCCCGGGGCACCACCAACGCCTTCGTCGTTGAGGAGATGACTGGGAATAAGGTAGAGCCCAAGTGCCGTTACGCTGCCGGGATAATCGTCGACGGCGAACTCTGTGCAACCCCGACTGATATGAGGATGGAGCCCGTTGTGCTTCGCCACGGTAAGCTAGATAGCACTCCCGCCGCCGATGCTCTCCAGGAGTTCAGGGAAGGGGATGTGTCCATTAAGGGAGCCAGTGCTGTAGACCCGGAGGGGAATGTCGGGGTGTTGGCAGCTGGGGAACGTGGAGGCACAATAGGGGAAGTCCTACCCGTAGTCCTGCCCCGGGGCAGCCACCTAGTTGTGCCCGTGGGACTGGAGAAGCTCATCCCCTCAGTGGCACAGGCTGCCCGAGCTACTGGCATCTTCCGTTTTAAATACAGCACAGGGTTACCGGTGGGACTGGTGCCCATACCCAATGCCTTGGTGGTCACCGAAGTCCAGGCGTTTCAGGTGCTTACCGGAGTGAAGGTGGTACCGGTTGCTGCCGGAGGTATCGCTGGCTCTGAAGGCACGGTGGTGCTCTCACTGGAAGGGGAAGCAGCCCAGATAGAGCAAGCCCTCTCCTTGGTTAAGTCCATCAAGGGGGAGCCACCGGTGAGCCGACCGGCTGCCCGGGCTAACGCTGCGGCGGCGGACTTTAACTACGACGCAATGGCGCAGTGGCAGGCATGGAAGGGTGGTCCCAAAAGTTCATGATATTAAGCATTAGGCGTTGGCTAATACTACCTCTTTCTCCAATGAGGTAATTACATTGACAGACCGTATTATTTGTGGTAAGATTAAATCTAAAATAAGCCGGGTGTAACAGATGGCAGTTTATCTTGTCCCTCAAGCAATATATTATGTATATTATATGTTTACTGGGCGCAGCGCGCTTGGGGGGCTTGGCTATGGAAATGTAATCAAATCATAAAGTAACAAGTCTAAAGCAAAAATCTGGAGAGCCCTCCCAAGCGGAAGGGTTCTCTTGTTTTTGAGTAGCTAGAAGGGTTACACTGTAAAAGATATGGCACTGAAAAAAAGAGGAGTGTAGCTTCTCGTAAGAGTGTTAAAATATTTAGGGGGATGGAGAAATGATAATAATGAAAACTGATGCCACCAAGGAACAAATAGAACAGGTAGTAAAGGAAATAAAGAGGTATGGGCTAAGAGCCGATGTTTCTCGGGGTGCCTACAAGACGGTGATTGGGCTAATAGGGGATGAGAGGAAGATACCGTTTGATCACTTTGCTGTTCTCCCTGGGGTAAAAGAGGCGATGAGGATTGAAACCCCATATAAACTGATTAGCCGGGAATATGGTAAATTCTTTGAAGGGGCAAGCGAGAGTATGGTAATAGAAGTCGGGAACGTCAGGATAGGTGGTGATGAACCGGTATTCATCGCCGGACCCTGCGCTGTGGAGAGCAAAGAGCAGCTATTTAAGATTGCGGAGGGGGTAAAGACGGCTGGGGCTCATATTCTGAGAGGAGGCATTTTTAAGCCGAGAAGCTCGGTTCACTCTTTTCAGGGGCTTGGAGCTGAAGGTCGTGAGGTGGCTGAGGAGGCTCTAAGCTGGCTATCCGAAGCCGGGAAGAAGTTCGAATTGCCAGTGATTACTGAAGTGAGGGGGGAGACGCAGGTTGACCTGGTGGCAGAATATGTTGATATACTCCAGATAGGAGCCAGAAATATGTATGACCAAGACCTGCTCACCAGGGTATCAAATAAGGGAAAGCCCATTTTGCTTAAAAGGCATTTCGGGGCTGGTATTGAAGAGTTTCTCTCTTTTGCTGAGTATATTGCCGCCGAGGGCAACAAGAATATAATCTTATGTGAAAGAGGAATAATACCCATAGGCAAGGGGAAAAGCTAT
>Ga0114930_10004137_pt1 | contig 12377 bp, 4 predicted proteins | sample AnhtaG_FD_87300 | JGI IMG/M metagenome (GOLD analysis project Ga0114930, IMG submission 87300) | Deep subsurface microbial communities from Anholt, Denmark to uncover new lineages of life (NeLLi) - Anholt_01485 metaG | ecosystem: Environmental > Aquatic > Marine > Oceanic > Sediment | place... | reverse complement strand
TCCAAGGCCCGCCAGACGAACTCCACCAAGTCCATGACCCTCACCCTCGCCTTCTCCCGCCTGGCCTCGGCGGCGAGGGTTCGTTCACACTGGGGACAGGCTGATATGATCACCTGGGCCTCTGTGTCGAGGGCTTGTCCCAGGCGGCGCTGAGACAACTCGCCAACTAGCTCGGGGTTGAATGTCTCCACGTTGCCACCACCCCCGCAGCACAGGGCGTCCTGGCGGCTGTCGGACATCTCCTTGAGGGCAAGCTCTGGGATACTCTCCAACACCCGACGAGGAGCATCGTAGAGGTCGTTCTTCCTACCCAGATCGCAGGGGTCGTGATAGGTCACCCCCCTGGGTGTGGCCTTCAACTTGATGCGTCCCTCATCCAGTAACTCCGCTAGTAGTTGGGTCGAGTGCACCACCTCCAAGCCGAGCTCCTCGCCAAGGATCTCAGGATAGAAGTGCTTCCACATGTGGTAACAGGCTGGGCACGTGGTGACCAACCTCATGGGCCCGACTTCCCGAATCTGGGCGATGTTGTGGCGTACCGTCTCCTCGGCCTGAGCGCCCATCCCGGCCATGAGCAGTGGATACCCGCAGCACCACTCCTCACCCCCCAAGGCGGTGAAGTCCTCTCCGGTCTCCTCCAGTATCTGCACGAAGGCCTGCGGAATGATGTAGGTCATGGGGAAGAAGGAGGACACGCAGCCCACGAAATAGACAGTGTTGGCTCCCTCCTTCATCTCGAGTCCCTCGGGGATGCGCTCCAGGTTCTCGCTCCACATCAAGCGCTGGCTATTGTCGTCTGCCGAGATGTTGTGCGTCTCGATGATATTCTCACCCAAGGTGCGTAAGGCCTTGATTCCAGCATCCGCCTGGAGAATCTCCCCTTTTTCCTCCATGGCCATCTCGCGAAGCGCCCTGGTCAGCCCCGCTATGCTGATCTCGTTAGGGCAACGAGCGCCGCAGGTCTCACAGTGCAGACAGAACCAGATACTAGGGCTTTCCAGCAACTCATCCTTCAAGCCAAGCTGCATCAAGCGCACCATCTGCGCGGGCCCATAGGGCATAGCGGGGGCCGAGGGACACCCAGCCGTGCACTTGAGGCAGTAGTAGCAGCGACTGAGATCTTCGCCGCTCCTCTCCTCCACCGTGGCCTCGAAATTGAAATCCAGGCTGGTGACCGTGTCCCCTTTGGTGAATTCCATAACAATCCCGTCCTGGTGACCGATGGGCCGTCTAGCATGGCCGATGATCTGCAAGCTGCTCAGGCTGTGCTACAGCCGGACTTCGCCTGGACCATGGCAGGCGCGCAAGGCCACCACGTTGAAGCCGCTGATACTACACCACCACCACGCGCCGTGCACGTGACGTGTCAGCGTCCGGGGCCTCATCCCCTCTCCCCGCTGGCCGCCAGACCTGCCGCCTCCTTGGCCAGATCCGCCAGGCACGCACCCTCCAGCACTGCATCTAAGCTCTCTTGCGCCTCGTTGAAAACGCTTGAGGCGGGACAAGTCGCAATGCGAGGACACCCATCATAGGGGCCCGTGCACAGGTTGATCACGAGAGGCCCTTGAACGGCCTCGACCACCTGTCGAAGAGTGATCTCCTCGGCAGGCTTCCCAAGAAGCACACCTCCCGCTGCGCCGCGATGGGTGCGCAACAATCCTGCCTGAGTCAACTGGGCGACCACCTTGCTGAGAAATGCCGCGGGTATGTCCTGACGGATAGCGATTCGCTGGGTTACCGTTCTCTCATCCTCGGGCTGGCTGGCCACATCCAGCATAGCCCTGATGGCATAGTCGGCGCCTCTACTCAATAGCGTCACCCTCCACCTCCTCTCGGACCATCCATCGGGCCGGTGTTCCTCCCCAATGCTGAATCCCTCAGCAGGTTGCTCTAGCCCGGATTATGGGTTTCACGTCGGGGTATGACAAGGTCCAACTGATCGCGAGAATAGCTCTGGCATGGTCCTCCTGGATGACCCCCGAAGAAGAGCGGTGTGCTCACTTGCCAGGGGCAGCCGAGACAACTGACGCAAGACTGGGCTGAGGCTGTAGTGGACATGTCCGCCTCCGATCACGCTTCCATCTCAGAAGGGCTTTGCGAGGGGATATCCCTGGCCGCGGCCCATCACACCGGCAGGGCATCGAAATCGCGCTGCACTTCGGAGAAAGCCAGCACGTTCACAGCCAGAGCCATTTTCCGATGAAGTATACCAAGATATTCCACAATTTTCAAGCACAGGAGCAGCGAGGAACCACAGAAGCGGGCTTACTCCTCGGGCGCAGGCGGGATGATCCCTTCGTCCATCAGAAGTTGGACCTCTCCTTTGGCACGCCCGATTATCTGAGAGGCGCGTTGATAGAGCTGATCGCGGCTCAGCTCTAGACGGGCTACCCCCTGCTCGATGGCCTTGAGGCCCACAGCGACGGCCTCCCTGGGAAAGACCTCCCGGTCATCCATGGTGGGGATGATGTACTCGTCGTGAAGGCCTCGATCCTGAGCTGTCTTCGCCAGCTCGTAGGCCGCCGCAATACACATCTCGTCGGTGATGGTCTTGGCTCTCACATCAAGGGTACCGCGAAAGATGCCTGGAAAGCCGAGCGAGTTGTTCACCTGGTTTGGGAAGTCGGAGCGCCCGGTGGCCACCAATCGAGCGCCCGCTTCCTTAGCATCCCACGGCCAGATCTCGGGTACGGGGTTGGCACAGGCGAAAACGATGGCATCCTTGGCCATACCTGCTACCCATTCCCCCTTGATAGTGTCCGGCCCGGGTGTGGAGAGCGCGATCAAAGCGTCGGCGCCCTTCATCGCCTCGGCGGAGCCGCCTTGAACGTCATTCTTGTTCGTCTTCTGGCACATCTCCCATTTCTCTTGGTATCTGTCCTTCAGATCGCTCCTACCCCGATGGAGAGTGCCCTTGCTGTCACACATGATGATGTTGCCCGGAGTCACCCCGGCCGCGATGAGAACGCGCGCGATACAGATGTTGGCTGCCCCAGCCCCGACCATGGCGATCTTGGCTTCCGACAAGGACTTTCCCACCAACTGAAGGGCGTTGATCAGTCCGGCGAGGGTCACAGCCGCTGTGCCCTGCTGGTCATCATGCCACACCGGGATCTCCATTTCCTTGCGCAGGGTGTCCAAGATGCGAAAACACTTCGGCTGCGAGAGGTCCTCAAGATTGATCCCCCCGAAGGAAGGCTGTAGCAGTTTGACGGTGGCGATGATCTCGTCCGCATCCTTGGTATCCAGGCAAATTGGCACGGCATCGACGCCTCCCAGGTACTTGAAGAGCAGAGCTTTGCCTTCCATCACGGGCATTGCGGCCTCGGGACCTATGTCCCCCAGACCGAGAACTCTGGTACCGTCGCTGACCACCGCGATCGTGTTCCATTTGTTGGTGTACTCGTAGACCAACTCCCTGTCGTCGGCGATGGCGCGGCATGGTGCCGCCACGCCGGGGGTGTACCAGATGGCGAAATCATCGATATCGCGAATCACACACTTGGACACGATCTCGATCTTTCCCTTGTAGAAGGGATGAAGCCTCATGGCGTCCTTTGAGGGTTTCTCCGCCTTGGCCAGCAGTTCCTCTCGAGTGAGCATAACCATCTCCTTGCTGATTTCTGTGAGCAGTACAGACAGAGCCCTAGGAATCGGCTCTGTTCTTCAACAACTCCATCACGGAAGGAAAGTCAGTGATGTGGGTATGAGGCAAGAACAGGGCGGACACCCACTCATCGTGGAAGGAGTTGTCCGCACTGAGCTCCAGATAGGTCATGCGCTGAGCCACCTCGTTCACCTGCTGTCGCCTCTCGCGGCTCAAGAGCCCCCAGTACGCGCCCAGGATGGAGGTGTTGCCCAGGAACCTGAATTTGTCCCGGGGGAGATCAGGCAGCAAGCCTATCTGGACAGCGGTCTCCACATCCAGGTACTGGCCGAAGGCGCCTGCGATCAGGACCCGTGCCACAGACTCCAGGTCCAGACCGACGCTGCGCGCCAGAACAGAGAAACCTGCATACACTGCCGCCTTGGCTCGCAACAGGTTGTCTATGTCCACCTCGTTGATGACGATATCCCGTCCTGTGGCCGCCTCCTGAGACCAGGCCACCACGTATTCGGGTCCGCGATCCCCTGCCCTCAACCGAGGCGTGTCCAGCCCAAGATTGAGGTTGCCGGCCTTGTCCACGACCCCGGTGACGAACATCTCCGCCAACAACGAGATCAGGCCCGAACCGCATACGCCTCTCGGCTGCTCGTCGCCGATGACTCGATAGCTGGCCTCCAGCGTCTCCTGGTCTATCCACACCTCCTCCATGGCCCCAGCCGTGGCGCGCATGCCATCTCGCACTCCAGCCCCTTCGAAGGCCGGGCCCGCGGAACAGGCACAGGCGATAAGCCAGTCGCAGTCACCTAGAACTATCTCCCCATTGGTGCCGATGTCTATGAACAGACTCAGTTCCTTCGCCACACAAATCCCGGAACTCGATACCCCCGACGTGATATCTGCCCCCACATAGCTCCCAACTCCTGGCAGGCAATCCACCGTGGCTTGTGGGTTGATGTCCAGGCCAAGCTGCTCGGCCTTCGCGGGGGGAGGTTGATTCGTGGTAGTGATGTAGGGCTCCAGGCGGATGGATTCAGGGGGTAGACCCAGGAACAGATGGATCATGGTGCTGTTGCCGGCAACGGTCATCTTGTAGATGTCCGTACTGGCCAGGTTGTTTCGCTCGGCCAACCTCGCCAATAACCGGTTGATGGTCTCTACCACCAGATCTTTCAGTTCGTGCAAGCCATCGTTCTTGGTGGCGTAGATGATGCGCGAGATTACGTCCTCTCCACGCGCTATCTGGCCGTTGTAGTCAGAAGCCGTGTCCACTACCTCCCCGGTCAGCAGGTCCACCAGATACACCACGTTGCTCGTGGTGCCGATGTCCACGGCCACGCCCCAGCAGGAAGACGTCCTGTCGCCGGGGAGCAGATCGACCAGACGCGGCGGTCCGTCTGGGGACAGCCAAGTGTCCATCTCCAGCACCGCTGTGACGCGCCATTCAGAGTCGCGCAGAACGCCGGCTACCTTGCGCAGCACTGGCAGGTCCATGACAAGATGCTGCACGTCTATACCGTGTTGTCCCTGTAGATCGCGCTTGAGACGGGCCACATCATCGGTGTTGTCGTCCAGGCTGGGGGGCTTGATGGCCACGAAGTACTTCTGGATTGGTTGATCCCGCGACCAGTCGTAGGCGAAGGGTACGGTGATCTTGGCCACCCTCTGCACTGACGGCAGACGGCGCTCTATCTTCTCTTGGGGAGGTACTGTGACGATGACATCGCTCTCGATCACGGTTTGGCAGGCCAGGGCATATCCTTCCTCCAACGCCTCGGGGGAGAGGCGAGCCGTGGAACGCCGCAGGACTTGGCCCTGTTCAACTACCACTGCACAGCGACCACAGCGTCCCTGGCCGCCACAGGGCAGGTTCAGTTCAATACCGGCTTCCTCAGCCGCCTGGCTTATCAGAGTTCCGTCGGGGACTTCGATCGTCTCACCACCAGGCTCAAAGGTCACATTGTAGATGGTTGAGTACCTCCTTTGCAGTAGATGTCAAAAGCGACGTGTGGGCCGCATCTGACGAGTATAGCATCGTTCGCAGGCGCTGTCAATCAATGCAAGAACTCGTCGGGAACATGGTTCACAACCAGCGGGCGTGGTTCGCTCACCTCGGAGATCAGTGCGGGTGCTGCGACGTAAGATTCGCCGGTATCGCAGTCACTGGCCTCACGGATATCGTCGCCAACCTGTACTTTCTTGATTTGCCCCACATGAGGAATGTGGGGTAGAATAGAGCGTAAGGTTCGCTGATGAAGGGCGACTCTGCGTCGCCACTCCTCGCCGCTGATGGGGATTGGTGGATCGCCCACTTTCGAACTTGACAAGTCTGGGCAAATATGCTATATTTGGTTAAGACTGTCTGGGTTTGACAGTTGTTGTCAGCCCATTGTCCAACCTACAGTGAGGGTTATGGCGTCTACGGCGAGCCAGAACAAGCCCGAGATCTGTGCTTCGATGCTGAGGGCGGCTGCGCGCACCTCTCTTGTCCAGTCGCGTCCAGCGTTTGGCCGCGCCCCATCCCAACCCCATCATTTCCTGCTCAGCGACCACCGTTACGAGACAGAAGCCTCCGCTCCGGAGGCAGCATCTTGGCCCTGCGTCCTCTCCGCGCGAGGTGAGGGGCGGCAAGCCATTCGTACCACTCAGTCAGCAATACGCCTCACAACCAAGCATGCCCGAAGTGCCATACATCACACAACAAGGAGGATGAGATGAACTCACGAACGAAGGTAGCTCTACTGACAGCAGCGGTCATAGTGGCCATCATGCTGATAGCCGCGGCTACGGTGCTGGCCCAAGAGGAGTTCACGGTCACGTGGAGTCAGGATCCGCCCACGGGGATTGCAGGCGAGCCGCTTCTGATCCGAGTATCGGTACATAACCACGACACCACTGACGTGTCCGCCGATACCAGGCTCTCCCTTGGCACCGGCGGTCTCACGGCCATAGACGGCGGTGGCAATTGGAGCGGCTGCACCTTTACGGCATCGCCACCCGAGGTGAGCTGCACAAATCTCACCTTTGAGAGTGAGGATACTTTCGAATTCTTCCTGCTCTTGGACGTGCCTTCAGACTTCGTGACCGGCTCCGATCTGGCCCGTGAGGTAGAGGCTTTCTACACACACCGAGTCAGTGATACGCTTGACTCCAACCACGGTGTGGCCGTCTTCACGCAGGCTGACCTGGCGGTCACGAAGCTGGCCAAGCCAGACTTCGAGGTCCGCGCTGGCGAGAACTTCACATACACTATCTTCGTGGACAACTTCGGGCCGTCCGATGCCCGCGATGTTGTTGTCACCGATGATATCCTATCCTCAGCGGAGTTTGAGCTGGTAGGCCTAATCTCCGCTCCCAACTACACTTGCACGACGACCGGCAGCGGGGCGAGCCGCAACATTGTGTGTGAGCGTACTACTGGGGCCTTGGTCGCTGGGGGACGGGACGAGATCAAGCTTACGGTGACATCGGATACCACTTCGACCATTGACAACACCGTTCTCGTCACAAGTCTTGAGCCTGATCCCGACGTGTCCAACAACACAGCCCACGTATTCACTTCCGTCACCGACGTGGCGGATCTAGAGATCACCAAGATCGCCGATGACTATTCGCCTTATGCCGGCGAGAGCGTGCAGTTCACCATGAGGGTCACCAACACCGGCCCCTCGACGGCTACGAACGTGGTGGTCGAGGATCTGCTGCGCGCGGGGGTGACGGTGGAGAGTGTCTCGGCGTCGTCGGGTTCCTGCACGACGGGGATACCGGGGGACCCCTTGGCGCCTTTGACGTGCAACCTGGGCGACATACCGCCTGGTCAATCGCGGACCATAAACGTTGAGGTGCAGATCGACCCCGACTACGTCGATCCGGAACTCCCCTCTGATTACCTCCTGCTGGAGAACGACGTCTGGGTCTACAGTGACATCTTCGACCCGGACAACAGCGACAACCGCGTCCACGTGATTCTCGACGTCTACACTCGGTCTGACTTGTTCATGTCCAAGTGGGGGTCTGGTCCACCATGGGATCCAGACCACGCTGTGGCAGGAGAGGAGCTGGAGTACCATGTCCGAGTCAGGAACCTTGGACCATCTACAGCCCACAACTTCCACTTCGTGGACCCGCTTCCACCAGAGGTTACCTTCCTGGACTATAGCATCGAACAGGGTACGGGCACCTGCTTCTACCACGATCCATTGCCTTTCCCGTTCTCGGGTCCTGGAGTGCACTGCTATCTGGACGATATCCGGCCCGGGGGCGTGAACGTCGTACACCTGCAAGTGCTTGTCAACCCCGATGTCACTGAACGGTTCTGCAACGCAATCCCCGAGGGAGCGTGGTTCGCCGACTCCTACGTTGAGGTGATAGAGGGAAGCGAGTTGGAGTGGTGCGCCGAGGTCGACAGTCAGGCCGACCTGTCCATCGAGAAGACCAGCGAGCCGCCCAAGATCTACCCGGGCGAGCAGAAGGTGTACCATATCACGATCACCAACCACGGCCCTGCCGATGCCCAGTCGGTGGTGGTCTCCGACACGCTGCCCATGGAGCTGCGGTATCAGATCGATACCGACAACTGCGATGTGGTTGACGGGCCGCCAGACCTGCTCAGGTGCGACCTGGGGACCATCCCGGCGGGTGAGAGCGTCCAATTCGACATCCACGCGCTGGTGGACCCGGGCTACCCGGTCACCCAGACGGTCGAAATCACCAACGGGGCTGAGGTGTGGATGGAGACCGAAGAGGTTTGGGATCCGAACCGGGAAAACAACTCCGACTGGACCACGAACTTGATCCTCGTGCCCAACTCGGCGGATCTGGGCATCGACAAGTGGTGGTATGAAGCGCCTAGCGAGTGGTTCGACGGCGTCCCATGGGACCCCGAGGATTGCATCCTCCGCGACGAGTTTGATCAGTTATATGGCGTGCGAGCCGGCTGTCCGCTCAGATACGGACTTGTGGTCACGAACACTGGGCCTCTCCTGGCGGAGAACGTAGTCATGGAAGACCTGCTGCCGGCAGGCGTGGTGGTGGAGGGCGTGGGGGCGCCGGGCTCCTGCACCACGGGCATACCTGGCGATCCTTCGGCTCCTCTCACCTGCAACCTGGGCAACATCCCACCTGGCGAGGATAGGTGGATCGAGGTCTTCGTGATGACGGATGCCGACCTGGCGGGGGAGCCGCTGGAGAACGACGCAGTGGTATCCAGCGACATCTTCGACCCGGACAACGGCAACAATCGCGCCCACGTCCTGATCTGGGTCGAGCCCTTCTCCTACCTCAGTCTGATGAAGGGTGGCCCGGATGATATCATGGCGGGCGAGGAGATACATTACCACATCGACATCAACAACCAAGGCCCATCGACGGCCCACGACGTGTACCTGAATGACGAACTACCGGGCGGAGTCAGCCTGTTGGGCGCGGAGGTCATGATCGGCGACGGTTCCTGCACGCCCGACACGGCCCTGTGCTCGCTAGGCGACATGGAGCCCTGGGGCCATCGCTCAGTCCGTGTGCGAGGGTATGTTGAGCCCTGGCTGGAGGAGGGAACGCTTATCACCAACACCGTCGAAGCCTGGGCGCACTCGCCCTTCAATAGCCCCAACGGGCCGATTAGCGACACCTGGCCGACCTTGGTGCACTCGGAGGCTGACCTGTCCATCCGCAAGACGGGCGACCCCTACAAGGTCTACGCCGGCGAGCAGAAGCGGTACGACATCGAGGTCACCAACCATGGCCCGGGCGTGGCCTACAACGTGGTCGTCAGCGACACGCTGCCCCCTGGCGTGGAGTTCGAGATCGCCACCATCGGGTGCGAGTACACCCCCACAATGATGCTGGGCTCGACAACCCGCGACGACGGGAGCCTGTTGGTCGGCCTCGATCTGGACACCGCAGCACCGACCGTGCGTGGCTCTCTCCCGGATCTTCTCGGCGCCGACATCGAATACGACGCTCTGTCCAGCAAGCTGTACGCTTCGATGGGCTCGGCCTGGGATTCGGACGAGCTGGACTCACCGCAACTGCACACCATCGATCCCGAGACCGGTGATTCGCTCGGCTTTGTAGAGCTGGATCAGGAGTGTGCGCTCCCCGCGCTGGAGTTCGTGGGCTCTACGCTTTACGCAACCTGCCATACCGAGGGTCATTCGGGAGGTTCGTATCTGGTCACCGTGGATCCGACGACAGGGCATGTGACCACTATAGGTCCCACCGACCGCTTCCGCATCCATGGACTAGCCTACGATGAAGAGGCCGGAGTCATGTACGGCGTAACGTACCATGATGACGATGCGGGCGACCTCGTGAGCATCGACCTCGGCACGGGTGCAGCGTCGACCGTCTGCTCGACATATCGGGAGGACATCACCGCCCTCGACTATGGCCCCGGTGGCATTCTCTACGCAGGCATCGGCGGCGACCACGGGACGGACCGTGACCTGCTCACGATCGACACCGAGACGTGCGATATGACGCTTGTGGGCGAGACCGACTTGAGTATCGTAGGGCTGACCTGGTTGGGACAGTTGGGAGACGGCGCGCTCGAGTGCCCGTTAGGCAACATCCCGCCCGGCGAGACCAGCGCCTTCTCCATCTGGGTGCGGGTCAAGCCCAGTACCCTGGGCATGATCAACAACCAGGTGGACGTATCCAGCGACAACGATACCAACCCCGACAACGACCATTGGTCCGAGGCCAACCTGGTCTTGGGCAAGGCCGACTTGAGGGTCCTGAAGTACGGCAAGCCCGACGGCATAGTCGAGGCGGGCGACAGGTTGACCTACACCGTGATCGTGGACAATCTGGGTCCAGGCTACGCGCACGATGTGGTACTATATGATCTGTTCAGCTCCAGCAGTTGGGCGTACTACGTAGACGACTGGAGGTCGGACCGTCCTGCGGACTGCTCGTGGGACGAGTGGGGGCGGGACACTCGTATCACCTGCCACCTGGACGATCCCCTGGAGGTGATGTCGCCATCGTCTTCGGGCCGCTGGGTCCTGAAATTCTATTTGGAGGTCTTCGAGGAGCAGAGCGTCAACAACGTGGCCGACGTGGTTGCAGCCGACTTTGACCCGGATCTGTCCAATAACCATGCGATCACGGAGCACGAGATCACCGCCGTGGCGGACCTCGAGCTGAACAAGATTGCTGAGGGTGAGGTGCTGGTGGGCTGCGATGACACGGACCTAGTCGAGGACGAGGTCGCGGCTGGCGGAGAGTTGACCTACGTCCTTGAGGTCTATAACGACGGCCCCTCCACCGCCGAGAACGTGGTCATCGAGGATTGGGGCCTCTCGCCCTTCCTGGACATCATCAGTGTCGAGTGTCACAAGGACTGGTCCGGGGGTTCCTGCTCTTGCATCACCAGCGACCTGGGCGAGCTGGGCGACACCGACCGCCGGCTGGAGTGCAACCTGGGCACCGTGTACCCGTGGTACTACAACGGTGATGAGCCGGATCGCATCATCATCACCGCTCGCGTGCCTTCCGATGTGCCAGAGGGGACCAGGCTGGTGAACGACGCCAGGGTGTACGGTGACGTCTTCGACGACGACAACGGCGACAACCTGGACACCAACTGGACCACTGTCATCGCCACCGCGGACCTGGAGGTGGAGAAGACGCAGGAGCCTGAGACAACCCTGCCTTCGTGGGAGGTGACGTACACGATCACCGTCACCAACTTCGGCCCCAGCGACGCCCACGGGGTCATCGTGTCCGACACCCTGCCCTTCACCCCTACCAACGTCACCGTGGAGTGCTGTGCCTCGGACGGCGGTGACTGCGACGTGCCCTGCGAGCCGCCCATCTGCCCGCCGGGCGATTGCCCCTGGCCCGACGTCGATCTCTATGTCCAGGCGGACATCCCGGCTGGCGGGTGGGTGATCTACACACTCACTGCGACCCCCGAGTGGGTGCCGTGTGAGATGATCACCAATACGGTGGAAGTGATCGCTCCTCTGAGCGTGGTCTACGAAGACGACATCGACCCCTGCGATGGCAACAACGTCGACTACACGGAAAGTGATCCCGAGTGCAACTATGTACCGCTGGCGCTGAAGCAGTATGGTGGCCCCGATTCCACACCTTAGGGCCCTGGAGCGCGCGTAGGTCGGACAACGCTTGTGTACAAATCAAGGGGGCGGCCCTAGGGCCGCCCCCTCACACTTGCTCAATGCTGGTTTGGGGCCTTTGTGCTATAATCTGTTCTGTGCTCGCCCGCTTCCAGGTTGCTCTCGTGACCGTCTGCGCCGGGCCTGTGCGGTGCCATCACAGATGAGGTGATCATTCCCACGGCAACTGATACCATCAACAACGGCTCTGAAGACGAGGCCGTGCCCGACGCCCGGGCCGTCGACACTGGAGTATTCCAAACAGGGCGCGTAGTAACCATCGGTGGGGCGCACGCGGTTCACGATACCTACACCGCCTTCCTGGCACCACTCTTGCCCGTCTTCATCACCAAGCTGTCCCTGTCCAAGACCGAGGCCGGCGCATTGACGGTCTTCATGCAGGCACCATCGCTCCTCCAGCCCTTCATCGGGCACCTGGCTGACCGCATAAGCCTGCGTTACCTGGTGATTCTGGCTCCCGCACTGACAGCCATGATGATGAGCTTGCTGGGCATCGCATCCCGTTACGCGGTGCTGGCCCTCATCCTGACAGTGGTGGGGCTGAGCTCGGCCGCCTTTCACGCCACAGGACCCGTAATGGCGGGCCGTTTGTCCGGGCGGAAGCTGGGCCGGGGCATGGGCTTCTGGATGGT
>Ga0114930_10004136_pt1 | contig 12380 bp, 14 predicted proteins | sample AnhtaG_FD_87300 | JGI IMG/M metagenome (GOLD analysis project Ga0114930, IMG submission 87300) | Deep subsurface microbial communities from Anholt, Denmark to uncover new lineages of life (NeLLi) - Anholt_01485 metaG | ecosystem: Environmental > Aquatic > Marine > Oceanic > Sediment | place... | reverse complement strand
TGGTAGCAATATCTTTCAATTTGAAGCTGACCATCTTATTTTCTCCTTCCTTACTCCCTCAAGTTGAGGAAGTCTACCAATTTTCCTCGTTCGCCGGTTCTGGCAATTTCACGGAGGCGAAGGTAAACGTCCTTGATATGTCTTAAGGGTAAATCCCTTCCGCCGAGACCATAGATGTAATTTATGACCTGGGGAGGAGACTTCTCTTCGTAAAGAGCGGTTCTCACTTCAAGAAAGAGGGGTCCACCCTGGGCACCCCCGGTTCCACATCGGTCCAAAACAGCTACGCTTTTCGTCCGGGAGAGACTCCTGGCCACTTCCTCAGCGGGGAAGGGTCGGAAAGCCCGAACCTTCAGCAGACCAGCCGTTACCCCTTCTTCTCTCAGTTGGTCAATTACATCTTTGACGCTGCCAGCAGTAGCGCTCATAACCACAATAGCATGCTCAGCATCTTCCATCCGATATTCCTCTACCAGGCCATAATACCTTCCCGTGAGTTCCCCATACTCCTGTCCCACCTGCTGGATCACCTCGGGGGCATTAATCATCCCCACTAACTGGCTCCTTTTGTGTTCCATATAATAATCGGGTCTATCGGCTGCTCCATAAAGGACCGGGTTATCAATATCAAGCATGGGATAAGATGCGATATATTCGCCGATAAACCTCTTCACCAGATTATCCGGCTCAACTGTCAAGGTCTCCACCATATGGGAGGTCTGGAAGCCATCTATAGCTACCAGAACCGGGGTGCGAACATTGGGGTTCTCCGCGATCCTGAATGCCTGGATTGTGTTATCATAAGCCTCCTGGCCATTCTCGGAATAGAGATGAATCCACCCCATATCTCGCATGGCCATGGTGTCGCTGTGGTCTCCATGGATATTTAACGGCGAGTTCAGGGCACGGTTGGCAATTGCCATTACCATAGGAAGCCGAAGCCCTGAAGTTACTCCCAGCACTTCAAACATATAAGCCAGCCCTTGGGAGCCGGTAACCGTCATCACCCTGCCACCCCCAGCAGCCGCTCCCACACAGGCACTCATAGCACTGTGCTCGCTCTCGGTAGCCACAAACTCGGTGTCCACCTCCCCATTGGCGACAAAGCGAGCGAAGGATTCCACTACCTGAGTGGAAGGGGTAATAGGGTAGGCAGCCACCACATGGGGATTGATTTGACGCATAGCCTCTGCAATGGCACCGTCTCCTGTTAAGGAGACCCTCCTCTTCGATTTTTTCTCTTCCAAAGTTCCTTTTTCCATCGATTATTCTCCAGCTTTTCGAAATTTAAGGTTAACAGCTCAGATTCATCAATCCGAGCATTTCTGTTAGGCTACCTCCTCAGAGATAATTTCCAGCGATTTAGGCTTGGTGGGGCACACTTCTACGCAAATGCCGCAGACCTTGCAGTGATAATCATCTATCCCTATCATTTTGCTATCTTTGACCTTGATGGAAGCATCGGGACAGTTAATCCAGCATAGAAGACAATGAGTGCATGTATCATCATGCCATACCAAACGGTTGGGGTTCCAATCCCCGGTCTGGGTTTCTGACGAATTACCCATATCCAATATAAGCCCACCTATCGGTAGCTCCTGCCATTTCTTAAGCTTCTCTTTTTTCATCCTTGTTTCACCTCCTCAAAGCCCCGTTTGGCAGCTTTCAGGTTCCCTTCGATTATCTTAGAAGTGAATTTCTTACCCATTAGGGCTCGGAATTTTTCATTAAAGCTATTAATATCAGCCAGGTTGGTAACCTTCACCAGAGCACCTAACATAGGGGCATTAGGGATGTCGACTCCAATCTCATTGATGGCTATTCTGCTTCCGTCGAGGATATATAACCTTCTTTCTCCTATATTAAGCTTCTGTCGCAGTTCATCCGGCTGGCGATTGGAATTGGCTATGAAAATAGCATCTGGAGTCGCTCCTTCAGACACATCAACTGTTCGGAGGAGGGTCTGGTCTAAGACCAAGACCACCTGAGGCTCCTCAATTCGGCTATGGATACGGATGGGACTATCGCTGATGCGGTCGAAGGCCTCCACCGGGGCTCCTCTCTTCTCGGCACCGTATTCGGGATAAGCTTGGGTGTATTTTCCCAATTCGCCAAGAACCTGGGCTAAGTTGTTTGCCGCCATTACCGCTCCCTGTCCGGCACGGGCGTGCCATCGTATTTCTAATACCTTGCTCATATTTTCTCCTCCTGCCTTAATACCTGAAAAGAACACTCAAAAATAATAAAAGGGTGTTAAAACCCCTCTTCAGAACTCTTAACCACGCTTTCAATCAATACTGCAATTGTTTAAATAATAGCAGACTCTTACTCACATCATGCTGCAAAAAGCCTATTATTATAGCACAAATTATTACCCCTGCCTAATAAATTAAAGCTGTCACAAAAATATTTATAATCGTCCCCTGGGCAAATTTATTTGCCGCTGGGGTGTATTCAGTCCTTTTGATCTTTATTCTCTTTCCCATCAGTTTTCTTTCTGTAATCTTCGATGGCTGCCTTTAAGGCATCTTCCGCCAAAACAGAGCAATGCATCTTGATCTTGGGCAGTCCATCGAGGGCTTCGGCTACCGTTTTATTGGTTATTTTAAGTGCTTCTTCTATGGTCTTTCCTTTAACCATCTCGGTCACCATGGAGCTGGTAGCGATAGCAGCGCCACATCCGAAAGTCTTGAATTTTGCATCCACAATACGACCGTTCTCCACCTTTATGGTGAGTTTCATCACATCCCCACAAGCGGGGTTCCCTACGGTGCCCGCACCACTGGGATTCTCAATCTCTCCCACATTGCGGGGGTTCTGGTAATGTTCCATCACTTTGGCGCTGTACTCTTCCAGGTTATACATACTACCCCTCTTTATACAAGGGGGACATCTCCCGCAATCGAGCCACATTTTTGCTCAGCTCTTCCACCAGATAATCAACCTCATCCTCCGTGTTGGACCTGCCCAAACAGATCCTGAGTGAACAGTGGCTCAGCGCCTCTGGAACCTTCATAGCCAGCAAAACATAGGAAGACTTCAATGAGCTGGAAGTGCAGGCGGAGCCCGAAGAGATGGCAAAATCCTTTAAGGAAAGAATCAACGATTCCCCCTCAACAAACTCAAAGCTCAGGTTCAAATTTCCTGGCAACCTCTTCTCTGAATGCCCATTAAGGTAGACACGCTTTATTCTCTTCATAACCCCTTGGTAAAGACGATTTCTCAATTTAGTCAGCCTTATAGCTTCTGCTTTCATGCCCTTGCCCGCTTTCTGGCAGGCTTTGCCTAAACCGATTATCCCGGGGACATTCTCGGTGCCTGCCCTTAAACCTCTCTCGTGTCCACCACCATGGAGAAGAGGCTCTATCTTAACCCCCTTTTTCATATAAAGCGCCCCTATTCCCTTGGGACCGTACATCTTATGACCCGAGATAGAGAGAAGGTCAGCTTTCAACTTATCCACTTTGGTCTCTATTTTACCTGCCCCCTGAACAGCATCTGAATGGAACAACACCCCTTTCTCTCTGGCTATCTCCCCTATCTTCTCCACTGGCTCGATAGTGCCCACCTCGCTGTTCACGAACATAATGGAGATTAGTATGGTCTTATCGGTAATAGCCCTTCTTACCTCTTCCGGGTCAACCATGCCATAGCGGTCCACGGGGATGTAGGTGACCTTAAAGCCCTCTTTCTCTAAAAACTTGCAGGTCTCCAGCACCGCTTTATGCTCAATCTGGCTGGTGATGATATGGTTCCCTCGGTCTCGGTAAGCGTGAGCCACTCCCTTAATAGCAAGATTATCCGCCTCGGTAGCTCCGCTGGTGAATATAATCTCTTCAGGATGGGCTCCGATGAGGCCTGCCACCTGACTGCGTGCCTCATCTACTGCTCGACGGGCTTTCCATCCATAGGCATGGGTGGAGCTGGAAGGGTTGCCAAACTTATCGGTCAGATAAGGCATCATAGCCTCCAGTACCTCAGCGTCAAGGGGAGTGGTAGCATTGTGGTCCATGTAAATAATCTTCATTCCCTTCGTCCCTCCCATTTATGACCAAAATAGTCTTCTTTTTAATATATTTCCTTCTTTCTATTTTGTCAATGAAAAAAACAAAGAAAAGTCTATCAATCTCACTCGGAGGGTGCCCACACTACAAGGCTTCTGGGGAGTATAGAGACCTTCAGTTGGGGAGCCTCAATGAAGGGGTCGCCATCCATATGAATGGGACCGGGCTTCTCCCTGATAATCTCGGTTTGAGCTATCTGGTAATAGTCCATCTGGGGTATGGAGTCTATCTTGCCAAAGAACAGCTTGGGAAGCTTTATGAGTGCCTGCAGCAGGCTCAAATTCCTCAGTATACACAGGTCAAGCAGACCATCATCGATCTTTGCCCTGGGGGCTATTTGGGCTCCACCACCATATTGTCTGCAATTAGCTATGGTTATCAATAAAGGGGAAACCCTGATATTATCCCTATCAATTCGCACCTGGAGTAGCTCTGGTTGGTAAAGAAAGTACTCCTTCACTCCGATATAGAAATAGGGGAGGACTCCTCGACGACGCCGTTTACCTCGCTGATTGTACAACAGACCAATGCGGGCGTCGAAGCCGAGCCCGGCGGTGCTGAAAAAATATTTCCCGTTTATAACTCCCGTATCAACTTCCCTCCTGCTTCCGCGAAGGAGGGCTCGGCAGGCACCCTTAAGGTTCAAGGGAATGCGCAGGTCTCTTGCCAGACCGTTGCCCGAGCCGGTGGGGATAATGCCCAGGGCTACTCCGGTGTGGACTAATCCGCTGGCCACCTCTTTTACCGTGCCATCACCTCCTATGGCCACCACCAGCTCATAGCCCTGCTTAACCGCATCTTTAGCTAAATAGTAGGCATGTCCCCGATGCTCGGTGAGGACAATATCAAAATCCCATAGGGAATCCCGAAGCTCTCGCCGCAACAGGCTGACAACCTTTCCGGGAGCTCTCCTCATTCCGGCAACCGGATTAAGAACAAACTTAGCCCTCATAATCCTTCACTAAAGTGATGAAACAAACTTTCTAAATAAGTTATCATAAAACTCCTCTTTTTCCAAGCCTTTAAGGCTTGGCCAGAGGATAGAAGATATGAGGGGATATTGGTATTGAATCTCAGCAATTTATATTGTAATATTTCTTGAGAGCTCTCCTTAAAAAGGGAGAGCAGGCGAACAAGAAGACTAACGATGAGGGAATTTCTAAGAGGGCATTACCCTCGGGAGAATCCTCATGAAGGAAAGAATAGACTACGAAAAGATTCTTCGCTCTTCTCCTACAGTAATCATCAAAGAATTAAAAGAGTGCTATCCTGTCATCAGGAGGTTGCTTCGGCGTCTCCAGAAGAGATTAAAGCTTTCTGATGATGAGGTGTACAACTTACAGTTAGCTGTAGGAGAAATCTGCGCTAACGCCATCGAGCATGGGAATAAATGTGCCCCGGACAAGTCGGTGCACGTCTCCTATGCCTTTCATCAGCATAGATTAATTTTTCAGGTGGAAGACGAAGGCGAAGGGTTCAATCCCGAAGACCTCCCTGACCCTACCAAGCCGGAAAACCTTTTGAAAAAGAGGGGACGGGGCATATTTTTAGCCTGCTCGTTGGTGGATGAGATAATCTTCCAAGATAAAGGGAGAAGGGTCATCCTGGTAAAAAAGCTGACGCAATCGTAATCCCCTGCCTAACCGACTCCCCTGTCCCTAACTCCCCCATCAGGGCGTGCTAATCTTTATGATGGATGAGGTGGAAGAAGTAGCATCATCATCATCGGTGACCGTCAGGGTAACCGTCTTATCTCCTGATGTGCTGTAGGGATGGGTAACTATTTTGCCCATACCCGTGAGAGTATCTCCAAATTCCCAGCTGTATTTAACGATAGTCCCATCAGGATCGTAAGAAGAGGAGGCATTGAAGGTCACCCAATCGCCCACTTTGGGGTCGGAAGGTGAATATGTGAAGTTAGCCGTGGGAAAAATGTTGGGTGGAGTAATCACCTTTATAGCTATAGTAGAGGTGATAGCCCCGGCGGTGGCGGTCACCGTCACGGTATCCACATCCTTATCCCAACTGCCAAGCGTGAGGGTATCGAAAGCCTCCCCGCTCTCATTGGTGAGGACAATCTGCCCACCAGAATCGAGGGCACCGGCATCGGTGGAGAAGGTTATCGCCGCATTAGCAATGGTCTGAGCATTCTCATCAAAGGCAATCGCCGTAATGGAACTGGTGGCTCCCTCCTCAAAGGAGATGGAAGCCGGGGTGGCGGTGAGGGAGATGGAGGCGATAGCCGCCCCAATCTGGACTATAATGGGCTCTGCAGTGCCCACCACACCTGAACTCACCGTTATCTCCGCAATGCCAACCTCAATCCCGCTGGTGAGGATGGAGCGAGCCATACCATCGGTGGTAGTCACCCGCCCATCAATGGTGCCCAGGGTGGTGGTCAGATAAACCACTGTCCCATCGGGCACTGGATAGCCATCACCTCTGGTGATGATGACGGTGATTACCGCGTTATCTCCCCCAGGGTTAATGACCGCGGGATTGACACTGATGGTCATAATCGCATCCTCAGGGGCAACAGGGTCGACCTTCTGACAAGACGTTATCAGCCCTATGCAAAGCCCGATGGAAGCGAGGATTAACAATTTTTTAATCATAGGCTATACCCTTTTTAGTCAGAATAAAGGGTTTTCTTTCCTCCTTACTACCATTCCCGGTAATAGGTTCCGTCTAAAGCCTGCTCATAAGAGCCACTGTGAATATCCCATATGCCTGGCTCTTCGTCAGGCTCTAATTTCTCCCAGTCAATATAGACTTCCACCCAGGTTTCAGCCGATTCGGTAAATGGGTCCACCGGTATACTCCGCAAATAGCCCTCAGTGACCAGATCTTCCAGCGTGTAGGGGTATCTCTCCTTATCAACATAGAACTGGTCTATGCATTCCCTCATATAAAACAGGTCCTTCTTCAACACTGCCTCTTTTGCTCGGATATGAGAGTAGCGAAAGGTCGGCAGGGCTAAGGTGGCTAAAATCCCTATCATAGTAATAACTATCATCAACTCAATCAGGGTAAAGCCCTTCTGCTTTGCCGAAATAGCTCGCATCTTATTCACCCTGTTATTTTCTTTACCAATCTTTATATTTAGTGCCATCTAAGGCAATGCCTTCGCTTTTAGAGTAAACATCGAAGACATTCTCCCCTCCCCAAGAAGTGGAATCAAAATCATCCTGATAGGAACGCATTTCCCAATCGGTGGAGTTAGTCATCGGGTCACGGGGTATGCGGCGCAAAAATTTCTTCATTACATCCAGTTTACCCACCTCTTCCACCCCCTCGACCAGAACCTGGAGATCGGGGGGATAGCCTTCGGAGCCGAATTCTGCCGTAATCTGCCCCAGGTCAACCATTTTTTTATATTCGTCGATTGCCCTTCTTATAATCCTCAGATTCTCCCGCAGCTCAACCTCTTTAGCCCTCTTGATGGCGATTCGGGCTACCGGCAGGATTGATGCCGCTAAAACAGATATGATGGCTACTACCACCATTAGCTCTGCCAGGGTAAACGCCGATGTAGAGCCTCGCATATTGATTTTGGAAGCCAGAACCTTTATCATCCTTTCTCCCTATTGGACTTGAATCTTCGCCGGCACAAAATTGGCGGGGAGAGTATTAGAGGTGGCATCGCGCACACTGTTATTGGAGAAGACTATATCCGTGCTCCCTAAACCGACTGCCTTGAAAACCACAGTGCACAATATCCCCGACCCATCCACTCCGGTATCCTTGCCTAACCTGGCGAGACTCACCCTCAGCTGTCCCCCCTTATTGTCATAATCCCTGACGAAGCTCACCTGGGCACCATCCTTTCCTAATAAGGGTCCCATAGTTACCTCTACTATCTGCAGAACATTGGGGTCAAAGCCCAGATTGAAGGGTACATGCCCCACATTACGAGCATTGTCGATGGTGATATTGACCGAGAACCTTTCTTCTCTAAAGACAATGAGGGTGGCTGGGGTTATGGAAACCGTAGCTGGAGTGAGTTCTTCGTCCCTCTCTTCTGGTTCTGGCTCTGCTTCTTCTTTCTCCGGTGGCGATTCCTCGGCTGGAGGGGTTTCCTCCTCTGTCTCCTTTTTAGCGGGAGCTGGCTTCTTCTCCGATGGCTTCTCCCCCGCCGGCTCCATCTCTTCCCTTACCGCCTTCTCCTCCAATTCGGTAATGGGTGGCGCCTCTCTATAAACCATAGCCCTCTCAGTACCCGCCCAAATAGCCCTCAGGTCTTCCTCGGTAATGTTGGGGGTTTTGATGATGTGAGGGGTCATAGTAAGAACAATGTCGGTTTCTATATTCTGGGTAAGCTCTTTAGAGAAGATTTTGCCTAATATAGGTATATCGCTCAACCCCGGGATACCAGAAATGGACTTGCGCTCCTCGAACCTTATCAAACCTGCCAGCAGGTTGGTCTCCCCATCCTTCAACCTTATAGTTGATTCTATCGTCCGGCTGGTGAAGGTCGGCTGCCCTTCCAGCATTTCGGCCAGAATCGATTCTATCTTCACTGTGAGTGCGAGGGTGATTTCGTTGTTATGGTGCACTCGGGCGGTTAAATCTATCTGAATCCCTATTTTGCGATACTGGTAGGAGTGAATAGGGGTCACCACTCCGATAGTTTGTGCCGGGGTGATGGTGGTCACCCGGATGGGGATTTCCTCCCCGATGAACAGAGAAGCCTTTTCCCCTTCGGTGATTCTGAGCTGAGGCTTGGCCACGAGGCGAGCATCACTGGTCTGCTTCAGCAGGGTATAAGTAAAAGAGGGAATGGTCAGGAACCAATCGGCTTGACTGATATAGGGGATTTGAGAAAGACGGATACCGGTCTCTTCTTGAGCCAGACCCTGAGTAATGCTGTAACTGCTAAGCAACAAGCCGTATTCGTTGAGCTTGGTTCGGTTGACCTCTAATATCTCAAGGTCGACTATAACCTCCCCTTTCGATTTATCTGCTCGGTTAATTAACTTTTCGGCAAGGGCAATGATATCGGCTGAATCGCGAATGGTGATGGAATTGAGCTGAGGATCCGCAGAAACGCTCCTAATTCCCAGAACGGCGCGAAGCCCCTGCAAGACATTCTTGACTTCGGCGTTAGAGAGGTAAAAGGTCCGTATCACCAGTTCAGTATACTCCCTCCTCTTGGCCGGGTTGTCGGGGACCACAACTATAGTGGTCGGATTGATGATTTTGTAAAAATGACCATTAGTGGTTACCAGAGAATCTAAAGCCTCCTGGAAGGAGACATTGGAGACTTCAAATCTTATCTTGCGGTCTCTGATGGTGGGGTCTAACAGGATGTTTACTCCCGAAAGTTTGCCTAAAGCGGTGTAAACTTCCATCATATTGTTACTGGGGAAGCTAAGGGTAATCTTTTCCGGGGATTTGGGGCTCAAGTAGACAGGGGGAGCCTTTTCAGTCTCTACCTTCTCTTTGAGCATCTCAATCTCGGTCTTCTCTCTAAGCCTCTCAGCCTCCTTCTCTACCTGGGCTCGGGCTTTATCCATCTCGATTAGGGCAAGCTGATTGGTGGAGTCTAACTCTATCGCCAACCGAAACTCCACCATTGCTTGCCCGATGTTCTCCTCTTCCATCATCTGTTTTGCCCTGCTCAGATGCACCTTTGATGCCTGACGACGAGCAGTTTCCAGGCTCAGGCGGTAAGCGAGGTTGTCGGGGTTCAATTTCAAGGCTTCGGAGTAATAGAGCACCGCCTGGTCCCAATCCCCCTCTCTCTCTGCCTGCACTCCCCTCTTATAGGTTTTGGTAGCTGCACAGCCGGCTAAAAAGAAGAGAAGGAGAACGATTACCAACTTTTTTATTAATAACCCGTTTTTCACTCTTCCTCCTTAAATGACATAATCCATACCGATTATACAAATCAGAAGTTGCCATTCACTAAGGGGATTTTCTGCTTGAAGCTAGTATTTACTACCCCCAGCTCAATATATTGATAATCTATCTCAAGAATGGTGAATCTCTCCTCTATGATGTCCCCCTTGATTCCTACTAAGATTTTGTCCCCTTTTTTGAGGGTAGCTATCATCTGGCTATCCTTTCGGGCAAATCCGAGGAATTTAAATCCAGCCAGCTCCTCGAGCGCGGGGGAGGAACCGGAAGAGGAAGCCTGCTGTTCAGCAGTGGTCTTATCTGCGACCACCCCCCCTTCAGTCTTTCTTGGAGTGTCTGTTTGCTGCGTCTGCGACGAGGATCGTCTTCTTGTAGAAGCTGGTGCGGCAGCCTTAGCTGCCCCGAACCTGAACAGATTCCTCTCCAAAACAGAGTAAGCGGGCATCTGCTGGTTGAGGAGCTTCAGGTTTATCTCTGGCAGAAGCGATTTCCCCTGAAGTGAGGAAAGGCGTGCTTCCCCTTCAGATGGAGCCTCTGAAGAGATAGGGATGCTGGCTATCTCTCCGCTCCTTCCACCTATCCTTCTCAGTTGGTAGGTCACGAGGGCAAAGAACAGCACTAACAGAATTAATAACAAAATATTTTTCTGCCGTTGCTGCATCTGCGAAACCTCTTTTTATATAGTCTCGGTATCCTTCCTCTATCTATTTACAGCAGAGAGAAATAGGTAGACAGCTTGATGTTGAGCTTGAGATTATCCCCTTTTTCCTCTGGATTAGAAAGCTCTACACGATCAATGGTGAGAAAATATTTGGAGTTTTCAATCTGGTTAATGAAGCGTCTCAGATTGGCGTAGCTTCCCCGCAGAGGGAAGGTGATTTCAAATAAAATTACTTTATCTTCCTCAATAATTTCGTGGTTATATTGAATGTTCTGCTTTTCCACCTGAAATCGCTTGGCTAACCTCTCCACCTCACCAAGTATATCAACCAGCCCTTCCTCTTTTTGGCGCAATGTCTCGGAGTAGAAGCTCTCCACCTGCCGGCGGATTTCCTTAAGCCTCTTGTCATTCTCTTTTCTTTGAGCCAGCTCCTGCTTTCCTTTCTCTATCCTCATACCAAGGGCAGCAGCTTTACTATCCAGTTTTTTGAGCCATCTCTCCCGGGGCAGGGTGAAAATAGTCAGAATAAGGATATTAGCTACCATAGCGATCAGAACCGGTATCATCAACCATTTACGATGCCAGAGAAGTTCCATTGACTCCCTCTATCAGAACCTATAGCAGAAGTTTCTATAAATGGTCATTCGGAAACCTTAACTTTCGGAAAATAGTCCAACTGGAGCTTAAAGTCTATCCTTTTCATCCCCTCGTGCTCCTTCTCACCTTCTGTGTTTGGGTAGACAGAGGAGAACACCGGGGATTGCTCCAGGTTTTCAATAAAATTCAATATATTTTGATAACCATCCCCTATTAAGCGAAGGTTGATTTTGATCCTCCCACCCTCCACTGTAGGGTTGATGGAGACCATCATAATCCGTGGTGGCATAATGTTCTCGAAGTGATTGAAGAGCTCGGTCCAGGAGAGTTTCCGCCAGCTGATGATCCGATTAATGAAGTCAACCAAACTCCTGAACTCCTCGACTTTCCGAGATTCAATGGCGCGCTCGTAATAGCTTAACGCGTGCCCCTGGCGTCGCAAAGCCGCTTCCTTTAGCAGAATCTGCTCCTTTATGTCCCGCGAGCTATCCACATAATGCACATAGTTCAACCAGTTATAATAGGATAATCCAACCACTGCCACCACTGCCACCGCGTATATAAAATAGAACAGAGCCACATTTCTAAAGGGACGAGAAGCTAAATTTATGGATATTCGCAATGCCTTAGCTCCTAATTAGTAAACCGATGGTGGCTGCCAACCTCTGGAGCTCCACCTTATCTATGGAGACCCCTTCATCCAGTTTCATTGCCCCCCAGGGGTTGATGGTTTCCACCTGGAGATCAAAGTTTTCCTGAATTTGGCTTTTAAGCTCTGTCAAACGGGGACTAATTCCACCCACATAGACCATTTTAAGCCCATTCCCCCCTAAGCGCTCTTTATAATAGATATAAGATGAATTAAGCTCCCGGAGAGCAATTTGAAGGATTGATTTTCCTGAAAAGCCAGCTCCTAATTCCTTGGTGCGATAGAAGATAAGCTCCTCCCCTCGGAAGATCACCATAGAGATATACGCCTCAGCGAAGTTAACCACCATGCTCTCAGAACTATCATTATGCCCTCTTGGTATAGACCAATGGCAGAAATTGACCAGGCCAAAGGACGAAGGAATAACCACACCGGGAACAACTCCCCAGGGCTCAAACAACCTCTCGAACTGAGCCCGCACATCCCTCTTAATAATAGCTGCCAGAAGCTTTGGAGAGCCATCCCTGCTCACCATAGGTTGAAAGCCTAT
>Ga0114930_10004134_pt1 | contig 12381 bp, 11 predicted proteins | sample AnhtaG_FD_87300 | JGI IMG/M metagenome (GOLD analysis project Ga0114930, IMG submission 87300) | Deep subsurface microbial communities from Anholt, Denmark to uncover new lineages of life (NeLLi) - Anholt_01485 metaG | ecosystem: Environmental > Aquatic > Marine > Oceanic > Sediment | place... | reverse complement strand
TCAACTCCAATTTTCTCTGCCTCTTTGGTCGTCTCCAAGGCCTCAGCTGTGCTGTTGCTACCGGTGCCAGCTATTACTGTCCCTTGTTCGCCTACGGCTGATTTTACCTCGGTGAACAGGCGTAATTCTTCCTCTCGGGTAAGGGTGGGAGATTCCCCAGTTGTGCCCACGACCACCAACCCTTCACTTCCTGAGTTGAGCAGGGCTAAAGCTAACTTCTTAGCCTGCTCATAATCGACTGCCCCTTCTTCATTAAAGGGTGTTACCATGGCTGTAATCAGTCGTCCCAGTTTTTTCAACTTCCTGCCCTCCGTGAGTGTACCCATCCCCGTTTAACCATCTCTTCAGCAATCTGTACTGCATTTAGCGCTGCTCCCTTACGCATATTGTCGGCGACAACCCACATATTTAAACCACAGGGGTGGGAAGTATCCTGGCGAATACGTCCGACAAAGACTTCATCGGTGCCGGCAGCTGACCATGGCTGGGGATAAAGGCTGATGGCTGGGTCATCTAATACCTTGACCCCTGGAGCTTGGGCGAGAATGCGCCGTGCCTCGTCGGGAGACATAGGCTGGGAGAATTCTATATTGACCGCTTCGCTATGTCCGGTAAATACTGGGACCCGCACACAAGTAGCTGAAATAGCTATATCATCAGCATGCATTATCTTTCTCGTTTCTTCCACCATCTTCCACTCTTCTTTAGTATATCCATTGTCCAGAAAGACATCAATTTCTGGTAGCGTATTAAAGGCTATTTGGTGAGGGTAAACATGGGGGATAGTGGTCTGCCCCTCAAGCACCTGCTTGGCTTGTGTCGTTAGTTCATCTACTGCTGCTGAACCGGTGCCTGATACCGCCTGGTAAGTATCTACGATAATGCGCTTGATGGGGTTAACCTTGTGCAGTGGGTATAGAGCCACTACCATTTGAATGGTAGAGCAATTTGGATTAGCTATAATTCGCTTATGCCATTTAATGTCTTCGGGATTCACCTCAGGCACTACCAAGGGGACCCTGGAGTCCATTCTAAAAGCAGCGCTATTATCGATAACTACGGCTCCTGCTTGGGCGGCTATAGGTGAGAAGTAACGGCTAATCTCAGCGCCAGCCGAGAAAAGGGCAATATCTATTTCTTCAAAGGACTCTGGAACGGTCTCTTTGACTTCAATCTCTTGGTGAGTAACAAACAGCTTCTTCCCCGCTGAACGGTCTGAGGCAAAAAGGTGAATCGAGGTCATGGGAAAGTTGCGTTGTTCCAGGACTTTGATGAACTCCTGTCCTACCAGCCCGGTGGCGCCAATAATGGCCACTCTATACCGTTTCATCACCCTCCCCTATAAACCAAGCAGAGTATCAAGACCGTAGACTAGCCCTTGGCGTTTAGCTACTTGTTTAATGGCTAGTATAACGCCTGGCGTATAGCATTCTCGACTAATGGTATCATGGCGTATGCTTAGTGTTTGTCCTGGTGCTCCTAAGTGTACCTCTTGGTGTGCTAGGAGACCGGGTAGGCGAACACTATGAATAGTAATACCTTCGACTTGTTCTCCCCGACTAGCCGAGGTCTTGCCTTGCTGTGGGGGGCGGTAGAATGGTTTACCTTTAGCTTGAGCCATTGCTCTGGCTGTAGCTAGGGCAGTTCCTGAAGGGGCATCAGCTTTCTGGTGGTGGTGTAGCTCTATAATTTCGGCATAGTCAAGATACTTGGCGGCTACTTTGGCCAGGTGTATCATTAGGACTGCTCCGAGAGCAAAGTTCGGTGCGACTACTGCCCCAACTTGGTGCGCTGTTGATAGACGGTCAATCTCGCCAAGTTCATCGGCAGTTAATCCGGTAGTCCCTATCACCAAGTTAACCCCCTGTTTAGTGGCTATGCGCACTGCTGGCATAACAGCTTGAGCAGTGGTGAAATCCACCAGCACATCGGGCTGACAGGTGGTGAGGATATGGGCTAAGTCGGAAGAAAGGGGTACCGTACCTGAGCCATCAGGCAAAGATAGCTGCTCCTCAGGAACCTGCAGTTCCACAGCGCCTACCACCTGTGTTTCAGGCTCATGGCACAGGGCGTTAACCACCTCTCGCCCCATCCTGCCTAATGCACCGTTTACTACTACCCTTATTGGCTTCATGGCTTACCCCGGTAATGTGGCTTATCCCGATAAGGACGCTGGGGTGAGCGAGCCTCACGTTGTTTTCTAAATGGGTAGTTTGTATCTAATGAATCTCTTGCCTTAGCCCCGGGAACCTGGGAAAGCTTTTCAAATACAGCCTTTCGTGACAGGTTTATCCTACCCAACTCATCAATGTTAATTACCTTAACCGTAATTTCATCGCCGACCTTAACTATATCCTCGACCCTGGATACCCGGTAGTCAGCCAGTTCACTGATATGAACCAAGCCTTCTTTGCCGGGAAGGATTTCCACGAAGGCACCGAAGTCCATCAAGCGGGTTACCTTCCCGGTATAGGTACTACCAACTTCTGCTTCCTTGGTTAAACTTTCTATAATATCAATGGCTTTACGGGCTGCTTCCTCATTGGGTGAGCCGATAATCACTGTACCATCATTCTCAACATTAATGGTGGCTTTAGTTTCATCAATAATTGACCTGATTGTTTTACCGCCGGTACCGATTACAGCCCCAATTTTATCCGGGTCAATGGTTATCTTATACATTCGTGGTGCATAGCGGCTGAGTTCAGGTCGGCTGGCGCTGATAGTCTGGTTCGTTATTTCCAGAATAGCCAGCCGGGCATCACGGGCTTGACTCAGCGCCTTTTCCACAATTTCTAGGCTTATGCCCTTGAGCTTAATGTCTAGCTGTAGGGCAGTGATGCCCTCAGCCGTCCCAGCTACCTTAAAGTCCATATCGCCGTAAGCGTCCTCTATCCCCTCAATATCAGTTAAAATAGCATAGTCACCCTTGTCACCAGTGACTAAGCCCATAGCTACCCCGGCTACTGCTGTCTTGGTGGGTATCCCGGCATCCATTAGGGATAGGCTTGAAGCGCAAACACTGGCCATAGATGTGCTGCCACTGGAGCTCAACACCTCGGAGACGAGGCGAATGGTGTAAGGGAAATCCTCGTCCTTAGGCAGCACTGGTAAGATAGCTCGCTCTACTAGGGCGCCATGCCCAATCTCACGGCGACCGGGTGTACCAATGCGTTTCACCTCTCCGCTGGAGAAGGGAGGGAAGTTGTAGTGGTGGATGAAGCGTTTACTTTCTTCCAAACCTAACCCATCAAGTGGTTGCTCCTGTCTGATAGAGCCGAGGGTAGTAATTGTTAATACCTGGGTCTCACCTCGAGTGAATAGACCTGAGCCATGAGTTCGAGGCAGAAGTCCTATTTCGCAGCTAATGGGTCTGACCTCGGTCAGACTACGACCGCCGATACGTTGTGCCTTATCAAGGATATTACTTCTTATTTCAGTTTTAACCTTTGTGTCAAAGGTAGAAATTATGTCTTCTTCAGGGAATGACTCTCCCAGGCTCTCCACAAGCTGTTTCTTTAGATTGCTGAGTGCTTGTTCGCGCTGTAGCTTCTCTGGTTGGCTCAAAGCCTCGGTAAGTCTACCCTTAATCATTGGCGAAATGGCTGAAATTACCTCGGGATTAACCTCAGTGCCGGGAGCTTCTATCTTGGGTTTACCGCAAGCCTGCTGAAGCTGTTCTTGTAGCTTAATAATATCTTGGTTTGCCTCATGCCCAAATTTGATTGCCTGTATGATAATATCTTCTGAAACCTCTTGGCTTTCCGCCTCTAGCATTATTATCGTATCCTTGATGCTAGCCACAATGAGGTCAAGTCGGCTGCTTTTGAGCTGGGCTAATGTTGGGTTTAATATTAGCTCATCATTAATATAGCCAACATGAACAGCACTCACCGGACCGTCAAATGGCATTTCAGATATTGATAGGGCAGCCGAGCCGCCAATAACAGCCAGGATGTCAGGGTCATTTTCCTGGTCGGCAGAAAGTACGGTAATTACAAGCTGAATATCATTGCGCCACCCCTTAGGCAGGAGCGGGCGCAGTGGGCGGTCGGTAAGTCGGCAGGCCAAGGTTGCCTCCTGAGTGGGGCGCCCCTCCCTTCTGATGAAGCCGCCTGGAATCTTACCGGCAGCATATAGTCTTTCCTCATAGTCAATGGTTAGTGGTAAAAAATCTATCCCCTCCCGTGGTTCATTGCTGATGCAAGCGGTAACCAGAACCGCAGTGTCTCCATAGCTAACGGTTACCGCTCCGCCTGCCTGCCCGGCGAGTTTTCCGGTGTCTATAATGAGGCTTCTACCCCCGACTTTACACTCAAAAGAATTAGGTTTTATCAACAACTCCTCCCTATTGAAGCCACTATTTGCGTAAACCAAGCCTGGTAATCAGGCGGTGATATCGACCTACATCCTGCCTGCTCAGGTAAGCCAGTAGCCTTCTTCTTTGTCCCACCAGCTTAAGTAAGCCCCGTTGTGAGTGGTAATCGTGCTTATTCGCTGCCATGTGCCCCGTTAATTGGTTTATCCTTTCTGTGAGCAGGGCTACCTGAACCTCGGTTGAGCCGGTGTCTCCCTTATGGGACTCAAATTTTTTTATGGTTTCTGTTTTTTTCTCCTTGTCCACATTATACCCCTTTACCTCTTTAAGAAGTAGATACAATTTTTAACTGTTTGTCAAGTATCAAGCATATGTATAAGTCAGCAAATTATAGCATAAGTCGGGGTGACTGTAAATTTGTTTGGGCGATTGTTTAAGGTTTGACTTGACAGCCTGTGGGGAGTATAGTAAGAATTGTAGTAGATACCTTGATTGGTGTTGTTTCTAAGCTTGAACCCTGCGTAGTGTGCAGGAGACCTTCTAAGCAGATAGTATTAGAAGCTATGGCAGTTGGGCAAAGGGTTTTGGAGCCAAGAGACTGCATTGAAGACAAGGGACTAACAAAATATAGCGGAGGTGCAGTAATGGCTCTGGCAGACAAGACCCTGGTATGCCGTGACTGTGGGCAGGAGTTCATTTTTACCACCGGTGAGCAGGAATTCTATCTATCTCGCGGGTTACAAAATGAACCTAGCCGATGTTCGGAGTGCCGGGCTGCTCGACGCAGAGACCGCTGGGGTGGCTATAATCAGCCTCGACAGATGTATACTGTAACATGTGCTGAGTGTGGGGTAGAAACCACAGTACCTTTTGAGCCCAAGGAAGGGCGACCGGTCTATTGCAAAGAGTGCTACGCTAAACAAAAACAATCTGGTTAAGTTTTTAATTTATCCAGTTACTGGCTATATATGTCATGAATATTGGTGTCTGTAGGGTGAGCCTTCGTTTGCCTGAAAATATATCTCTTAAGGGTAAGCGGCGGGTAGTGAAATCCATTACCACCCGGGTCAGAAACAAATTCAATGTTTCCGTGGCTGAGGTCGATGACCAGAATCTATGGCAATTGGCTACTCTCGGGATTTGCTGCGTTAGTAATGATAAGCGGTATACTAATGAAGTCCTGTCAAAGGTAGTGGACTTTATTGTTGACGGTCGGTTTGAAGTAGAGATACTCGACTATGAAATTGAGATTCTGTCTTTTTAGTGACGAGAGCCATAATGGATTCTGCGGCTTTTCTCCATCATCTTACAGCTCAACCTACCTATGGCGGTCAGATTGCTCACGTTGAGCATATTCCACCCCGTGAAGCGAGCCATGGTGAATTAGACCACCCTCTGGTAGCTGAGCTCCAACATTGCCTCAGTGGACATGGTTTATTACCCCTTTATACTCATCAGGCTGAAGCGGTGAATAACACCCTACGGAGTATGAATGTGATGGTGTCAACATCAAGTGCCAGCGGCAAGACATTGTGCTATAACATTCCTGTCTTGGAGGCGATTTTGACTGAGCAACGTAGCTGTGCTCTTTACCTTTTTCCAACCAAGGCTCTGGCTCAAGACCAGTTGCGTGGTTTGCATGAGCTATTTTGTCCCCGCCTATTAAGGGTGGAGGAATTTGCCACCTTTGATGGTGATACTCCTCAGGCGGAGCGGGCTGAGATAAGGAAGCGGGCCAGGATAGTACTTACCAATCCCGATATGCTCCATGTCGGAATACTGCCAAACCATAAGTCCTGGTCAAGACTCCTGCGCCATTTGAGGTATGTGGTAGTAGATGAAGCCCATACCTATCGCGGCGTTTTTGGTTCCCATGTAGCCTGTGTGTTGCGCCGCCTGCGTCGTCTGTGTCAACTTTATGGCTCGAACCCCCAATTCATCTGCTGTTCAGCTACTATAGCTAATCCCGGTGAGCATGCCGAAAGGCTGGTCGGTTTACCGTTTACGGTAGTTGACAATGATGGCTCTCCCCATGGTGGTAAGGACTTTGTCTTCTGGAATCCTCCAATCATAGATGAGGCTAAAAGTGTTCATCGTAGTGCTAATAGTGAAGCTACAAGCTTATTTAGCGAGTTGGTGAGCCATAATATCCGTAGTCTAACCTTTGCCCGTAGTCGCCGGCTAGTGGAGCTTATTTATAGCTACTCGTCTCAGAGGTTAGCTGAAATTAGCACTGCCATGGCGAAGAAAATCAAGGCTTATCGGGCTGGTTATCTTCCACAGGAACGGCGTCAGATAGAGCAAGAGTTCTTTAGCGGTCAGCTCGTAGGGGTGGTGGCTACTACAGCTTTAGAGTTGGGTATAGATGTTGGTGACCTGGAGGCGACGGTGCTTACCGGTTATCCGGGCAGTATTGCTAGTACCTGGCAACAGGCAGGGAGGAGTGGGCGAGGCAGGGACGAGTCCCTAAGTTTTCTTATTGGTCTGGATAATCCTCTGGACCAGTATTTTATGCGTCACCCTGATTCCTTTTTTGGCAAGAGCTTTGAGAATGCTCTGGTTAACCCTAGTAATCCCTACATTTTGAGAGGTCATCTGCTGTGTGCTGCCTGGGAGTTGCCGCTAAGCAGTGATGATGAAAAATTCTTTGGTTCTGCCTTAAGCCAGGAGAGGACAGAGCTGGAGGGGCAGGGCATACTTAGGGGGCGTAATGGCAGGGGGTATCTTTCACCTACTATCGCCTATCCGGCTCAAAGTATAAATATTCGCTCCACCTTCGGTGAAAACTTTGCCATTATTGATGCTTCAACCGACTCTTTATTGGAGACCATAGAGGCGAGCGTGGCTTTTTTTCAAGTCCACCCCGGTGCTATCTACCTCCATCAGGGAGAATCCTACCTGGTCACCGAGCTTGACCTGGCTAGCCGCACTGCCTATGCTGAGCCGACCACGGCTCCTTATTATACCCAGTCTAAGGACATTACCGATTTGCATGTTGTCAGGGTAACCGGCAGTAGAAGCTGTGGGCAGGTAAAGGTGTATTTAGGCGAGGTAGAGGTTACCACTACTGTGGTTGGCTTCAAGAAAAAGGCACAGTTCACCGAGGAGGTAATTGGTGAGGAGCCTCTTGACCTACCACCACAGCATTTCCCCACCGTTGCCCTGTGGTTTGACCTGCCAAATGAGGTAGTTGCTCGGCTGGTCAAGGAGCAACTGGACTTTGCCGGGGGGCTACATGCTGCTGAGCATGCCGCTATTGCCATCCTTCCCTTGTTTGCCCTTTGTGACCGCAATGATATCGGTGGCGTGTCTACCCCCTTCCACCCCGATACCGGCAGAGCCCAGATATTTATTTATGATGCCTATCCTGGTGGCATTGGCATTGCCGAGAAGGGCTTTGACCTGGTGGAGGAACTATGGCAGACTACACTAAAGGCGATTACAGACTGCCCGTGTCAGGAGGGGTGCCCTAGCTGTATCCAGTCGCCCAAGTGTGGCAATAATAATAAGCCTCTGGATAAAAAGGCAGCCCAACTCCTACTAGAGGGGTTGCTAAACCAATGGCCGGGTGGCAATTAGGGGAGTTATAGAGGGGCGAAGCCCCTTTCAAAAGTAATCCCTCCCCCTCTCCTTAGATAAGGAGAGGGGGACACAGGGGGTGAGGTTGACAGATATTAAGCAAGCACTGAAGCGCAGTCGTGATACCTGGTTTGGCCGGGTAACAAGCCTGTTTGACCGCACCGCCATAGATGAAGCGGTGTGGGCAGAGCTGGAGGAACTGCTTATTTCTGCCGATGTCGGTGTTAATACCACGGAAAAGCTTATTGACGGGATAAAGCAACGGGTAAAGGAGGAGAAGATTAGCCAGGGTTCACTAGTACACTCGGCGTTGAAGGCAGAAATGGTCAATATCCTGAACATTGCTCCTCAGGGAGTAGCTGACAATCTGTCGCTACCCAGGGTCATTCTGGCGGTAGGAGTCAATGGCTGTGGTAAGACTACATCTATTGCCAAGCTTGCCTACAATTTAAAAAATGAGGGGAGGCGGGTTATACTGGTTGCGGCAGATACCTTTAGGGCGGCGGCTATTGACCAGCTCAAGCGCTTGGGTGGAAGGGTAGGGGTGGATGTTATTGCTCATCAGCCCGGGGCTGACCCGGGGGCGGTGGTCTTTGATGCCCTACAGGCAGCGCAGAGTCGGCGGATTCAGGAGGTAATTATAGATACTGCCGGTAGACTGCATACCAAGTTCAACCTGATGGAGGAGCTTAAGAAGATTAGGCGGGTGGCAGCTAAGATTGATGCTACGGCACCGCATGAGGTAATTTTGGTGCTTGATGCCACCACTGGTCAGAATGGCTTAGCTCAGGCTAGATATTTTACCGAGGCGGTAGGCGTAACCGGCATCTTCCTGGCTAAGCTTGATGGCACAGCCAAGGGTGGTATAGTACTGGCTATCTGCGATGAGCTGAAAATTCCAATTCAGTTCATTGGTGTTGGTGAAAAGTTGGAGGATATGGCTCCTTTTGATGCTGAGACCTTTGTCGAGGCGTTGTGCTCATAAACTGGAGGAATAATTGATTACCATAAGTGTAAGCCCTATAGCCTTCACCATTGGCTCGATAGAGATTAGGTGGTATGGCATTATGGTTGCCCTGGCGGTGCTAGTGCTGGTCTTGTGGATGCTGCGAGAGGTAAGAAGAGGAGTTAACCTTTCTTATGATACCATTCTTACTGCGGCGCTGGTAGGCGTTCCCTCAGGGGTAATAATATCACGGTTGCTCCATATTGTTGATAGATGGGACTATTATATTGCCAACCCGGGGCAGATAATTGGCTTTTCTGGTCTAACTTTCTACGGTGCTGTTTTGGGGGCTGCCCTGGCTATCTGGGTTTATAGTAAGGTAAGCAATTTCCAGTTTGGTTACCTTGCTGACTTGGCAGCGCCGGCTATATTATTGGCTCAGGCTGTAGGCAGGGTAGGCTGCACCCTAAATGGCTGTTGCTATGGAGCACCCACCTCCCTACCCTGGGGCGTGGTCTATACCCATCCTGAAAGTTTTGCCCCCCTTGGGGTAGCCATCCACCCCACCCAGCTTTATGAGATTATATATAATTTGATAGTCTTTGCCGTATTACTCAAATTGAGGGGGCGGTTCAAGCCTGATGGCTCGCTATTTCTAGTCTATCTTACTCTATATTCTTTATGGCGTTTTAGTATTGGTTTCCTGCGCGAGGGGACACCGTTTCTCTTTGGCTTACATCAGGCTCAGGTAATAGGCTTAATCGTATTAGCCATCACTATCCCCATACTTGCTTACCGGACACGGTGGGTGAAGGCAGAGGGTGTAATATCTTAATCTCTAAAAGAGGTTAGGTAACTAATGGACTGGGCGAGTGTTCTTGGCGGCATCATAGCTGCGCTTGTGGCTGCTATTGGGTTGCCACTGGCGCTCAGAAAGAGAAAGAAGGCTGGCCCCGAAAACGTGGAGCAGTTCCTTCAGCACCTCCAAGGGATGGGGGTCAAAGCATCTCCGTTAGAAAAAGGTGTGGAGGAGGAAAAGGTAGGGGTAAGCCGGGCTTCAGGACAAAAGTCTGAGAAGATTATTAAAATAGAGGGAAGGAATATAGATTATATAAATGTTATTAGTGTCGCCAGCCAGTATGGAGTCCGTTACTTTCTCGATTATTTGGTGAAGACTCGTAGCTGGCCGGGTAAAACGAAGAGGAAGAAAACCAAGATGGTAACAAAGAAAAGCTCAGCTATCCGGGGTAAGGTGGTTGATATTGGGTGGGAGGGTGACGATTACCTGTCCCAATCACTCAACTATGACTCTCGGCTGAAAGATAAGCTATTACAAGTCGAGCCTGACAAGCTTATGGGTAGTATTTGGATTTTCCCTGAGCCAAGGTATGAATATGCCAGGGTCAGGACTTCTTACCTTCTGCCTTCATCTGAATTACTGGAGGCAATAGACATTATTGCCGGGCATATCAAGTCGGGGTGGTAAGGAGAGGTGAGGCTGGGGCAAAATCCAGTATATTGAGCCTGAGCTTCTCCTCCCCACGCCAACGGTCTATTTCCAGGTTGTAGACAATGTCAAGGGGAGAAGATACCTCAGCCAGATAGTTACCTAATCTGAAGCCTACCCCATCCCATATAGTGCCACCCTGCTTTAGTTTCAGCCTCAGATGCTCTCTGTCACCACCCATGCTGTGGCAGTCAATAACCTCTACCCCCCGGCTGAGGAAGGTGGGTACCGGATTACCACGACCAAAGGGGGCTAGCTGTTGAATGGTGCTAAAGGTATCCCCGGTGAGGTCAGGCAGGGTAAGCTCAGCTTCAATGTCCAGGCGAGGGCGAAGGTCAACCCCGGCTAGCTGTGTGGTCGCTATCTGTAACAGGCGCTGCTTTAGATGAGCCAGATTCTTTGTCGGTAGGATAAAACCGGCTGCCTGAGAGTGTCCACCAAATTGAGCTAGTAAACTACTACACTGGTTCAGGGCGAGGATAATGTTGAACTCAGGGATACTGCGGCAGCTACCGCTACTCATCCTCTCGCCGATTCTGGCAACGATAGCCGGGCGGTAGAATTCCTCTGATAGTCTACTGGCTACCAGCCCGGCGATTCCAACTGGATATTCCTTATCGCTGGCGACCAGCAGTGGTGATACCCCTTGGGCTAGTATTTGCTCTCTGGCTTTAGCTAAGACCTTGGTTGTTAGTCTTTGCCGTTCTGCATTTTTCTGTTCCAGCCATATCGTTAGCCCGTGTGCTTCCTGGGGCGAGTCTGTCATTAGCAACTTATAGCTGGTCATGGCGTGTGCCAGTCTGCCAGCAGCATTTAACCGTGGGGCTAAAACCCAGGAGATACTTTCTGAGTCAATGCTGCCGATGTTTAGTCCAGCCTGGCTTATCATTTCCCTGACGCCGAGGCGTGGGGTAGCATTGATTAGCTTCAGCCCTTGCTTAACCAGGTATCGGTTTTCCCCCAGTAGAGGCGCCATATCAGCTACAGTTCCCAGGGCTACCAGGTCCATTAGTTCGTCGAGCTGCTTTTCTTTGCCAATGCTCTGGAACAGGGCCTGAAGGAGCTTGAGAGCTACCCCGACACCGGTTAGTTCAGAGAAGGGATAGGGTGAATCAGGCAGCTTAGGGTTAATGACAGCCAGAGCAGGAGGGATTTCGGGGAGGGGGGTATGGTGGTCGGTAATAATTATATCAAGCCCCATCCGCTTTGCCTTCTTAACCTCAGGCAGGGCGGTAATTCCACAATCAACGGTAATAACCAGGCTAACACCTTGTCGGTGGAGAGTTTCCAAAGCGGCTGTTTTAAGTCCATAGCCCTCTGTCAGGCGATGTGGTATGTATGGGATAGCGTCGCCGCCAAGGATTGATAGCCCCTGAACCAGGAGGGCAGTCCCGGCGATGCCGTCAGCATCAAAGTCGCCATAGATAGCAATCTTTTCCCCGGAAAGTAGGGCTCGGTAAACCCTGGCTACTGCTTGGTGCATATCTGGCAGCAAGAAGGGGTCACCTGAAAGTCGCTCATCACCGGTGATGAATAGCTCTAACTGGGATAGCTCGGTGAGACCACGATTATATAAGAGCTGGGCTATTAGTGGAGGGAGGTCTGATACAGCAGCCAGGTGTTTATCTGGAACAGGCGGCAGAAGATTCCAACGACTATGGTTCAAGCTTATGCCTCAGAATATTGTCGAAAGACCAGGACTGAATTATGACCACCAAAGCCAAAAGAATTGGAGAGAGCTGTGGTAACCTTGGCTCGGCGGGCTACATTAGGCACATAATCCAAATCGCACTCAGGGTCAGGATGGGTAAGGTTTATTGTCGGCGGTATGAGCCCGTGCTGGATAACCATAATACATATTGCTGCCTCAACAGCACCGGCCCCCCCGATAAGATGCCCCATCATTGACTTGGTGGAGCTTATCGGAATGTTATAGGCATAATCGCCAAATACCTTTTTTATCACCAGGGTTTCCACTTTGTCACCTAAGGGTGTCGAGGTGCCATGAGCATTAATATAATCAACTTCGGT
>Ga0114930_10004133_pt1 | contig 12385 bp, 4 predicted proteins | sample AnhtaG_FD_87300 | JGI IMG/M metagenome (GOLD analysis project Ga0114930, IMG submission 87300) | Deep subsurface microbial communities from Anholt, Denmark to uncover new lineages of life (NeLLi) - Anholt_01485 metaG | ecosystem: Environmental > Aquatic > Marine > Oceanic > Sediment | place... | reverse complement strand
CTGACCATGAGGCTGGGATCGTTCATGTGCCAGCGGCGGTTATGGACCTGCCCCGGCTCTTCACCGCTGCCCCAGCCGATCTGGGCCGGTTCGAGATTGTTGATGGCGCACTGAACGCCGTCGACGATGCGGTCCGCTACGAACTGCTGGTACTCGGTGAGTTCTTCGGAAGGTTTGAGGCAGTTGGACTGTCCCGCGGGCGGTCCCGAATGCGTGTGGGTCGACGCCATGAGCATGTGCTCGGGGGGAATGCCGGTCTTGTCGTGAAGCCGCTCCTTGGCCTGGTCGTATGTCGGCTGGTCAATATGTAGGTTATCGCAGATCACGATCGCCAGACGCCGCTCACCGTCGTCAAGTACGAGACAGCGCACGTGCAGGTCATCATGAATATGGGTGGCTTCAGGCGATTCCCAGTTGCCGACGATGTACGAGCCGAGGGGCGGCGTAATGTTGCCGACCGCCGCGCCCGCCCGAAATACCGGGGTGTCCGCTTCCCCGGCATTGCCTACCGCCAGCGGAAGACAAGCCAACACGGCACAACCTATGCTGAAACGCACCACGAAGCTCTGCTCCAACGAGTTCATCGGCTGCCTCCCTGAATTCTCTTATGGCCGCATTTGGGGGTGCGGAAACATGTCCGCCACGGCGCCATTGTGATTCTGACGATGATCTTGCGTGAGTTAACCTGAAACTGGCTGGAGATTCAAGCGCCCACAATGGGTAGCCGTGTGGAGGCACGCCGAAGTTGTCGGGGATGCCAGGGATACATGCGGCACCTTCGTTAGGTCGAACCGCCGGCGTTCCCCGGCATCGAGACAGTGAGCGCCAAGCGGGACGCTTCGGTATCGGAAGCCCAAGCAGTTCTTCGAACGGCCGCGCTTCACCCGCGCCCTGCTCAAGGCCGGGCAGGTCGTGGCCCCGGCTCTCTCCGCCTCGCCAACGCCCTCTCCGCCCTCTACCCGCGCGACAGAGAAGAAGAGGGCGCAGGCGTCGTAACGTTGTGGGGGGCGAGGGTCTTGTGGCATGATAACTCCCCTTTGGTGGATTGCTCTGACATGGAGCGACGAGGCCGAAACCTGGGAGTGCTTTGGCGGTGAGCGGCGAAGGCAACGCGGCGCGTGCCCTGCCCGGGAACCGTCCGGGCACGGGCCTAGTGGGAGCGGTGCGCCACTACAACCGCCCCGTCGAGCACCCGTTCACGAAGGCGGAACGCGAGCACGTCAACATCCTCGTCGGCGGGCTCACGGAACGTCACAACAAGCTGATCTACGCGGCCGGCACGGGGCTGGGCTACCAGGGGGCGTGGCTGCCGACGCCCACGATAGCCGACTACCGGACAGGGCGCGAACTCTGCAACCCCGGCATGTGTAACCCGGCGTATTTCACGGTGGGTGCGCTCATCAACTACCTCAGGGCGCTGCGCCACGAGCGGGGGGCCTCGGCGCAGGACATTGTCCGGGACTACGTGTTCGTGACGGCGGGGTCGCTGGGGCCGTGCCGTTTCGGCATCTACGAATCCGAGTACCGGCTGGCGTTGGAGAAGGCGGGGTTCGTCGGGTTCCGCGTGCTGTTGATTCAGCAGAAGGGGGGATGGAAGCAGTCCGGCGATGGCGCGGGCCTCGAGGTGGACGCACGCTTGGGTACGGTGATGCTCACGGCCGCGGTTATCGCGGACTTGCTCAACGATCTCGCCAACCAGATCCGGCCCTACGAGGTGGTGGCGGGACAGACCGATCAGGTCTTCGAGGAGGTGGTGGAGGGTCTCGGGGAGGTCCTCCATGAGTGGGCGGCGCGGGGGTTCCGCGGTGGGGCGGTGGCGCGGCTCTTGGCACGATGCGTACCCGGCGTCGACGCCGGCGCGATGCAGCGCCTGTTGGAGTTGCTGTTCGGTGACCATTTCACCACGGCCTTGGATCAATGCGCCCGGAAGATCGACGCAGAGATCGAAGTCGACTATACGCGGCCCAAACCGGTGTGCAAGATCGTCGGGGAATTCTGGGCGCAACGGACCGAAGGCGACGGCAATTTCGGGATGTTCTCCTTTCTCGAGTTCGAGGGGGCCGAGGTCGTGGCCGAGCCATTGGCGAGCTGGTTCAACTATCTGCTGGCTTCGGCGAAATGGAAACGGCAGGCCGAGAGGGGACTTGAGGAGCCGCGTGCCGCGGGCCGCGGCCCGTTGCGTGCGTTGCGCCGGGGGCTGGCGTATCACAAGGGCCTGCTCCCGATTCGCTTGGGCCTTCGCTTCCTGAACCGCGAGTTCGAGCGCATGCGGGCCGCGCTCGGTGGCCTAACCCGGCCGCTGGTGGATCAAGAGGAACTGCGCCGCTTGGCCCAGCCCTACTACAACCCGCGCCTCAGCGGCGGCGAAGGACACCTCGAGGTCGGCGAGACGCTCTACTACGGCTTGAACGCGCTCGCCCATCTCATCATCAGCCTCAAGCCCTTCGGGTGTCTCCCTTCGACCCAGTCGGACGGCGCGCAAGCGGCCGTCCTGGGCCGATATCCGGCGATCCTGTTCCTGCCGATCGAGACGTCCGGCGACCGCGGTCTGGGCGCGTACAGCCGCGTCCAGATGGGGTTGGGGGACGCCAAGGGTCGGTGCCGAGACGAATTCGAGAAGGCCGTGGCAGAAACGCGATACCCCATCGAGGCTATTCGCGCTTACTGTCGCGGCCGCCGTCAACTGCGCCGCCCCCTGCAACGTATTACGCGGCAGGAAGGCGTGGCGGGCCGGGCGGCCAATTTCGTCACGTACGTGGCCACGCGGATGGCGTGCGATTCGACGTACGACGGCCACAGACACGGTCACGCAACTCGACTGGGTGTTCAACCGGAGAGGATCTCGCTATGAAACTAGGAAGGCGTTGGTTCACCACGGTGCCCTTGGCATGCTTGCTCGCCTGCGGCGTCTGCGCTACGGTGGCGTCCGCGCAGCAGCAAACCGACGCAACCCCCACGGACACGCCAGCCCCTTCGGACGAACCCGGTAACGCTGCGCCACCCGCCAAGCCCGCTGACCCAGAGGCCGACGGGGCCCCCGCCGGCCCGACCGCTTCGCCCACACTGGAGGATCTGGTGAGCGCCGCAATAGACGGCGCGCCCGTTCTCGATCAGCCGGATGGGGCAACGCAGGCCGGACAGACGTCGGCCGCCGCACTGGAGGACCTGCTCGGCGGCGCCCTCGATATGCCGACCGCCCCAGCCCTGCCGACGCCGGGGCCCTCCGCCGAAGACTCCGGGTTTCCGGGGGTCCAGTTGGGCGTGACCCAGGAGGAGGTGGATCTCCAGAAGCAGTTTCCCAAACCCCCTGTGAAGAAGCTGGTTCCGGAGGAGCCGCCCGCGGGCCTGCCCGAGCCCAAGCACGCCTCGCTCTGGGCGGCCGTGAGAGCCGGCGACTTCGCCGACATCGAGAACCACATTCTTCGCGGCGCCAATTTCGACGCCCATGACGCGGAGGGCCTAACGCCGCTTCATCACGCGGCCAAGGCCGGGGACCTCAGCGTCCTGCGCGTGCTCTTGGACTACGGGGCGGACGTGCAGGCGATGAGTGACCGAGTCTCCTACTCTACACCCCTCATGACGGCCTACAACGCCAAACAACTCGAGGCCGCGGGGCTGCTGAGGGCTCACGGCGCACTCTACGACATGCACCATGCGGCCGGGGCCGGCGACCTGGGCGGCATGGAGCAACTGGTGGCAGTTGACCCGGAGTTCCTCGAGCACCCCAACCTCGCACGCCAGACGCCTATGCACACGGCCGCTTTCCAGGGCCAACTCGAGGCCGTGGCATACCTGATGGAACACGGCGCGGACCCCGAGAGCATGAGTCTGGCGGCCCATACGCCGTTCAGCACGGCCGCCATGAACAACCACGCCGACATTGTGGAATACATGGTGGAACACGGCGTGGACCCGGACAGCCGGCTGCGCGACCTCGAGACCGTCCTGCACAAGAAGGCCCGTAGCGGCGACCCGGGGCTGGTGGACTTGCTGCTCTCGCTGGGGGCCGACGTCAACGCCAAGAACAAGCACGGCTCGACCCCGCTGCACGCGGCTGCCGGGGCCAACCAACCCGATATGGTCGTTCTCTTCCTGGAGAAGGGCGCCCTGATCTACGCGGCCGACAAGAGGGGTCGCACACCGCTGCACGTCGCCGCGGAAGTCGGCCTCGACAACATCGCCTCGCTTCTCATCGACAAGGGCGCCAACGTGGCGCGCCGCGACCGCTCGGGGGCCGTGCCGCTGCACCTCGCCGCCTACAACGCAAACACAAGCACGGCCATCAAGCTTATCGAACGAGGAAGCGATGTAAACGCCGGCGACAAGCGGGGCCGTAGGCCCCTGCACCTCGCTGCCCTGGGCGAGGAGAAGATACCGCCTGAAGCGCGAGACCCGAACCTCTTCCCGCTGCCGAAGCGGCCGACTAAGAACGAGAACCGGCTCGCCGTAATGGAACTACTGCTCGCGCGCGGCGCCGACGTCGAGGCCCAGGACCGCTACGGCGGTACGCCGCTCCATGCCGCCGCCTATGCCGGGCGTGCCTACCTCGTCGACCTGTTGCTGGACAAGGGCGCCCACATCGAAGCCAAGAACAACAACGGCAGAACGCCCTTGTTCACCGCCTTTGAGAAGGACCAGTCGAAAGCGGCGAGACTGCTGATCGACCGCGACGCCGACATCAACGCCCAGGACAGGATTGCCCAGATCCCCCTGCACGTGGCTTCAGAAGCGAACCATGCCGACCTGGTGGCCGTCCTGCTCGCGAAGGGAACGTTCGTAAACGCGAAGGACCACAACCTCTGGACCCCTTTGCACGCGGCGGCGGAGAAGGGATGCCTGGACACGTCCCAGTTGCTGCTGGCCTACGGGGCGAACATCGGCGCCGCCGACATTGTGGGGCGGACGCCGCTGCACATTGCCGCCCATCGCGGCAATGTGCAACTCGTGAAAGTGTTCATCGCGAACGGGGCCGACGTCAACGTCATGGACCGCAACGGCCGCGCCCCGATTCACGCCGCCGCGTGGGAAGGCCACTGGGGCCCGGTCCAGGTCTTCATCGGCGCCGGGGCCAACCTGAACGTTGCGGACAGAAACGGGTTCACCCCGCTGCACATCGCCACGCAACGCGGCCACACCCGCATGGTCAGGCTTTTCATCAGTCGCGGCGCGAAGACCGACGTGCGAAACCACGAGGGGCTCACGCCGCTGCGCTTGGCCGAGCAGGCCGGAAAGACCGAAGTCGTCGAGTTGCTGCGTCCCATGACGGTCACGGCTCTCGAGAGGGCCCTCAAGGCCGGCAACCTGGCCGAAGTACGCCGTCTGGTCCAGGACGAGCGCTCCCTGGTCTCCGAGCGCATCAACGGGCTCACGCCCCTCCACATGGCCGCCCGGAACGGCCGAAAGCAGATCGCCGAATACCTGTTGGCCTGCGGGGCCGATTTCATGGCGGTTGAGGATGGGCCCGACCACTTGACGCCCCTGCATGAGGCGGCCCGTCAGGGGCATCACGACATCATCGAGCTGCTCTTGCTCGTGGGCGCCAACCCCAACGTGTTGGACGCCCGTGGCCGGACGCCCATCCACTGGGCGCGCGGCCGCGGCCATCTCCGCGCCGCTAACGTCCTCGCCAGTATGGGGTCCCGAAGTGACGGCGAGGCCATCGAGACCACGGACCCCGAGGAACTGGAGAAAAGGCGCAAGCGCGAGAATTTCAAAAGCGCGCTGATCGCGACGTTCGGCAACACGTTGTCGATGTCCATAGCCCGCGACGATCTCGACAAGATCACCAAGGTGCTCGACAGGCACCCGTTCCTGGTGGATGCGTCGCTGCCCCAAGGGAACCCACTGCACATGGCCATCTCTCTGGGCAAGAAGGAGGTCGTGGCCTTGCTCCTGGCCAAAGGCGCCGACGTCAACGCGACCGTAGAAGCCGCCGACAACATCACGCCGCTGCACCGGGCCGCTCGCGAAGGGTATCGGGACATCGCCAAAATGCTCCTCGGAAAGGGGGCCGACGTCTACGCGAAAACCGTACCGGGCAAGACGCCCCTCGAAATGGCCCAGGAAGCCGGCCACGAAGAGGTCGTAGCCCTCCTGAAGGCCTACATGGGCATCCAATGATGGGTCGGCTGCGACGTCCTGAGCCCACCCGCGAACCCCCCGAACGGCTCATCGTCGGTCTCGACGTGGGCAGCGCCTCCGTCAAGGCGGGCGTAGTCGACCCGGCCACCGACGCCCTCTTGTGGTCCCAGTACCGCCGTCACGCCGGACGCCAGCGCGAAACCTGCATCGAGTTCATCTCGCAGATCGAACGCACCTTCCAGTCGGTCCCGCAGGACACGTTGCGCGTGTTCACCACGGGCTCCGGCGCGGCCGTGTTCGCGCAGGCAGGCACACGCTTCGTTCAGGAGGTCAACGCCGTTTGCCTCGCCGTGGACAAACACTGCCCGGACGTCCGCAGCGTGATCGAACTCGGTGGCGAAGACGCCAAGCTCATCGTCTTCAAGACCGACCCCAAGACGGGCGTGAGACGCCGGGCGGCGTCCATGAACGACAAGTGCGCCGGCGGCACGGGCGTCGTCATCGACCGGATCGCGGCCAAGCTCGATATCCCCCCAGAAGGCCTGGGCGCCATGGGCTACGACGGCCTGAGCATCCATCCGGTCGCCGGCAAATGCGGCGTCTTCGCCCAGACCGACATCACGGGCTTGCTTAAGCACGGGGTCCCACCCGAGCAACTCATGGCCTCGTTGTTTGACTCAATCGTTCGCCAGAACCTGTCCGTGTTGGCGCGCGGGCACACGCTTCATCCGCCCGTCTTGCTGCTCGGGGGCCCCAATGCCTTCATCCGCGGCATGCGAGAATGCTGGCGGCGCCATCTGACTCGAATGTGGGCCGAGCGCGGCGTTGCGATCCCGGATGGCGCGTCATCGCAGGACCTCATCGTGGTCCCGGATAACGCGCTTGTGTTCGCGGCGCTCGGGGCGGTCGAATTCGGCAGAGCGGCACTGCGCGATGACCCGGACGCGGGGCGCTATCAAAGCGCCGCCCGTCTCAGCCGCGGCATCGAGACAACCCCCATGGCAGCGCGGGCCGGCCCATCACGCGGCACGGCCGGACCCGCTGACGACCTTGCCGCGTTGCGGGCGTTCAGGCGCGAGTACGCGTGCGGAACGTGGCGGCAACGGACCTATCCGACCGGGGCGCTCGTGCGCGCCTACGTCGGTGTGGACGCCGGCTCGACGAGCACCAAGGGCGTCCTCTTGGACAGGGCCGGCGAGGTGATCGCCAAGGCCTACCGGCTCTCGGACGGCGACCCGATCCGTGACGCGCGACACGTCCTCGCCCGGCTCGAAGAGCAGATCGCCAGCCAGGGATGCCGCCTCGACGTGCTCGGCGCCGCCACGACCGGATACGCCAAAGACGTCCTCAAGGACGTAATCGGGGCCGACGTGGCGCTCGTCGAGACCGTCGCCCACATGCACAGCGCCCTGCAAACGTGCCCTACCGCGGACGTCATCTGCGACGTCGGCGGCCAGGACATCAAGGTCATCTTCCTTCGAAACGGCGCCGTCAAGGACTTCCGCCTAAACACCCAGTGCTCCGCCGGAAATGGCCACTACCTGCAGGCGACCGCGACCGCCTTGGGCTACGCCATCGAGCGGTATGCCGACGTCGCGTTCACGGCCAAGCGCGCGCCGGACTTTGCCCACGGCTGTGCCGTGTTCCTCCAGTCCGACGTCGTCGATCACCAACGCCGCGGCTGGCGCCCGAACGAGATCATGGCCGGCCTGGCCGCCGTCCTGCCCAAGAACGTGTGGCTCTATGTGTGCCAAACCCCCGACCTGACGCGCCTCGGGCGTACCTTCGTGCTCCAGGGCGGCGTCCACCGCAACGCCGCCGCAGTCAAAGCGCAGGTCGACTTCATCCAAGACCGCTTCCGCCGCACACGTGTGACGCCGGAAGTCATCGTGCATCCCCACCCGGGGGAGGCCGGCGCCATCGGCTGTGCCCTCGAGGCGCTGCGGCGTCACGTGGACCACGGCCGCCGGACCTCGTTCGTGGGCTTCGCAGCCTTCCGCTCGATTCGCTACCGCGCCCGCCGAGACGAGACGACCCGGTGCCGATACTGCGAGAACCGATGTCTGCGTACCGTCATCGAGATCGAGAACGGCCGCGACGGCCCGGCACGGCCGGCGCGGCCCCTGCCGCCCCGCCGGGTCATTGTGGCCAACTGCGAGCGCGGGGCCGCTGAAACCGCACAAGAAGCACGCCGCATCGGCCAACAACTCGAGCGGATCAAGGCACGCAGCCCGAACTTGGCGCAGGTTTCCGCCCGCGAGGCATTTCGCCCGACCCCCGTGGCGTGCGTGGCCGACCCGCCGCCGCAGGCGCCACGGTTGGCACGGCCAGGTCGGCGCCGCGCGGCGCTCCGTCGGCGCGCCCTCACGCAGGCGCGCACCACGGTGCGCATCGGCATGCCGCGCGTGCTGGACTTGTACGCGGTTGCGCCGTTCTTCTCGGGTTACTTCCGCAGCCTCGGCGTCCTTGAGCAGAACATCGTGTGGTCCGACTACACCACCCCGGCACTGTTCGCCCAGGGGGCCACGCGCGGCAGCATTGACCCCTGCTACCCCAGCAAGCTCGCCATCCCCCACATCCATAATTTGCTGCATGCCAAAAGCCCGCCCGACGTCTGCTTGGAGCAAGCAGATGACGCACCGCTCACGCACCTCTTTTTCCCCGCAGTCGACAGCCTGCCCACGTGGCTGCACGGGCTTCAGGCCAGCCGATCGTGCCCCGCGGCCGCGGCCACGCCCGAGGCGGCCCATGCTGCTTTTGTCATGGAGTCGGACGTGGGCCGCCTCGGGCGTGGCGGCTTCGCGGAACGCGCGGTGCGTTTCAAGAAGACCTTCGTCAATCTCGACAACCCCCGTCTGTGCGCGCGCCAGATGCATGAGGACTGGCAAGACGAGATCGGCCTCACAGAGGCCGAATCGTATCGCGCGGTCGAGCAGGGACTTAGCGCGCTGGCGTGCTTCCACCAAGCACGCCGCGCCGAGGCGGGACGCGTCCTCGACGCACTCGAGCGTGAAGGCCGCGTGGCCATCGTGTTGCTGGCGCGGCCCTATCACAACGACCCGGGAATCAACCACGGGATCCTCGAGGCGTTTCAGAGACGCGGCTATCCGATCCTGACCCAGGACAGCCTGCCCGTGGACGACGCCTTTCTCGCGTCCCTCTTCGGCGCAGAACTGGCCCAGGGCGAGATCGCGTCTGCGCTGAGCATCGACGATGTGTGGAAGAACGCATTCTCGGAGCACGGTTCGCGCAAGCTGTGGGCCGCGAAGGTCGTAGCCCGCCATCCCCGCCTCATCGGACTCGAGTTGTCCAGCTTCAAATGCGGACACGACGCCCCGCTCCGCGCCACGATCGAGGGCATCATTGAGGCCGCCGGCAAACCGTTCTTCGCCCTTCGCGACCTCGACGAGAACCGCGGCGCGTCCGCGATGAACGTGCGCATCGAAACGATCGCCTACTTCCTCGAACGCTTCGCGGGGAGGCCGCCGTTGGCAACGGCGGCCTACGTGGGCGCGGCGCGCGGGGCCGCCACGCAGGTGCCCGCGGCCATGCGAGGGGCCGGGGCCGAAACGCCGGCGGAGAGGGGCGAGGAGGACCTCGAACCCACGGCGGTGGCATAAGAAGACGAAGATGAGATGAAGATGGAGATGAAGATGAAGATGGAGATGAAGATGGGAAGGGCGGCTGGGGACGTGTGGGTAGGGGCGCCGGGAGGGGGCGCTACTCGACCACGAAGCCATCCTTTTCGAGCCGCTTGGTCAGGTCAGCCCTCGAGAGCTTGCCGTAGGTGGCCGTTTTCCGCGGGTCGATGACGCCGAGGAACTTTCGGAACCGCCGGCGGTGCAGCAGGTCCGCGAGAACCAGCGGGTCGTCGGACTCGATGACGTGCACCGTCCGCAGCCGCACGCGTTTCATCCCGCCGCGCCAGTCGTCCAGCGTCGTCATGACATTGGCCGGGATGCTCCCGCCGCGGTTATGGGCAAGCAGAAAGGCGACGAAGGCCTCGCCGTCGTGCCCTTCCTGGACGGCCCGCGTAAACGCTTCCTTCGTCAGATGGTATACGGTGGCCTTGCCCGTGCTGCCGCGTTCGGCAAACTGGTCCAGGGGTACGGTCAGCAGCGGGTCCATGTCTTCGCTCGGCACCACCACGTCGTAATTGGGTTGCACCACGATCTCGGCCTTGCGCGCCGGCAGCTTCGCCGCCAGCTTGTCCAGGTCATTCCCGGTCAGCAGGGCCGTCCCCAGCGCCGTGGTCCGGAACAGGGCGTCCCCATCGGCCTCGGCGTGGTCGACCATCCCCAGCCACAGCAGCGCCTCCTCGAAGGCCCGAACGAGCGCCCGTTCCGAATGGCCAAGCGAGCTCGGGCTGACGTAGTGCCAATGGCCACCCGAGCCCTTCAACACCGGCTGCTCGTCTTCGGCCTGCATCGCCATCGCGTAACGGACCGCCTCGATGGTCCCATACCACGCCCCCTGCTTCAGCCCGTCCCACAACGCCGCCAGTATGGACCGCGGGCAGCCCTCGCGCTCCGGCGAAAGCAGCCAGTCGGCCAGGATCTTGTGACGCGCCACCCGGTCGAGTCGGATCAGCGGCTCGAGCTCCCCCGCCCGCAACTCGTTGTCAACCCGCCCCAGCCACCCCACGCCCTGCGCCACCCACAGACACGTGTTCAACGACGGCTCCGCATCCTCAGGGCAGATCTCGCTAAGCCGGCGCCGGTCCTCGCGAAACAGATCCCCGTCGCCACGAAGGCGGGCCGGCTTCGCAGCGATCGCGGCCATAAGGCGACAGATCCGATCCGAGAAGCCCAGCGCGTGCGACACGCCCGCTTTCTCGGGCCCGCGCACGGGTCTGAGGCGGGCCTTCTTGTGCTTGCCCCCGGCCGACTGCTCCCGCCATTGGCGGATCTCGGACAGCAGCCCGACCACCCGCACCAGCCGGTCCTCGCCGTCGAAACGGAACAGCTCGAAAAGCGCGAGGCCCCGAAACAGCCCCGTGAGGGTCTGCTCGACTTGGTACTCGGAGCCGCCATGTACCGCACGCAGCTTCGACACCGGCATCACGCCTTCTTTGGACTGCCATACGAGGTCGAACACCTCGCGGGCCGTGGACGAGAAATTGCGCGTGGCCACGTACGTCACCACCGAATCCGGATGCTCGTAGTGGCGCTCGAGCAGGTGCTCGACGAGCACCTTCTTCGGACACGGCGAGTCAACGCCCACCAACTCCTCGAGGTCGCGGTACTCGTGCGTGCTGAGCGATTTCACCGCGCGGAACAAGGACGGAATGTCGCCGTGGTTCTCGAGGCCACGCGAAATGCGCTTCACCGCGCTGGCCCCCTCAGCCGCAATCTTGACCTTGGTCAGGTCGGTGAACAAGAACCGGTGATTGACGTCGACGAGATACTCGACCTCCTCCTCGGGCAAATCGAGCTTCTTGCACAGAAATCGAACGGTCAGCCCGGAACGGCTGTTGTTGGTCAACTCGCGCGCAATCCGAAAGGCCGGCCGACTGATCCCCTCCATCGCCGCCAGCAAACTCGCCGCGTGTCGCATACGAAGACCCCTAAGGCAAAAAGGGCGACGTGCAAGAACGCACAACCAACCATTATAGCCAATGAAAACGCACTTGACAAGACATTTCTGCGTCAAACCGCGTTCCACGCACACCGCGTTCCACGCACACCCACCACAATCACGACCAGGTCTGCACCATGGCGTTGCTGACGCCCACAACTTGGGGCACGGCCCCCGTGCAGGCCCGTCCGTCGGCTCGGGTGGGCGCCGGCGGCCAAGATGAAGACGAAGATGAAGATGAAGATGAAGAGACGCGCCGGGACAAGCCGGCAAGGTGCAGCGAGTGAAAGTCTCGTACAGTGAAGGCGTAGCGAGCCACATTGACCTAAGGCGACTCTTGTCGCCCGTCATGTCGATGCACCCGCAAGGGCGCACTGGAAGCGTTGACAGGGGAAAGGGCGGGCTGGGTATTGAGCCGCGAAATGCATGTATCCGGGGTGCCGACGCTTTTCTTCTATGCGCAAGGCCACACCGGGCGCATCGCCAGCGCGAGATGCGTCCGGACCCCGCGAGGTCAGAGACCCCATGCACGCCCGGAAGCACCTTGCGCGGAACCCGGGAGGTCCCGCCGTTGGCCTTGGCCTGTCGCCAAGGCCCGCGCAGAGAATCCCAAGGGAGCACGACTGCGATGAACGACGGCGGGAAGTCGGACAAGTCCATAGTACCGACGAAACCCACGAACAAAGGCGACGGGCAACCGCGGCCTACGGAGTGGGCGGAGGGAAGG